>Ga0180437_10002736_pt1 | contig 27420 bp, 23 predicted proteins | sample SS_ome_4_FD_132410 | JGI IMG/M metagenome (GOLD analysis project Ga0180437, IMG submission 132410) | Hypersaline lake sediment archaeal communities from the Salton Sea, California, USA - SS_3_D_1 metaG | ecosystem: Environmental > Aquatic > Non-marine Saline and Alkaline > Hypersaline >...
AGAGACAAGTGCAAACTACATGATTGGAGCTACAAACACAAGGGAAAGCCTGTAATGGTCGTATTTCCCGGCACACCCAAACACGCGGAAGTAGCTGGTCAGGTCTTTTTGGGAGGTAAGGTTGTTGGGTGGGGTATCTGGGCACTCCACGGCTTGACGCTGCCTTGCTTGTGTCCAACGGTGAGCGTATCGAAAGGCGAGTCTCTGCCGGAAACTGCCCAAAGAGGGATAGTTGACTTGTTTGGAGAAATACAGGGGTGGCGTCTATTCTTGAAGGTACAGGTGAAGTACTGTTGTCAGGTTTATTGTGATAGCTGTTGGACGAGCAAGCTCACGAAAAATGTCTGGAAGAAAAAGATTGTGGCATTCGAATGCGTAGGCAACGACCCAGAACCTGGGTGGCGTCCTAACCTACTGCTTGGCGAAAAGCTCGACCCTTACCACGGGGCGCCTGGGGCCTGGGCGCTGACAAAGAAGCAACTTAAAGCCAAAGCTAAGGCGTGCAAGAAAGAACTCGATAAAGCTCTGAGGACTGCAAAGAATGCAAAGACGGGGGCAAGCAGTATGGACGAAATATGCGTGATCAAAACCGACAAGTGCAAGGCCAAGAAGGATTAGTGAGAGAACTCAACTATAATCGCTTTAGACTTGATACTTTTGAAAATGTACTGTTCATAAAAGATAGGTCCTTTCGGGATATGTCTGGTTGCGTGACTTCGCCCAAACGTTGTCGCTACATTTTGGAATCGGCCCGGTACACTTCAATCGAGCCATTGGGGCGAAGGCCTTAGCACTAAAGAGGAGTTTCCATGAGAGTAACCCGATGCAAAATACTGTTAGGTTTGGCGTTGTTTTTCGCTGTCCTTACAGCTACCGGTATACTTCTACGCTTCTTGCTTGAGAAAAGGAGAATACATAATAGCACCATGGCTCTGTATGAGTATCTCGGATCTGCCAATATGACACCGGAGTATAAGGCTGTGTTCGATGAGTCTTTCAATAAGTACGTCAACAAGAAACTCGACCCTGAACCTGTTATGATGCTGGTAATTGCGGGGCGCACAGGGGGAGACCCACATTTGACTTTTAGGTTCCAGTTCTCTGATGAAGACCGCGACATCGAGGGGATCGGGATTACCGAAACGCATTTTTTCCCCAAAGGCCAGGTGCTGGAATTTGAAGAGCGGTATCCTATGTTTCACTTTCACAACTCATTTGTTGTGGGGTTACCCCTCGTGCGTATCAAGATTCGAGAACCAGGCGAACGCAAAGATGAGCAGTTCTGGGATAATTTCTTGAAGACCGGTGAGCCTCTTTTTGGAGATACCAAGGCCCCGAAAGAGCCAAAAATTCTGATGAGCATTCCGGAGCCCAACAAAGTTGAAGTCAAGTTCTGGGTCTATGACAAGGCCGGTCACAGGAGTAATTCGGTAGGCATCTATAACCCTCAACACTTGTGGAAGTTGATCTCAGACAGCAATATTCCCTCCAGTGAAACAGACCCGTAATTATGGATTCGGGGCCATCCGGGGACTATTACCTCGACGATCATCTGTACAGCCCCGCCGCTCTGGTCAATTCCAGCGGAACGGTCGTGGAGCGCTATGAATACGATGTTTACGGCAAATGCCGCATTATGGACGCCTCGTACAATTCCCGCTCCTCAACGCAATATGCAAATCCCTGCTTGTTTACAGGCCGAAGGCTTGATATACTGGATACCAACGGCTCATTAAAAATTCAATATAACCGAAACCGCTACTACGACCCCGAAACCGGAAGATGGCTCACCCACGATCCGTTAGGGATTACGCCTGCACTAAATACGAACAATATGTTTATGCCAATACTCCAGTATCTCGATGGTACGAATCTTTATACCTACGGTCAGAACAGCCCTACCATGAGGATCGACAGTTTAGGGCTATACTGCGAAGACAAGTGCATGTGGGGCGATATGAAGTGCAAGAAACTGAAGGTAAGAATACTGCAACCTGGCCATGATAATCTCCAACATGCATCTTCTGTAATAGATATGAACTTAGGCTGTGATAAGGATTTTGATGCGCTAGACTGGGTGAAGCTCGTCAAGGAAATATGGGACCTAGTTAAGCAGGCTAAAGACCCATCGAAAACGGTGGGCATTGGGCTTACCTCAACCATTGGATTGTACACGGGTTGGCCGGTGCGGGTAGAGATGGAGTATATCTGCTGCAGTAAGAGAGAACCTTGTTTCTGGGCGGAACTGGTTACATGGTCTTGGGGGAAGTGTTTCAGATGGGAATGGGACGACCCGGTTAAGAAGTGGGCAGAGGCGACAGCGCGAACCAGTGGCGATATTCCTGAATATGATAGTGCTTTCGGCGGATATTTGTCGGCTATGAAAAATGAGTTACGGGCCGCAATTAATGAAGCCATCGCCAAGTTAGAAACAACAGCCAAGAAAGACTGCGTGGCAAAAGCAAGGAAGGAAGTATGTGGTAGCCCGCCCTGCGCCAGGAAGAACGCATTAGAGAACCAATTGACAAGCCTATCTTGTGATGGAGCGGTGGGTAGGTAACCGGCGAGGTTTTGATGTTCTGAGTTCTGAATATGTGGAAAAACAAGGTTCTTATCATAACCTTGGTTGTCGCGTGTTTATTTTGTGGAGCGACTTCTATTGTGGGGTTATTCACGCTCTTCCCGCGCATAAAGCGAACGTGGGCCTACAAGAAATGTTTGGACTTGGACAAGAGTATCAATTCAGTTTTGTGGAAAAGCCCAACGATAGTGCACCTAAATGGCCCAAACCAGGGATATAGGGTCACAATTGCTAACCTCGAGCTCCGTGTGGACGGGTTAATGCCAACGGGTGTCTCTACGATGGAGCGTGATTCTCCCAAGGCAGACTATGTTATCTTGGACTACGATAAATTTGCAGTTTCTATTTCCCAGCCCGTTTTCCCGGGACACCCCTTGATTCAGAAATCAGAAATTGCGGATTACGTAGTGCTCAAAGAAGTAATGTCGACTTTACTACACAAACTGTCCGAAGTTTTTTCTATGGGCGAAGCCGAGTTTCGTACACACGAGAGTTTCATTGATGCAAAAGCGGCAGAATATAGGTTCTGGCCCGACCTCCTTTTGTTAGAAGGTGAGCAACTTAATTGCGCCCTAGCCGGAATGTACGACCCAGGAGGTTCAATTACTGGACCGTCCCGCTTGCGTTACGGTGGATGGGTGCATTGGGGAGTTCTGTATTCGGGTGATTCAATCTGGACACACATCGTGACCTTCTGCTGCGGTTCGTCAATCATTACCGAGGACAAAGCACACGAAACTATAGGGGACTTTTTAGCACGCTTGGGTTTCACCCCCATTGAACTCCCCCCCGAGCAGTATGACTGGAGCAAGAAAGCAGAAGAGGACATTAAGCGTTTGCATGCCGAAATCCAAGCGCCGGATGAAGAAACACACGGTGAAATTAGTGGAAATAAACTACATCTCCCACGCCCTTCCCCAAAGAATTGAGAAAAAAGACTTGTTAACCGCAACAAGACTACCCGTTATTATTACAATAACGGCTGGTCCCGGCGCGCCGGGAAGACCGATACCAGCAACAACGAAAAGGTCTGGTTCATCTACGGCAATTATATCGACGAAGTCCTGCGGATTACCGATCCGAGCAACTATAAGTACTACTACGTCCACGACCCACTGTATTGAGCAAAGCGAAATCTTGAGCGAAGTCCCGATCTATCGGGGACACCTCGGGACAGCCCCGCCGCCCCCACCCACCCACCCCCACCCATCCCCTGCCTGGAACCGCACGCAACTTCCACCCGACCCACTACAAAATCGCCCCCCCTCAGTTCCCACTTCCCACTCAACAGTTCCCAACTCCCAACCTAATTTCCAAATTCCAGATTTGCCCTCTTACACCCCTCCTTCTGTTCACCAACGTCCGATAATGTATAATCCCTACAATCCACAAACTCTGTTCATCTTAACACCCCGCCACTCCCGGCGCTTGCGGTTACTACCAGCCGGTGCACAATCATCACTAAATCAATGAACATAGTGATGATTAACCCGGCGCGACCAAAAGCCGTCACATTTTTCCCTCGTTTGACGGACCTTTTCACTGATTTACAGAGCTTTTTAGCCGATGTGTCAAAAAAAACGCGCGTCTTGCGCATTCTTCACCGCCTCTTGACTTGCCCAGGTCCCTCCCCCCCACCACCACCAATTAACCAATCCACTAATCCGCTAATTAACTACCCCCCCTGCCACTAATCTTTTTGCCTTTTCTTCTGGACGATTGCATGAAAATATGTTAAAATACCCCCATGTTTGCACTTGTCCGCCACAGCCTTGTGCGACGGCGGAAGCCGGCAAACGTAGCCCCGCCGGCAGGCGCGGGCTTTGCGGAGAACCGCACGTTTTCGTATCAGCCGATACACGTCAAATATCAATAACCAATTGGAAAGGGCCGATTTCCAATGAACCATTTAACCGTTCACACCCATCACCAGTCCGGTTATTCGTGTGCCTACGAGGCACTACACCTGTCGAGAACGCTCTACAAATCACCTCCTTTTATGCAAAACAAACCCAATTTCCTGCGCACTCGAATAAACCTAAGCTCTGGCTTAAAAGGCAATTATGAAAACCCCCGACTCCCAACACCCCGCGAAAACAGACCCAATCAAACCCACCCTCAACCCCCGGGCCCGCACTCTTTTCGAAAGATTTGCCTCTTGACTCTCAGCCTTCCGTGATAAACTATGACCTCTGAAAGGAACAGGAAAATGAAAATAGCCGTCGACCTGGACGCCACTATCAGCGCATATCCAGTTTTCTTCGAACTTTTTACTGCCGCTATGGCCGGGGCTGGCTGCGAAATTCACATCGTAACCGACAGAACACCCGGAACCGAGGTCCAGATCGCAGGCGAACTCGAAGAATATCGAATCACATACCATCGAATAACAATCACCCGAAACAAAGCCGGCTACATCCTGAGCCAAGGCATATCCGTGCTCTTCGACGACACCGACGAATACTTCCTCACCCTGCCCGAATCCGTAACGGTCTTCAAGGTTCGCGAACACTACAATTTCGATTTCAACGAAAAAAAATGGCTCTACTCGGACAAAACCGGCAAGAAACTGTAAAGTCTTATTCTCGTCCCAAAAAGTCGTCCTTGATTTTCGCTGCTTCAAGCACCGAGGTTCCCGAAATCAGACAAAAAACAGGGCTGCTTCAAAAATGATTCAGACCGCACTCTATTTGGCTTCAGCCGCAACCAAGCCGGCGGCAGCGGCGAAACACCTGCGCTACGTGCGCCGGCCCTGCCGGAGTGCGGTATGACCGCTATCGCCTCTTGGCAATGCCACCGTCTGCGGTTATACTGGTTCATGGTTGATTGGAACGGAGTAACATAGCATGAAGAATAAAAAATCTTTCAGCAAATCGTCGCTTGTCGTGCTCTTGGCGCTTCTGCTAACGTCTATGCCGCTTCTTGTTGCCGGCTGCGGCAAAAAGGACAGCAAAAGTGCCGCCACATCGACACAGAGGGTTTTCGGCGTCTCTTTTCAGACTATGAATAATCCTTTTTTCGTAGACCTCAACGAAGGCATCAAAAGCGTCGTACAGGCACGCGGCGATAGGCTCGTAACGCTGGACGCACAGTGGAACAGCTTCAAACAGAAAAACGATCTTTCCGATATGATACTTCAGGATGCATCGGCCATCTTCATCAACCCTGTAAACTGGGAAGGCATCAAGGGCAGTCTCCTTCAGGCCAAACGTAAAGGCGTCCCCTGTGTCATCGTCGACGCCCCCGTCAGAGACGAAGAACTCGTCCTCTGCCAGGTCGCCTCTGACAACGTCGAAGCCGGTCGCCTCGCCGCCCGTGCGCTGGCAAAGGCCAGACCGGATGCTAAACTTGTCATACTTCATCTGTCCGTAAACAAGGCCTGCATCGACCGCGTCGCCGGCTTCAAGGAAGAACTCGCCAAATATCCGAACATGAAGCTGCTCGATGTTCAGGAGGGCAAGGGAACAACCGAAGGCGGTCGCCCGGTCATGCGCGACCTGCTCGGACGTTTCCCGAACCTAAACGCCGTCTTCGCAATCAACGACCCCAGCGCCCTCGGCGCAATTTCGGCGCTCGAATCCGCCGGAAAGCTCGACGATGTCACCGTCGTCACCGTCGACGGCTCGCAGGAAGGAATCGCCGCAATTCTCACCGGAAAACTACACTCAACTTCCGCCCAGTTCCCCAAAGAGATAGGCCGCATCGCAGCCGAAAAAGTCTACGACCACCTGACAGGCAGGAACGTCGAGAAAAATATAGTCGTCAAGGTCGAACTGATCACAAAGGCAAACGCACAGGCTTTTGTCAGAGCCGACAAATGACAGACGCCCCGATTCCGACAGAAACAAAATCCTCCGATGCGCCTTTGCTCTTTCTCCAGGGCGTAAGAAAACACTTCGGCGGCGTCTTCGCACTCAAAGGCGTCGATTTCGAACTTCGCTCCGGTGAAATCCATGCTTTGCTCGGCGAAAACGGGGCGGGCAAGAGCACCCTGATAAGAGTCCTCGGCGGCATCTGCGCACCCGACGCCGGAACCATACTCATAAACGGTGAAAAAGTCGACATCCGGACAGTCGCCGACGCCGACCGCTGCGGAATACGAATCATACACCAGGAGCTGTCCCTTGCACCAAACCTTTCAATCGCCGAAAATATCTATCTCGGCAGGGAAACCTCCCGACTCGGATTCCTCGACCGCGGCGAGTTGTTCGATAGAGCCGAGCGACTCGTCAATGATTTGGGATTGGCCCAGATCAGCAGCGTCCGCACACTCGTTTGCGAACTCAGCGTCGCCCACCGCCAGCTTGTCGAAATCGCCCGCGCACTCTCCTGCCGCGCACGCATTCTCGTCCTGGACGAACCTACTTCCGCGCTCTCCGAATCCGAGACCGCGGCGCTTTTCGAAACGCTCAGGAACCTCCGCTCACAGCGCGTCGGTATCATATACATCTCTCACCGCCTCGAGGAAATCACCGAACTGTCCGACCGCATCACCGTCCTGCGCGACGGCGAATCCGTCGGCACAGAGTACACTGCAGCCGTTGACCGCAAAAAGCTCGTCCGATGGATGGTCGGTCGCGATATAGCCGACAATTTCCATCGCGCCGCAAGCACCCCCGGACCAACTGCACTTAAGGTTCTAAACCTCAAAAACCGGAACGTTCACACCGTCAGCTTCGAGCTGTCCAGGGGCGAAATCCTCGGCATCGCCGGCCTCGTAGGCTCCGGGCGAACCGAACTGTCCCGCGCAATTTTTGGAATCGATTCGCTCGAAGAGGGACAAATCTACGTTGACGGGGCGCCCGTAAAAATCAACCGACCGCAGGATGCTCTCGAAGCCGGAATTGTTCTGGTCCCGGAAGACCGAAAGCTCGAGGGCCTGATAATGACTCAGTCCGTTGCTTTCAACATCGCCCTGCCCTGGGCCGCCGACTGGATAACCACAGGCATGCCCAGTATGCGCAGACGAAACCGCATAGTCGATAAGGCCGTCCGAAATTTCGGTGTAAAGCTTTCAAACCCGGAACAGACCATTGACAGCCTCTCCGGAGGCAATCAGCAGAAGACCCTGCTCGCCCGATGGATGGAGCGACTGCCCAAAGTCCTGATCCTCGATGAACCCACAAGGGGCGTCGACGTGGGCGCCCGCCATGAGATTTTCAAGATCATTGATTCTCTGGTCTCAGAAGGAATGGCTGTGCTGTTCATCTCCTCCGACCTCGACGAAGTCTTCAATCTCTCGCACAGGATCGCAATTTACCGAAATGGACGCATTATAAAGATTGCAAAAGCAAACGAACTGACCGCCGAGAAGATCATGCAGCACCTCACAGGACCCGCCGTTTACGCCCACCGGCCTTCGCGCCCCGATTGATTGCGTATGAGCACGGATTACGTTAGCGACTTACCTGCCGCTTTTGAAACCACGATGTTCCGGTTTTTGCCGCCGATTAGCGCCGCTTGCTCAGCGCCAGGGCGCCGAGACCCAGCAGTACTACTGTCACCGGCTCGGGAATTACCGACACATTCATCCCGTTCATTGTCAGCTCATCACCCGAGTAGCCGCCGCTGAGAGTAAATGAATAATCGTTGGGGCCCATTTGCGGAGCAATAGTCCCCTCACCTGTGACGGTCGCCTCGAATCTGTAAATCGCTGTCCCTGCAGCAACCTCGGTCGCACCGTCCAGCGTTTCGCCGTAAGCATCGAAGATGCCGTTGCTCTCCAGCGTGCCGTCAAAGTCGGCTCCGGCAACACTTCCATACGTGTCCATCGGTGCCAGCCATGCGCCGACGGCGTCAATCGAGACCATGCCGTCGGTGACAAAGTCAATCTGGTAAATACCCGTCGACGCAAAATCCAGCGTAAGGTCAACCGTGATTGTGTCTCCGGCAGCGGCCACCTGAACGTCGCTTGAACCGCCACAGGTAAGGTCGACCGTGGTCGCACTTGCCGTCGAGATCACTCCGAGAGCAAAGATGAAAATTAAAATTCTTTTCATACGTGCCTCCTTTCTTTCACATATCGTGACTCCGTTCTTAAAGAGCCAAAAAGGTTTCTGCAATATCGAAGGTCAGGCATACTTCTGGTTGCCAAATAGCTGAGCGAGGAAATCCGATGTGGGCCGCGCCCGGTAAGCTCTGCTGTCGTCCTCTGCTCGGTCTTCATCTTTTCCTACCGGCCGCTGCGAAATGCAGGGCTTGGCAAAGCATCATTCGCCCGAAACCAGCGACGCTTGCGCTCTGCCAATTATGCCGACTATACGGCCTTTTCCGAAAAAGTCAACAGTTTTTTTTGTTTCCCTCCCACTCTTTTTTCAGTCCCGCGCAACTGTGCTGGGGGGCACGTAGATTCCCCTGAACAGACTATGCTCTGGTTTAGCAATTTTGAAAACCTTTTTGTGCGTGCTCAACGCGCAGTTCTCATCCATTGGGCCTTAAAGCAGAATCGCCCTGCTTTTGCACTGCTTTGGTCTATCCTCCCGGCAGCGAGAAACACGAAAAGCACTTTCTTGCAATACAGATTCTTGTGAAGAACCAGACCAAAAGAAAAGAGGCAAGTCGTTGAATTGACTTGCCTCTTTGTCAACCGATCTTCTGGTTTTGGTTTTGGTCCTATTTCTTGCGACGCAGGAACAGGCCACCCAGACCGAGCAACGCAATCGTCACCGGCTCGGGAACTACGGTCAACGTCAACGGTGCAGGAACGGCGCCGCCAACCTTGTTGGTCCCAGCGCCCACCGTAATATCGAAGACCTCACCGAGCGGAACACTCGGGTTGATGGTGTAATCAAAGCTGTACGCAATGCCATCAACATTGGGGGACATAAATGCAACCGTACCGGTCGCATTCTGGATCAGACTGCCACCACCGGGGGTGCCGAGACTGTCGAAGGCGTCCCAGTCCCAGCCGGGGCTCAACGACATGTTGCTCGCCGTACCGGGGGCACTGGCGGTATCAATGATGTTCATCAGCGTCATGGAGCTAGCTGGGCCGGTCATCAAGTCAACCCTGACCGTCCCGGTGCCCACAACAATGTCTGCAGTGGGGCTGCCACCGACCACAAAACCTGCATCAGCCGATGCCAGCGAGGCCGCAACCAAAACCACGAATGCACTAACTACACTCTTCTTCATCAAATTCTTCATCTTCATTTCCTCCATTGTGTTCACAAATAGAACAACAAAAAACTTAGGTTTGGTTTATTAGAATTTTAAAGAACTTTTCAGTCCAACTCACAACACTATCATGTTACGGGCACGGCACAACAAACGGTGCTCCTGCAGCGATCAGTATATTCGCCACGCCCTGGAGGTCTTCCAGGTCGATCTGCCCGTCGCTGTTGACGTCGCCATTTGCCGTCTCCGGAGTAACCGGCACAACAAACGGTGCTCCTGCAGCAATCAGGATATTCGCCACTCCCTGAAGGTCTTCCAGGTCCACCTGACTGTCGCCGTTGAGGTCACCGGGGCACACATCGGTGGTGCAGACCGTGAAATTGGACGGCACGTCCGGGTCCTCCATCACGACGCCGCCGCGAATCACGTTCTCCGTGATATTGACAGTGCCCGGGCCGCTCAGCACCAGCGTAATGATGTTGCCCGTCTTCGCCGGAGGCGTTTCGCCGTCGGCATAGAGCGAGCCCATCTCGATGGTTACGCCGTTTGTGCCAAGGCCGCCCAATGTGCCGTCATACTGACCGGCGTCGGCGACAGGAGTGCCCTCATTGGTGATCTGGCCCGTGTCGGGGTTGATCTCGATCGAACCGGGATAGATGTTGTAGCTGGGATTGGGATTTTTCACACTCGTGATAGTAGCACCGTCAACGGTGATATCGAGTGCGAAGGCCCTTACCAACTCAGCCTCTCCCGACGCGTCGTACGTGAGAGTAACTTCATTGCCGCTTTTCTGCGTGCAAATCGTTACACCCGCCACGGCCGGTGCGGCGAACATGAGTGTTGCAAGCACAAAGATGATCTTTTTCATTTCATGCCTTCCTTTCCTTGTCTTTTCCTTGCAGAGCAGGCTTCCCTGCCCCACACAATTTGGTTTCAACACAAAAACTAATCGCGTCCGACAAAAAATCCTGTTGTCTTTATGCCTGCTCAATAGGTTTTAAGAATCTTCTTCGTTTGAACACAGCACACGACCGACACGAAGGGCCGCTTACAAAAAGCTCCGTTTTTCTGCTCCTCCTTTCCCGCCTCAGGCGAAAAACGTGCGATGCTCAGTACATCACACTAAGGTTAACATTATGAAGGCTGAGCGTATAATAGCACAAACCCCTTTCCAAATCAAGAACAATTCTTCAAGAAAATCAAAAAAAACAAAAAAATTTCTCCCGCCAGCCAGAAATTCGCCGAAATATGGCTTTTGCGCGTTAATCCGGGCAGATACGGCTGACCGCTATAATTAGGCTGACCAGGCAAAAAACCCGGTGTCTTTGAAGAAAAAACACATTTTTTTGCCTCAGGGCGCATTTCATCAATGCAATTTTGGCCTTTCTTTGCTATTTTGCCGCCATGTACAAGTTTCTGACAGGACGCCTCATATTGGTCAGGATCGTGCTTTTGGCGGCCTCGGCGGCCCTGATTGTCATTGGGATAGTTACCATTTATTCGGTTGGTAATCCGGCCCAGCCGGGACCGGCCTCGGAAGCCGCCGGTTTGGCCCTGCATTGGAAGAAGCAGATTGTTTTTGCAAGCATTGGTGTTCTTGCGTTTTTGGCAGCGAACTTCGTGAACTATCGTCGATTCGGGGCCGCCAGCGCGTGGGTTTATGCGCTCATACTGCTGGTTCTGGCCATATTGTTGGTTGACAAGGTGATCGATGTACCGTTCGTTCCGGTCATAAACCGGGTTCGACGCTGGGTAAGCATCTCAGCCGGAAGCCATCAGATAAGCCTTCAGCCGTCGGAGTTCTGCAAGCTTGCGTACATACTGGCTCTTGCGTGGTACCTGCGTTATCGCAGCAATTATCGGAGCTTCAGCGCTTTGATCGGCCCGTTCCTGCTGACACTACTGCCGATGATTCTGATACTCGCAGAGCCGGACCTGGGCACGGTCCTGCTGATGATGCCCATCCTGTTTACTATGCTCTTCGTGGCCGGCGCCAAGGTGAAGCATCTGTTCCTTATCGTGTTGCTTGCGCTTCTGGTGAGTCCTTTGCTTTGGAAGAAAATGAACCATTACCAGCGCATACGAATAAGCAGCGTACTGCTGCAGAATGCGTGGCTGCAGGACAAAGCAGAAAAACACCCAGCGCTCGGCAGAATCCTCGTGGGCGACAAGTTCAGCAAGAAGCAATGGAAAAACAACTGGGGCTATCACCTGATGTTTTCGAAATTTGCCATTGCCTCCGGCGGCGCAGCAGGTTATGGCTTTGCCGAAGGACCATTTACCAAGTATGACTTTCTGTGGGCCAGGCACAATGACTTTATATTCGCGGCTATTGCTCACCAGTGGGGATTCCTGGGTTGTCTGCTTCTTCTTTTTCTTTACGCGGTTATTATTGCATGCGGCGTCGAAATCGCCGCGCACAACACCGACCCGTTCGGCAGGCTGCTCGCTGTCGGGATTCTGTCGATGTTCGCGGTGCAGGTACTTGTGAACGTGAGCATGACAATGGGGCTGATGCCGATTACCGGCCTGACGCTGCCCTTTGTGAGCTACGGCGGATCCAGCCTGGTTGTCAGCATGGTGGCGATCGGGCTGTTGAACAACGTCGGAAGATGCCGGCCTTTCACACTCGCAAGAAAGACCTAATCCGACACACAGTATACAAAATGCGACATACAAATGATAAAGGGATTCAGGCAAATCGCTTCGATTACCGCCCTGTCAAGGGTCTTCGGGCTCATTCGCGATATGGTCTTCAGCCATTTCCTCGGCGAAAGCGGTCTCATGGACGCCTGGGTCATTGCTTTTAGAATTCCAAACCTCGCACGCAGGCTTTTCGGAGAAGGAGCGGCCTCGGCTTCTCTTATTCCGGTTTACAGCGAACAGTTGGAAAAGGACCCGCACCAGGCCGCCAGACTGGCAAATACCGTAGTGACCGTCATATTTGTCCTGCTGGCGGCGATTGTCCTCCTGGGCTGGCTGGCAATATACACCTACGGTATCCTCTGGGCGCAAACATCCGAAACAAAGCTCATCCTCTCGCTAAGCGCTACAATGCTCCCCTATATGCTCATGGTATGCACGGTCGCAATCCTCGCCGGCATCCTTAACGTCCATCGCCACTTCGCCGCACCCGCCGCAGCACCGGTAATCCTCAACGTTTTCATCATTACCGCAGCCCTGCTGGCAGGGGCCGTTCTCAAAGTCGGGCCGCGAGAACAGGTCTTCGCAATTGCCGCAGCGGTCTTAATTGCAGGGCTGATACAAATCTCAATCCAGTTTGTCCCCCTAAGAGCCTGCGGCGTATCCATAAGACCTGCATGGGACGTCCACTCCGATGCCTTCAAAAAGATTCTCATCATGATGGCACCAATGATCATCGGCCTTACGGCTACACAAATAAACACCCTTGCCGACGATATAATAGCATGGTGTCTGTCGGGCTCAGCCGAGAAAGGAAGCTCTTTCGCTGCCTTTGGGACGGACATCCACTACCCGCTCTGGCGAGGCTCGGTCACACACCTTTATTTCTCCCAGCGCCTGTATCAGCTGCCGCTGGGCGTCCTCGGCATATCCCTGGCCACCGCGATTTTCCCCGTTATGAGCGCCGCTGCCGCTGCCGGCAACTTAGACTCGCTGAGCCGCACAGTCGCTCGCGGGATAAAGGGGGCCATATTTATCGGTCTTCCAACAACGGTGGGACTAATCCTTGTGGCCCAGCCCTTTATTTCGGCGGTGTTCGAACACGGCAAATTCTCCGCCAACGCTACTAAAATGACTACACTGGTTGTCTGTTGCTATGCTCCGGGATTGACCGGCTACTTCTCACAACAGATTCTCACTCGCGGCTTCTACTCCATCCAGGATTCCGGAACACCTGCGAAAAGCGCGTTGATCGCTGTTTGTGTCAATGTCATTCTTAATCTGAGCCTGATATGGTTCATGGGGGCGGCAGGATTGGCCCTTTCGACGGCGATTTGCTCGTACTTGCAGGTCTGCATCCTGGTTATCGTGCTCAGGAAGCGCCTTGGTCGCTCGATTTTGCAAGGTGTAGGGACTGCCTTGGGCAAGACGTTTGTGGCAACGGTGATTTCGCTTCTGGTTGGCGGGGCGGTGATGGTCGGCTGCGCAGGCCTGCCCGAAAGCCGAGTCTTTAACGTTCTGCGGCTCGGGATTGTCGTGCCTGCGACGGCTGGAGTTTACATTCTCGCCGCCGGATTCCTGCACATCGAGATGCTCTCGCTTTTAACCGGAACCGGGCGGTCGGACCAATGCTCAACCGACTGAACGTCCGAAATAACGGGTTTTTTATACCTCGCCGCTTGTACGGCACACACATGCGACAGCAGCGCAAGTCTTTCATGGAAAAGAAGTTATGTTGTTGCATCTCTTCTTTCCGGTAGGTGTCTGCACTTGGTACAACAATCTCGGATGTAGACCCTTGCGTAATCCGTACGGAAACGTAATAATATACCCTCATGGCAGTATATTGTACCTAAAGCAAACAAACTAATTGCCCGAAGTATAGTTACAGTATGTTGAAACGCCTGACGGTGTACGTACCTGAACAGTTTTTTGCCGTGCTGGGGACTTATATATGCAAAAAGACACTAAAACAAAAAGAAATTTAAGATACTCTGTCTGTTGGCTGAGCATAGCTGTCTGCTTATGTGCGTCATTATCGGTCAGTGCTCGTGAACGTTCGGACCAGCGCCAATTGTTCTCGCCCTCGGTCGCACGGATATTCCAGAATATGGCCCATGAGATTACGAGCATCGATAATGTCAGCCCACAGCAGGCACAGGAGGCGATCGCCTTGCTCTCGGCGGCGACGGGCCTGCAGATGAGGGGCGACGATGTTTATCCCGACATGATTCGGACGATCTCCAGATACTTCGACCGCGACTATTCATTGAAGGTATACGAGTTGCTCGTCGCCTACGCGGACCAATACGCCGACCTGGAAATTGTCAGAGAGGCCATCCAATACATGCTTGCACAGTTGAACACACGCGAGCAGAGGGAGAAGATTCTCGCAGATATGCTCAAGACAATCGGCGGCAGGAACACGGTTCTGCGTTCCGAGCTGTCAACCATGCTTGCGATGCTGATGCTCGAGAAAGCAGACGCCCAGAACGCCGCGCCGCTACTCGTGCAGGCTTACAGCGAAAACAAGTATAACCGGCTGGCATTTGCGAAACTGGCCGAAATCATGCCGGACCAGATAAACCCGGCAATGTACCTCGAGAACCTCAGGGTGATGCTGGCCGAGAATCCTTTCGATCTCACCACAGCGCTGGCTTTTGCACAGTATGCCGAGCAGTTGCAATTGTACCAGACCGCCGCAGAAGCTTATGAGTATTGCGCCGAGCTGTTCGGCTATCTCTACCCTTTTCAGCCTCTGCCGTCATACATCTATCTGCCCTGGACCATCAATAATTACAATACACGGCGTGATCAGCCCAAGTGCCTGCGCATCGCCGACGAACTACGTCAAAACGGACAGTTTGACATCTTTGTCGAGGCCGTCGCGGGCAAGGCTGCGCTGAAAATAGGCGACCGGCAAATGGCTGACAGCATCCTCCGGGCCACGGAAAAAAAGGCCCTTCAGATGGTCGCCGAGAAGTCCGATCCGGATACGCCCGGACCCGAACAGCTTGCCTGGTTCTACTCTTTCGCCCTCCCGGAACCGGAAAAAGCCATTGAATGGGCCAACAAAGCCTATTCGAGCGAGCCTAATTCGGTCAATGCCGCCGCCATCCTTGCCTATGCGCTCGTGGCGAACAATCAGGCGCAGTGGGCAAAGCCGATTATTGAGAGCTGCGGCCAAAGTCAAGTCGCCCTCTTAGCCCTGGCCCAAATCCAGCTGCAAGAGGGGCAAAAAGACGCCGCTGTCGAAACCTTGAAGTCAGCAATTCCAAAGGACCCCGGCTCGCTCGCCGCCGAACGCGCCAGGCAGATACTCCGGGAGCAGGGTTCGGAGTACATCACGCCAATAGACCCCGAAACTGCGCTGTCGCTTTTGAGAAGGAAATTTGCACAGGATGCGGTTCCTGCTTTTGCCAGACCCGAGGAGATGATCTCGGTGCAGCTCAGCGCACGCGGAAGCAAGTTCTCCTACGGCCGTGACTTCGGCGGGTCCGTAGCGATAACCAACATTTCTTCGCAGCCGCTTGTTATTTCCGAGGACGCAGCCGTTACCGGACAGATCAGAATCGACGCCAGAATCACGGGCGACCTGACCAGGGAAATCCCGAATCTCATTACCATCAAGACCACGCCTGCTTCGCCCATTGAACCGGGCAGAAACATACTCATTCCCGTGCAGTTTGTAACCGGCGAATTGAGACGGATACTTCGAACCCATCCACAGGCCTCTTTGGAGATACAGTTCATCGCTTTTATCGACCCTGTCACTGCCGAGGAGAATCGCACCGTCAACAGGCTCAGCACAATTGCCCCCGCCACCCTCGTCATAAAACGACCGGGCGTCCAGATTACCACGCAGTACCTGCAGAACCGGCTTAATTCAGTTTCAAAAGGCCAGCAAAGTCAGAAAATCGAGTCCGCACGACTTTTCGCCGGTCTGTTGGCCGAGCAAAATGCCGTTGCCGGTCGCGAGCCGCTTTACAAGTTGGCGTACGCCGACTGGATGCCGGAATTACTCGAATCCGCTCTTCTGCACAGTCTCATAGACGCCGACTGGGTCACCAAGGTCAATACTATGGCTGCGATGCTCGATCTGCCCATGAACCATAGGATAGTGGACGCCGTTGCCGCGAATTTGAACGACAACGCCTGGCCGGTTCGAATGATGGCGGTCTATCTGCTCGCCAAGAGCCACGGCGACCATTTCAAGAAGGTCCTCGATCACACCGCTGAGTTTGATTCAAGCAAGTACACCCGGGATATGGCCTTCGCCCTGGGCGGCGATAACCCTTTCGAACAGGAGCTGCCGAAATCAGCGGCGCCGGAAGCCGAACAGCCGGACCAGCCCGCCCCCGCAGCCGGAGCCGAATAACAATCTGTAAGGGCTAAGGGCTCTGTCGGCATAAGAACACCTGCCTTGCCTTGAAGAAGGCCTTGCCGTCAGGCATTTCATTCGAGGTTGGCGTGCCTGGTGAACATCTCGTCGGACGTAAGAGCTTGCCCCTTCATAAGCAGCAGGACAAGACTATCCAGAAGTATGAACATCGCCTGCTCGAAAAGTGAGCCCATCGGCTGGACCGACCGCGCACCCGTTCGCGCGTCGGTTGCTTTGGGCGACGGTGCCCGGATTTCGATGACCGAATCCGCAAGCTTCCCTATTGGGCACTGTCGCGAGATGGTGATAAGCAGGATGCGAGCGCCTATCTGTCTGGCTTTTTGCGCTATGGCAAGCAGACTCGCGGTCCTGCCGGAACCCGAACCGATGATAAGCAACTCTCCGCAAGAAATTCCCGGTGTTGTGACGTCGCCGACTACGTAGGCACTTTTGCCCATGTGCATAAGGCGCATGGCAAAACCGCGTATGCCAAGTGCGCTCCTGCCGACCCCTGCCAGGAACACCCTTTCGCTGCTGCTTATCAGTTCTACGGCACCGGTCAACTGCCGCGGCGAAATTTTCTCCACTGTCCGTCCGATTTCGGCTAAAACCGCTCTTGCCACGTTCCTTTCATCTATCTCACTTAACATATTACACCTGGGAGATGATTTCCATAATTTTGGCTGCTGTTTCTTTCGGGCTCTCCGCCTTTGTGATACCGGCGCCGACCACGAGTATATCGGCGCCTTTGTCGAGAGCGTCCCTAACGTTTTCGAGCGCCAACCCACCGGCTATCGCAAGGGTACAGCCCACGGATCGTCTCACCTCGACAAGCTCAGCGAGCGGATCAATTCCCCTGTCTTTGAGGTCCCATGACGTGTGGAGGCAGATTATATCGACGCCCAGTTCCTCGAGCTCTTTGGCGCGTCCTGGTCGGTCTTTGACGTGGAGCATATCGGCCATCACCCGCCCGCCGTACAGTTTTGCGGCCCTCACAACCTGCAATACTGTAAAATCGTCGGAAACCCCGAGAACTGTTACAATATCCGCGCCTCGCTTAAATGCGCTCGACCCCTCAAAGTAACCGGCGTCGGTGATCTTTGTATCGGCCAGATAAGTCTTGTCGGGGTGCTTGTTCTTGAGCACCTCAAGCGCGTGGAGGCCTTCTTCAATCAGAAGCGGTGTACCTATCTCGGCTATGTCATAATTCGGATATATCTGCTCGGCCATCTTGACCGCTTCGGCTGTGCTTGCCGCATCAATAGCTAATTGAAGCTGCCGGCTGGAGGACATTAAGTTCTCCTCAAATCATGTTCGGATCGGCCTGACGTCTCCGGAAAACCTGATATGGCGCTCGGTCCATATTTAAAATTGCCCCGCAGTGCGTCCGAACCGGCAAGCAGCATAACTGAATTACTTCGAAAAATAAACTCGTATTTTTCATTTGAAGTTGTATGCCTGAATGCACATGCGTTAATATGGGTATTATCTCTGGTCCTGCTGTTTCAGCGTTCGGCACGGGAGCACGAATTATGTTGCGAGTTGGGATTGTCGGTTTCGGGTTTATGGGGCGGACGCATTACAACTGCTGGAAGAATCTCAAGGCTGCTCAGGTCTCAGCGATCTGCGATGCCGCGCCCGATATTGTCGCAAGAACGAACCGGGTCCGCGGAAACATTGCGGCGGCAGAAGCAACCGTAGATCTTGGCAGCGTAAAGCTTTACTCGGACTTCAAAGAAATTCTCTCCGACGGCGATATCGACGCAGTGTCAATTACCGTGCCAACTTATCTTCACGCAGAATTCTCCATAATGGCATTGGAAGCCGGGGTGCACGTGCTGTGTGAAAAGCCTATGGCGCTGAACACGTCGCAGTGCACCGAAATGATCGAAGCGGCAAACAGAACCGGCGGAATTCTGCAAATTGGCCATTGCATAAGATTCTGGCCGGAATACGCCAAGGCCAAGGAAATCGTCGACAGCAACAGGTACGGAAAGGTAATCGCCGCTGCGTTTCGTCGGCTCGCCGCGGCGCCGGTATGGAGCCCGGACAATTGGTTTGCCGACGAACGGCGCAGCGGTGGAATGGTGCTGGACCTGCACATCCACGACACCGATTTTGTGCAGTATCTCTTCGGCAGACCGGCGGCAGTTTGTAGTTTCGCGGCCAAAGGACCGTTCGACGGATTGGGACATATCGTAACTCATTACCTGTACGACGACGATAACCTGATTACGGCCGAAGGCGGCTGGACGGTCACGCAAGCCTTTGGTTTCGAGATGAGTTTTAACATCGTTATGGAAAAGGCTACGATAGTATACGATTGCACCAGAAAACCGACATTCAGAGTCTGCCCCGCCGATGGAACTCCTTTCACACCGGAGTTGGAAAAAGCAAACGGATATGCCCTGGAAATTGCGCATTTTGCGGGAGTGATAAAGGGCCAGACTTTGCCCGAAGTCATATCCCCGGAACAATCCCGCAATTCGGTCAGGATAATCCAGGCCGAATCCGAGTCGGTCCGCACACGCGGAAAGGTTGACATCAACTGGTAGAAATCGCTATGAAATGTGGTATTTGGAGTATTGGTGTATGCAGTTGGTCGCTTGCCGCCGGTATTGCCGATGTTGCCGAGGCGATGCAGAAACTCGGCCTTGACCACATTCATCTGGCCATCAGACCGGCGATCGAGGAAGATGGCCCCCGGTACCTGGCGACGGTGCGGGCACAAAACTGGACGATCAGCAGTACGATGATCGATTTCCCGCAGGAAGACTACTCATCCCTTGAGACCATCAGAATCAGCGGCGGAATTGCGCCTGATGAGCACTGGTGCAAAAATCGTGAGTTGTTTTTCGCCGCGGTTGACGCAACAGTCCAATTGGGTGTCAGGTATCTTTCGACCCATATCGGTTTCATAGATCACACCCGGACTGATTATGCAACCAGGTTTTACGACCGCGTGCAAGTTCTTGCCGACGCGGCGGACCGGAATGGTATCCAGTTGCTTCTGGAGACCGGCCAGGAAAGTGCCGCCGATTTGCGGTGGTTTCTCGAAGAGCTGGGACATCCGGCTGTGGGTGTGAGCTTCGACCCGGCAAATATGATTCTATACAACAAGGACGATCCGACGCAGGCGGCCAGAATACTGGCGCCCTGGATCAAACATGTTCATATAAAGGACGCTGTTCGCACGCAGATACCGGGCGCATGGGGTGCGGAGGTGCCATGGGCCAGGGGAGAGGTCGGCGGCGAGAAGTTTTTGAAAGTACTCAAGGAAATCGGTTTTGACGGGGTCTTGGCGATCGAGCGAGAATCCGGCGATGACCGGCTGGGCGATATTTCGCTCGCACTCAACAGGCTTGTCCGCTTTGACGGCTGAGAGACCCCGAATTCTCGCCATGTATAACCGGATACGAGAACTTGTTCTTTCCGTCCGAAATCATCTGTAGCAAATGCTTCGATTAGCCGCTTCTTCCCGAAACACACTCATACCGGCCTTGAATAGAGCGTATGCATCGGCAGCCTGTTTTCCAGAAAACGCCGCGGCCGGCTGCTTCCCCTCAGGCCCCGTTGTCCTGGTGAAAAAACCTTGCGCAAAAGCAGGTAGGGGCTTGCATTTCTGAACAAGATTTGGTAGCATACTATTATGAAATATCTAACGAGGAGGATTGCAGGAAATTGAAGGAATATCGGAGACATTGGCCAGAGAATTTGCATCTGACTGCTTTGGTGCAGCTTCCATAAGAGAGTATTTGTGCGCACGTACACAGTGCGGGTAAAATGTAATGACACCTCTTTCAAAAGGAGAAAAAAATGAGAGTGCGGAAGATGCTGACAATCCCGATTTTGGCTTTGGTCCTGACGGTTTGTCTTACCACAAGCGGCGAGTCGGCTCCGGCGGGTACGGTTTTCACTTACCAGGGACGTATGACAGACGCAGATGCCCCGGCTGCGGGGGAATATGACTTCGAGTTCAGACTTTACGACGAACCGACCGGCGACGGCCAGTTGGGCGACCCGATTCAGGTGAACGAGCTTTACGTCGTCGACGGCTACTTCACAGTGGAGCTGGATTTCGGCCATGTGTTCGACGGTAACGCCCGATGGCTGGAGATCGGCGTAAGACCGGGTGAACTCGGAAGCTATGACCCGTATACCGTTCTAAGCCCCAGGCAGCGGGTTACGCCCACGCCTTATGCGGTTTATGCTCTAAGCGGTAACGAAGGGCCCCCAGGCCCTCAAGGTCCCCAGGGCGAGACCGGGCCGATGGGGCCCCAGGGTCAGCAAGGTGATATGGGCGACCCCGGCCCACAGGGACCGCAGGGCGATATTGGCCCAATCGGCCCCCAAGGCCCACGAGGCGACACCGGCCCAATGGGCCCTCAAGGCCCAAAAGGTGATAAGGGTGACCCCGGGCCACAGGGCCCACAGGGTCCGCAGGGTCCGCAGGGCGAACCCGCACCGACCTACACCGGCCTTAGTCCGGTTGCCGTCGACAATATTGAACACACCATCGGGCTCAATGCCGCCACCAATCCCGGCGATTTGATGACCTGGGACGGCAATAACTGGATAGCCGAACCGCCGGAAGTCGAACATTTTGATTTAGATAACATGCAGCCATACGGGGTCGTTAACTTCATAATAGCCTTACAAGGGATTTTTCCGTCGAGAAACTCTGCGGAGCCCTTTATCGCTGAAATTATAATGTTTGGTGGAAATTTTGCTCCCAGAGGATGGGCCTTCTGTGACGGACAATTATTGGCCATCAGCCAAAACACGGCCTTATTTTCGCTTCTCGGGACAACATACGGAGGCGACGGGCGAACCACATTTGGCCTGCCGGACCTGCGTGGAAGAGCACCCGTTCATGCCGGAACCGCGCCGGGTCTCTCAACCCGCAGAATAGGTGAAAAGGGCGGCACGGAAAGAATTATATTCAGCAGATAATATATTGCAACCTTTGTTTTGTCTTGTGAAAGAGGTACAGCGATGAGACATGTTGGCCTGATAAGACTCAGAGATGCCGCACACCTAATTTTGATGGGGTCGTTGCTCGTATGTCCGGTTTCGGCTCAAAGCGGCGGCGATTATGACCTCACCTGGAGCACCGTTGACGGCGGCGGCGGACAGAGCAGCGGCGGTCCCTACAGCCTTTCGGGGACAATAGGACAGCCGGACGCGGCGTGGTCCGAAGGAGGAGCTTACGAATTGCTTGGCGGTTTCTGGCCCGGCGGGCCTGTGCCGGGCTGTCCGTGCCCCGGCGACCTGAACGATGACCGGCAGGTGGACCTCGAAGATTTGCAGGCCGTGGCCGGAATCCTGCTCGCCGCGGGCGCGCCTTTTGTCGTGCCCGTCGATGAAGGCCACTGTGCCGAGATGAACGGCGATGACCAGATCGACCTCGAAGACCTCCAGACCGTGGCCCAAATCCTGCTCAACGCCGGCAGCCCGTTCATTGTATCCTGCGAGTAGGCATTATGAGGCGATTGATCTCGTGCAGTTTAATTGTCATAATTGGTAACGTACCCCTTTTCGCAAAGGATGATCCTCAAAACCGACAATTAACGGATGGAGCATGGTTTTTAAAGAGTATAAATATCCCTAAAAATATCACGCCCCGATTGTCGAAAAAGAAAATCGTTGTCGCCGTTGTTGACGATGGGCTCAGAATCACCCATCGGGATTTGAAGGACTTCATCTGGACAAACCCCAAAGAAATTCCCAACAACGACATTGATGACGATGGCAACGGCTGTGTGGATGACGTGCACGGCTGGGATGTTGCCGACAATAACAATACGGTCGGTCCTCCGCAAAACAGACTTGAGGACTTTTATCATGGAACGCATCTGGCCGGTATCATCGCCCAAATCGTACGAACCGCGTACGGCGCCGCCGCGTCAGATTTCATCAGGATACTACCCGTCAAGTGCCTGGCGGACAAGGCCGCCAAAACCTACCTCAAAGACGGTTACAAAGGCATAGATTACGCCGTTAATGCCGGCGCCGATATTATTGTCTGCGCATGGGGCGTCGGGTATGTTTCCCCGAACGAATCGAAGCTGCTCAAAGAAGCCCATGACAAGGGTGTCTTGATTGTGGCCTCGGCGGGCGCCTTGCCTGAGGAGCGAGAACAATTCCCCGCCGCCCACGATTCCGTCCTGGCAGTGGCCGCTCTAAACCAAAACGACAGAAAAATTCAAAATTCAAACTATGGCGCTTTCGTTGATTTGTCGGCGCCTGGAGTAAACATATCAAGCGCCGGTGTTCTCTCGGATACGCACTACCAGACAAGAGAAGGCTCTTCATGCGCAGCGTCGATGGCCGCCGCCGCAGCAGCTATAGTAAAGTTGCAGCGCCCTTCTTGTTCGTTCCGGGAGCTCAAAGCCTGCCTGAAGAGTTCTGCCGACCCCATCGACACAGTAAATCCAGAATATGCCGCCAAACTTGGCGCCGGAAAACTAAACATCCAGGCGGCCGTTGAGTGTATGTTGTTCAGTCAGGATACCAAAGAAGAGCACCGACTCTTCTACCCCCAAGGATATTTACGCATGCATCAACGCACGCCAAAGCCGACTTCCTGGACCATCAAACCTTACGGGACTTTCAAAGGACTTTGGTTCAAACCTCTTTTTGTTAAAGGATCAGCCGGTCAAAGTGTCGCGAATTTTTATTCCGATTGCCCCCCTGATGGAAAAATGCTTGATAGCCGTCCCCTGGCCGATTTCGGCGACAACGTATATGTCCCCGCAACCTCGGCTTATGTGACTTTTGAACCGAAAGGGACCGACCGACAATTCGAGTGCCTGCTCGAGTACAAAGCCGAACCGATCAACTTCAGCACTCTGTATTGCCGCAACACGCAGCATCTCGACGTCGAAGGGACTTTTGAAGACGGCAGCGGCCCCGACGATTACTCGCCTGACAGTGACTGTAAATGGCTCATCACCGCCCCGAAGGCCAAAGTCATCCACATAAAGTTCTCCGAATTCGATACTGAAGCAAACACCGACCTCCTTTACTTTTTCGATGGTTCAGGAACTCACGAAAAGATCATGGCGATTTTCAGCGGCCCGAACATCCCGCCCGAACTCACCACCTGGCGCAACCAGGTGCTGGTCTGGTTTGTTACCGACGGTAAAAACCAGGGCAAAGGATGGAAAGCACAGTACCGATTCCATGACCCTTGATTGCTTTTTTTGTTGGTGGGCAATAACCCGAAAACCTGCGGGACAATCGTACCTTTCTTATTTCATATTGACAGTCTGTTGCTCATGCGGCTGCCTTGCGCCGTTTTGCATGTCGGCTGAGCCGATGTCGGCATATATTGACACTTCTCACCGCCCAGCCCGTGCACCCGCCTTTTGCCTGCGGGAATGTTGGTACCGGCTTGCATTTTTGACAGGGTCTTGATATTATGAGAGAGTTGACTTTGCCTGTTGAACCATGAATGAGGTTAATAGAAAAATGCCCGATAAAACTATGCGTCAGATACCTTGGATTTGCTTGTCCGCCATTTGCTTTCTTCAAATATCTTTATCCGGATGTGTTGACTCGGTCCGTACATCACCCAAATTGACTTTCGGAGAAGTCCAGCTTCGCCGTATGATGAAAGACAGACCCCCGATGCACCGGTACGAATCGGCAGACGGCGCAATGAAAACTGTGACCAAAAGCGATACAATCTGGAAATGGGCGGTGCGAAGACTCTCAGGAGAACGACTGGGACAAGTCATTCATTGGAATCCCGAAGAGCCCGACAAGCCAAAGGCATATTGCGCCGATCACCGATACCCTTCAGGCAACAGAAAAGGGTTCATCCGCGTCAGAAAGAAATACCTGATTGGGAAGCTCAAGGGCCGGCCAATACCATTTGAGGCGCTTTGGTTTTTCCTCGTCTTTGAACTGAACAACATCGAGGGCGCAGCACGGTTCCATCGGGTTTATGAGCAAGCCCTGGAAGGCGGAGTCTCCCGGACATCATGGATAACTCGCAATACAATGATCGAGTATAACGCTCTTTGCAAAACCGTTGCCTTTTATAACGATGTCTGGGCCCCATGGGCCGCGAAGAACGGCTTCAGAACGAATCCCAAACTGTGGAGAACGACCTTGCCTGATACATACGGCAAATGGATAAAGCTATACACCGATAAGAACGGTTACCCCTGGGATACGTGGGGTCACTATTATGACACCCAAATGGCCCCATATTTGAGGCGGCTTGACGCTGCCAGGAAAAGTGATATTGACGAGGAGTCGAGGTCGTGATGGTGACTGCGACCGGTCAGGCCGGGCCGTTGTAATAATTGATTCCCTGAAAGAACCATCCATATTCGCACGTCGAATCTCAGAGGTGCCCATAAGGCGGTGTTTCAGGTCGGCTCCTGCGAATCCGGCGAAGTTCTTTTTACCGTCTACCCGGGCAACAGGGATTCGTACCCCGATTAACTGATCCGGAGGATTCAGCCTGCGCGATGCCGCCAGAGAACGTTAATGGGGATTGTGCAGTGGATATCTTTCACCTTGAAGTTCTTGTGAGTAATGCGTTCGGAATCGGTGAAAAGGCCGGCGAAAGCGGACCCGACTTGAATGGTGACGGTAGTGTCGAGTTCAATGATTTTGCGGTCCTTCCCGACTGTTGGCCCGCCGGCTGTGACTGACTCCCCCGCAGCACACGTATCGTATACTGGGGGCTCTGGTCTTTGGTGCCCCTTGCGCAGAGCAACTTGTTGTCGAAATCCCCTTGCATTTTAGATGCGGACTCTTATAATGGAGTCCTCGAAAATGGCGCTTCCCCATTACTATGGAAGCAAGGTTCAGCGGCGTTGCTGAGCGGAAAGAAACGCGAAAACTCAAAAGAATGCTGAAAGTGAAAGGAGCTATGATGTCACAATTGACACGACGTAAGTTTATCAAGGCGGCCGGAGCGGGGTTGGCGGCTTCGGCGGCGCCGTTATTCTTGAGCAAGACCAGCCGTGCGTCTGCTAACGAGACTGTGAACCACGCCGTCGTAGGCACCGGCGGAATGGGTTCGGGCCATGCGCGCACATTCGCCCGAATGAAGAACTGCCGCCTGGTGGCCATCTGCGACGTGGACCCGCAGCGCCTGGACAAGACTGCCAAAGCAGTCTCGGAACATGCCAGCGTAAAGAAGTACACGGACTTTCGGAAGCTGCTCGAAGACAAAGACATCGACTCGATCAGCATCGCCACCTGCGACCACTGGCACACCCCGGTTGCGCTGGCGGCGATTATGGCGGGCAAGCACGTGTACGTCGAAAAGCCCTCCAGCCATACCGTACACGAGGCCAACCTTCTGATGAAGGCTGCCAGGCAATACAAAAAATGCGTTCAGCACGGCACACAGCGGCGCAGCAGCGCCGGTTTCATCGCGGCCGAAAAGGCCCTTAGAGCCGGCATCATCGGCGAGGTCTACATGGCAAAAGCGATCAATCACCAGCGGCGGCGCAAAATAGGCCGTGCCGAGCCGACCGACCCGCCGCAGGGAGTGAATTACGACATCTGGCTGGGACCGGCCCCCAAGGCGCAGTTCACCAAGAACCGCTGGCATTACAAGTGGCACTGGTTCTGGGATTACGGCGGCGGCGACCTTGTCAACGACGGCATTCACCACCTCGACCTCGCAATTTGGGGCATCGGCAAGGACAAGCAGTATCCCTCCGAGATCGTCACCTCCGGCGGGCAACTTTGGTACGACGACGACCATGAAACGCCCGACACCCAGACAATCATTTACATCTATCCGGGTGTTCAAATCATGTATGAAATGCGGCTGTGGACGCCTTACGACCTGGGAGGCTACGGTAACGCAACGGTTTTCTACGGTACCGAGGGCTACATGGAGGGTACGACGGCGACCAGGGGCAAGGAAAAAATTAAGGTCCGACCCGAAGATTATGGTGTGGGCCCCACCGAGGGCAACATGGACAATTTCATCACCGCCGTCCGCAACGATGACCCGTCGATGTTGAATGCCCCGATCGAGGTCGGGGCGATATCGGCAATCCTGTGTAACCTCGGCAATATCGGAACTCGGCTGGGCAACGCCTCGCTCACCTACGACAGCAAGACTCAGAAGATTACAAAATGCAGCGCAGAATTATGCAAGGCCAACGCCATGCTGACCAAGGACTACCGAAAGCCGTACAACCTTGCCTACACGGGATAAGTTGCCCTTAAAAGCCAAAGCGAAAAGTCCGGCACGAAAAGACAGAGAGGTCTGTGAAGCGATAAAGTCATTGCTTACATCTATATTTGGCCCGGACTCCGTCGGCGATTGTATGCGTCGTGTATCGGAGCATTCGCGTACAGTGCTTCATTCAGGACTCTATGATGAGTAAGAAAACTGCACTCGTCATTCTCGCCGCCGTGGCCGCCGTCGCGCTCGCCGCGGTGATTGGAATAATCTTCAACAGAACAACAAACCTGAAAGAATCCGCCGGATTTCCAAAATCGCTCCGGCCAAAGGACAGCAAAGCCGTTATAGCTCTGTCGGTGCTTACGTTGGGCAATCCCGGATTTCGCACTTTGGCCGATGCCATGCGGGCCGAAGCCGCCAAACACGGATATGATCTCATTGTTGTCTCCGGCGACCTTGACCCGGCCAGGCAAAAGAATCAGGTCCAGAACTTCATCGTTCAAAAAGTCGACGCCATTGTATTGTGCCCCT
>Ga0180437_10002738_pt1 | contig 27412 bp, 23 predicted proteins | sample SS_ome_4_FD_132410 | JGI IMG/M metagenome (GOLD analysis project Ga0180437, IMG submission 132410) | Hypersaline lake sediment archaeal communities from the Salton Sea, California, USA - SS_3_D_1 metaG | ecosystem: Environmental > Aquatic > Non-marine Saline and Alkaline > Hypersaline >...
CGCCTGCAACGAAGGTGTTACCGCCCATATACTGGTCCGGAGAGGGTTTTTCCAAAAGGTCCTCTCGGAAGTAATTGAGGGATTCAATATCGAGACGGTTATTCTGGGCTCATCTTCCGGCGGTACCGGCATTATCACAGAAGAATTTCTGCATGATATCACCTGTGAACTTCACCGGAAGCACGATGTTGAATTTATAATTCTCCAGGAAGGGAAAATAATTAAAACCTACCGTGTTGAAACCGGTGACGGAGAGTACGCAGATGGACAGCCTGAACATTAACACCGGCCTGGCTCGTAAAATCCTGACCGGATTCATTTCTACTGAAATCACCCGGGCTGGATTCACCCGTGGGGTTATCGCCCTATCCGGGGGGATCGACTCGGCGGTGGGGTGTTATCTGGCAGCCGAAGCGCTTGGGCCGCAGAATGTACTGGCAATCCGGATGCCGTATAAAACTTCAGCCCGGGACTCGCTGGAGCATGCCCAGCTTGTGATTGATGATCTTGGAATCCAATCACTGACACTGCCGATTAGCGAGATCGTCGAACCGCTTTTCGATCTCTTCCCGGATGCAGACCAGGTCCGGCGCGGTAACGCAATGGCCCGGGCGCGCATGCTGGTGCTCTATGATCAGTCAGCCGCTTTTAACGGGCTGGTTATCGGTACTGGCAACAAAACGGAAATTCTTTTGGGTTACACAACGATTTATGGCGACTCGGCTTGCGCTCTTAACCCGATCGGTGATCTTTATAAAACCCAGGTTCGCCAGCTTGCAAGCGCGCTGGGCGTACCGCAGGCGATCGTTGATAAACCTCCAAGCGCAGACTTATGGCCCGGCCAGACCGATGAAGGCGAGCTTGGTTTCACTTATGAAGAAGTCGACCGCCTGCTTTACCTGCTGGTGGATGAACGCTACCGGCCGGAAGAATGTTTACAATCGGGTTTTAAACCCGAATTTGTTGAGCGGGTGATTGAGCGCATCCAGCGCAGTCACTTCAAGCGGATTGTGCCCCCGATCGCCAAGCTAAGCAACCGCACTGTCGGATATGATTTCCTGTACCTGCGGGATTGGGGGACTTAACCGCCGACCGTTTGAAGGCTTGTATTCAGCGCTTCCCACTCTTCCAGCAGTACATCCATCTGGTTTTGTACCTGCACATAATTTTCCCCCAATTCCAGCACTTTTGTATGTTCCTCAGGCGGGTTCTCAAGCTCCTTCGAAATCACAGCCAGCTCTCTTTCCAAATACGCGATCCGGTTTTCGACCTCCTGCAGGCGAGCCCGCCGCTGTCTGGCCAGTTTTAATTCCGCGTTCGTCTGGCGTTTTTCAGCCAGGTTTTTTTGCCGGTTTTTTGATTCGGCGGGCGGTTGTTCCAGTTCTCTTTCTTCCTGCTGCCGACGATATTCGCTGTAAGAGCCTTTAAACACCTCCAGCCCGGTCTGGTCAGGTTGAATTTCCCAGATTTGGGTTCCCAGCGCATCAATCAGATAGCGGTCATGCGAAACCAGCATCATCGTCCCGCGATAACCCATAAGCACTTCCTGCAGGACCTCCTGGGAGGGGATATCCAGGTGATTGGTCGGTTCATCCAGCAGAAGCAGGTTCGTATCCTTGAGCGCCAGAATCGCCAGAGCCAGGCGACCGCGCTCCCCGCCCGACAGCGTGGATACTTTTCTAAAAACATCGTCCCCCTTGAATAAAAATCGGGCCAGATAATTGCGGATCTCCGCCAGGAGCATCTGGGGAGCAACAGCCTCCAGCTCCTGAACCAGTGTCCGCTTTGGTTGCAGGTCTTCATGAGCCTGGGCGAAATAGCCAACCTTCAGACTGGCTCCCAGAATCACCTCTCCGCTGAAGGGCGGCACCAGGCCCAGCAGGGTCTTCAACAATGTGGTCTTGCCAGCTCCGTTCGGGCCGATCACCCCCGCGCATTCTCCCAGCCTGAGCAGCAGCTCTGGCGACCTGAAAAGCGGTCTGCCCTCGTCGTGGTACCCGATTTCCAGGTCGCGGGTCCTGATTACCAGCTCTCCAGAGCGCTGGCTGGATTTGAGGGCCATCTTCAACTGCGGGGGGCGATTGGTGGGCTCTCTCAAAGCTTTGATACGGCTTTCTAATTCCGCCAGGCCCATGCTGTGCTCAGATATATCCGCCTCAGCGCTGATCTCCCCCCAGCTTTTATCCCTGACCGCTTCCGTGCCGAGAACCTCGATCGCCTGAACTTCGCGGCTGAGCCGTTTAAGCTTGCCTTTCGCAAGCTGGGTCCTCTGGCTGGCGATGTTGCGTTTTATGTAGTCAAGCTCCTTCTCCAGGCGTTCCTTTTCAGATAAAAATATTGACCTGCGCCGCTCCCATCTTTCCTGGCGCTGTTCCACGTACGCGCTGTAATTCCCGCGGTACAGCTCAATTCCCCCCCGGCTCATCTCCCAGATTGTGTTTACCACCCGGTCCAGGAAATAGCGGTCATGAGAGACAAGCAGGACCGCACCCTCCCATTTTTCCAGGTAATTCTCCAACCATTCAACCGCGGCAATATCGAGGTGGTTGGTGGGCTCATCCAGTACAAGCAGGTCCGGTTCAGAGAGGAGCAGCCGCGCTAGCCGCGCCCGCGTGCGCTGCCCGCCAGAAAGCTGGGTCAGCGGACGTGAATAATCGCGCGGTTTAAATCCCAGTCCGCTCAGGATGCTGCGGAGGCGGGTTTCATAGGTATATCCCCCTGCAATCTCAAATTCATGCTGGAGTTTTCCATACCTTTCAAGCACATCCTGGGCCTGGCCGGGATCACTCATCTCCATTTCCAGCCTGGCGAGCTCTTTCTCCTGTGCCAGTAAACCTTCAACCCCTTTCAGACACTCTTCCCACAGACTGTGGTTGGCGTGGATGCCGGCTTCCTGGGGCAGATATCCCGTGTTCAGACCCTTCGCTGAACGCACCAGGCCTTCGCTGGGTTCGTCCAATCCCAGCAGAATCCGCAGCAGGGTTGTCTTGCCAATCCCATTCGGGCCAAGAAGCGCGATTCGAGCCTGCCGGGGGACATCCAGGTCGATCCCGGAAAAAATGTCGTCCGCGCCAAACGATTTTGCCAGGTTTTGGGCTGATAGTAAACTCATATGAAAATTTAAAAAGCCTGATTAAGCCCCGATTAAACCGGATTGCGCCGCAATTATACCGTGATATAATTCCGCCGCTTTTAGTTCAAACTGCAACAATTGACGGCCGAAGGCAGCCAAAATGACTGATGAAAATACTGACAGCATAAAAGAATCGCGACCTCAAACCACAAAATATTTGCGAATTGCGGTCCTGGCTGGTTTTATTATCGCCGGGCTGCTGGTCGCCTATCTGACATTTGTGTCTTTTCGCGATTTTGTAATCGCCTGGGAATTGACCGGACTGCCCGGCATCTCCATAAGGGAATCCATACCCTCCTCTCAGGGTTCGGGAGAGGTTATCGTCCAGGATGCCACCACACCGCTTCAGCCCAGCGATGGTCCTCCGCCTCCGGAATGGGACGGCGCCGAGCGAGTTTCCATGCTGGTCATGGGGCTCGACTATCGCGATTGGTCCGCCGGAGAAGGCCCTCCCCGTACGGATACGATGATTCTGCTCACATTTGACCCGCTCACCCAGACCGGGGGTATGCTTTCAATCCCGCGCGATCTGTGGGTAAATATACCGGGATTTAACTACGGGCGCATCAATACCGCATATCAGTTGGGCGAGGCTTACCAGCTTCCCGGGGGTGGACCCCAGTTGTCGGTGGACACCGTTGAGGAACTGCTTGGCGTTCCAGTTGATTTTTATGCCCAGGTAGATTTTGGAGCTTTTGTGCGTTTTATCGATGAGATATACGGCGTAAAAGTGGACGTCCCCGAACGAATAAAGCTCGATCCGCTCGGAGATGACAACACAAAATGGCTCAAACCGGGAACCCACAACCTGCCCGGTGAGCTGGCTCTGGCGTATGTGCGCGCCCGCAAAACCGAAGGCGGCGATTTTGACCGCTCAGAACGCCAGCAGCAGGTGGTTATGGCAATCCGCAAACAGATTATGCGCCCCAAGATGTGGCCCGACCTGCTCGCCAAGGCTCCCATCCTGTACAACGAACTTTCATCCGGGGTGAATACCAACATGAATCTGGACCAGGCGATACGCCTGGGCTGGATGGCGACTCATATCCCTGAGGAAAACATAAAGCGCGGCGCAATCGGCTCAGACCAAATAACCTTCGCCACCTCACCGGATGGCGGCCAGGAAGTGCTGAAACCGCTGACCGAAAAGATCCGCCTGCTGCGCGACGAAATTTTCACCGCGAACGGTGCGGTCGGCCCTTCAGCGGCAGGTATGGACCCGGCTCAGGCAGTCCAGGCAGAAAACGCCCGCATCAAAATTCTGAACGGCAGTTACACGCCTGGTTTGGCGGCCAGCACCACTGATTACCTGAAATCGCTGAATATTAATGTTGTCGAAACCAACAACTCTGAAAAAGTCACTCCCTATACCGAAATCACATTTTACAACGGCGTCCCCTACACGTTAAAATACCTGGTTGATTTGATGGCAGTCGACCCAATCCGCATCTTTTATGTAAACGACCCGGCCAGCCCGGTCGATATTTCTGTCGTTGTGGGTGACGACTGGGCAAACAGCGGGAAACTGCCCTGAAATTACAGACCCGCAAGCCCCCTCCACTTGACACCATCTGGCTGATACTTGATACTTACCCCCATGGAAGCCCTGACCGGTTCTGTGGAGCGCGTCACTTACTACAACCCCGAAAACGGGTACAGCGTAATCCGGCTGCGCCCGGAAAAACCTCTTGGCAGCCGGTTGAGCGAGCGGGGTTTGGTCACTGTAACCGGCAATCTTCCCGAGCTTTCGCCGGGAGAACAGCTTGAATTACAGGGCGAATGGGTCGATCATCCCAGACACGGCCGCCAGTTCACCGCCCAATCCTGCCAGCAGAGGCTGCCCGCTTCGACAACCGGTATCCGCCGCTACCTTGGATCCGGGTTAATTAAAGGGATCGGGCCGCGCCTTGCAGACAGGATCGTGACCCAGTTCGGGGAGGACACCCTTAATATTATTGAGGAGCAGCCCGAGCGCTTGCTGGAAGTCCCAGATATCGGGGAGAAACGCCTCGACCTGATCGTCTCAGCCTGGAAAGAACAAAGACAGGTGAAAGAGGTCATGCTGTTTCTGCACAGCCATGGGGTAAGCACCAACCTTGCTGTCAAAATTTACAAACAGTATGGGGACCAAGCCCTGGGTGTTGTCCGAACTGATCCATACCAGATGGCGCGCGATATTTACGGGGTGGGTTTTAAGACAGCCGATAAAATTGCCCAGGACCTCGGGTTGCTAGCGGATCACCCATCCAGAATTGAAGCCGCAATTATCTACTGCCTCAATAAAAGCACCGAAGATGGCAATGTGTTCCTGCCGCGAGCAGTACTATCCAACTCGGTTGAAGACCTGATTCAGGTTCAACCTGAGTTAATTGACCCGGCATACGGGCGTTTGGTTAAAGACAACTCAATCGTAATGGAAATGCTTTCGCCAGACAGGTCAATTTCTACGGCTGCCTCCGACCAGGATCCCGCAGCCCGCCAAATAAAAACAACGGATGGAGAACCCGCTATTTACCTGGCACCGTATTATCACAGTGAGAAAAAAGTGGCTGAAAGACTGCGAACACTTGCCAGCAAGTTCCCTACCAGGCTGAGCGACATCCCGCCGGCCTTCCTGGAGATAGACCCGGCGCTCTCCCCCGAACAGCAAGCGGCAGTAAAAACCGCCCTGGGTTCCCCGCTCAGTGTACTGACCGGTGGTCCCGGAACCGGAAAAACAACCACCGTCAAATCCCTGATAAATATACTGGTTTTAGAAAAGAAAACCTTCCGGCTCGCATCGCCGACCGGACGGGCTGCCAAGAGATTAGCCCAGGCTACGGATCATCCCGCCAGCACAATCCACCGCCTGCTCGGATATAAACCCGGCAAAGGCTATAAATTCGACGACCGCAACCCCCTTAATATTGACATGTTGGTAGTGGATGAGGTCTCAATGGTGGATTTGTTGCTTATGCATAATTTGCTCAAAGCGCTCATGCCCGGAACGCATGTATTGTTTGTCGGAGATGCGGACCAGCTCCCATCGGTTGGGGCTGGGGATGTGCTGCGGGATATTATCGCCAGCAGTATTGCGCCAGTAAGCCAGCTGAAAATAATATTCCGGCAGGCTGCCGGCTCTCAGATAATCAGCAATGCCCACCGCATTAACCAGGGAAAAATGCCGGTTTTCCCAGGTTCAAAAAGCGATTCATCCTCGCCGCCGGAATCTGACTTCTACCTGTTCCCAGCCGAGGACGCTGACCAGGCTGCCGACTGGGTATGCGATGTCGTCACCAGGCGGATACCGGAGACGTTTGGGTTTCAGCCGGATCAGGATATCCAGGTTCTATCGCCAATGTACCGGGGTTCTTGTGGGGTGAATGCCCTGAACGAACGCCTGCAGTCGATCATCAATTCCCCCCGCAAAAGGCTGTCCGAAAAAACGCTTTTTGGGATTAATTTCAGGGTGGGTGATAAGCTGATGCAGGTCAGGAATAATTACGACAAGAGCGTTTATAACGGGGATATTGGCACGCTGCAATCTATTGATGAAATAGAGCACACCCTGCAGGTCGAATTTGAAGGCCGCTGTGTGGATTACGATTGGGTTGAAGCCGACCAACTGGTACTGGCTTATGCAGTTTCGGTGCACAAATCGCAGGGTTCAGAATTTCCGGTAGTGGTACTGCCGGTTCTCACCCAGCATTACATAATGCTGCAGCGCAATCTTCTGTATACTGCAGTCACCCGTGCAAAACAACTCTGTATTCTTGTAGGAAACAAACGCGCTATAGCAATCGCTGTAAAAAACGATCAGGTCGCCCGGCGCTATTCTGGATTGGAATGGCGATTGAGGGATTTGTTACCTGCCTGACTGCTCCTGCTGTTTTTGCCAGGCAATCAGCCATGAATCGTGTGCATCTGCCCGGTTGCTGTCATCCACAACCAGGATTTTATCGACGTTATCCTTATCTTTAATCAAGAAAGTGATTTCTTCTTTACCATCATCTGCAATTTCGATAGTGCAGTCCACCGGTTTAATCTCTTCTCTCAAAAAATGCCAGCCGAAATGGGTCTCACAGGCTGCATCCCAGCAGTTGCACGATCTGCGATCCAGGACAATTTTCATAACTCCCTCCAAAACTCAACCGTTAAAAATATATCCAACATTTACTATTATTCTTCTTCAGATACTTCAGTAGGTGTCGAAACAGGCATGGGTAAATCCCTTCCCAGGGCGGCGGCAAGTTTTCCCAGCGCCTGGGCTTCAGCCGGGGTGCCGCCTTCGGAAAGCGCGTTCTGGGCCTGCTCGGCTACCGCCCGGTATGCATCTTCATCTCCCAGCAGTTCAAGGCGCGCTTTTGCCCGCACAATATCTGGATTGGCGTTATAAGCGGAGGCGATCATGAGGCGGTACTGGTCTTTATAAAACGGTTTTAAAGTACTCGGGGCTGTATCGACATAATCTACAGGGTTTATCACCCAGGCATACAGCAGGCCGATCGCCAGCCCCAGCAGGGCTCCTGTGATCAGGTACCAGTTGCCGCGCTCTTCCGTGTTCATTGCTCCGGCGTCTCCAATACTTTCTGGAAGAAATCCATCTCGTCAGCAAGTTCCTTCATCAGGGCCAGGTCAGTACTTCGGTATCCTTCCTGCTCGGCAAATTTTAGCGCTTCAATTACCGCTCCATCCGGCGATTTACCCCCTAGAAAGGTAAGCCTTTCAACAGCAAGCGCCATGTCCTGGTCCTTGCTGAACGCTTCCGCGACCATTAATACATAATCTGTCCTGTAATCCTGGCGCAGTCTTTCCGGGACTGTATCGCTGTACTCAACCGGGTTGATTTTCCAGCCGTAAAAAATGCCAATTGCCACCCCGCCAGCAATAGCCAGTAAAAAGAATAACCAGCGTCTCATTCCACTGGTATTGTGCCATAGACCCCTTTGCAAGGCAAGAGGCATATTTGATGCTTGCTTCACACCTGACTTTCCTGTAAAATATTACATTACAATAAATTGCACCTAATATATGGTTACATGTTTCTTGCCAAGGGAGGGACATACCATGAATATCATCAAAGTCTCCGGTACCTCACGCACATCGGCAGTTGCAGGTGCAATCGCTGGGGTGTTTCGGGAAAATCTCCGCGCTGAAGTCCAGGCGATCGGCGCGATTGCGGTAAACCAGGCTGTAAAAGCCCTGGCCCTTTCGCGGGGATATTTGCAGGAGGATGGCTTCGAGGTCGTTTTCATTTCCGAATTTGTTGACGTCCAGATCAATGATAAAATTCGGACAGCGATCCGGTTTACTGTAGAAGAACGGTGAGCAGACTGGTATATTTTTGACCCGACTCACAACCATTATCCTGTTTCTATTTCTCCTTTCCTGCACAGTTTACCCGGTAGAAACCAGCCTTCCGGCAACTACCCGGGCGCGCCAGGCAACACCGTCCACACTACTTCCATCACCCAATGCGCCCCGCGGGGCTGATCCGTCCGCCACGCGCCGCCCGCCGGAATCAACCAGCCCGGAAGAGACCACCCACGAAGATAAGCAGCCCTCCGCCACATTGTCCAGGGGGCAAAGTCCCTGCCCGGATCCAAGAGGTACGATTGAAAACGGTGTGGTCGAATCCGAACTGCTGGACTACGATTTGAAATTCCGGATTTACCTGCCTCCCTGCTATTCAAAATCGCCTGAAGCGGAATACCCAACCCTTTACCTTTTTCACGGGAAGGGCTACCGCGAAAGCCAGTGGGATGAACTCGGCGCAGATGAGATCGCCGATAAACTGATAAACTCAGACCAGGTTGAGCCGTTTATCATGGTAATGCCCCGCGAACAACTGCACAACAATTCGAAGGCAGACCCCTTCGACCAGGCTGTTCTGGAGGAACTGCTGCCGTTTATTGAAAACAATTACCGCGCTGTTCGAGAACGTGAAAAACGGGCGGTTGGAGGCATATCACGCGGCGGGGGATGGGCGCTTGAACTGGGTTTACATAACTGGGAATATTTTGGGGCGCTGGGGGCCCACAGCCCGGCGGTGCTGAATAACAACCCGGTCCGGCTCGAAAAAAGTCTCGAATCGATCCCGACCAGCCAGATCCCGCGCATATTCATCGACCTGGGCGACCGGGAACCGCACGAGATTTCTGAATCGGCAGGTTTGTTAGGTGAATTGTTAAACCAGAGCGGCATACCCCATGAGTGGCATCAATTTACAGGAGAACACAACCAGGAATACTGGCAGAACCACCTGGAAATATATCTTCGCTGGTATGCCAGCGCCTGGTTTTGATACCCTCAGGCTCGCTAGAAGCGGGGGGCCTTGGTGATATAATCGCCCCCATGACTCTCACCATAGATGAGGTTGAGTACATCGCTGAACTGGCGCGTTTAAGCCTCAGACAGAAAGAGAAAGAGATATACCGCGAGCAGTTATCCAAAATCCTGGATTACGCTGCCCGGCTTAACGATCTGGATACGGCCTCTATCCCGGGGACCTTCAGTGTGGTTCCACATCAGATTTCGCTGCGTCAGGACCAGTCGAGGCCGGGTATCGGGGAGGAAAAACTGCTTCGAAACGCCCCACTAACAGAAGAAGGCCAGTTCAAGGTTCCCCCAATTTTAGACTGAATTATTTTCTGAAAACCTGAATACATGCCAGAATTCAGCCAGTTAACCCTCAAACAAATAACCGCCGGGCTCAGGAAGGGGGATTTCTCCAGCCGTGAGCTCGTCCAGGCATTCCTGGACCGGATCGAACGCCTCGAGCCGCAATTAAATGCCTTTATCAGCATCCAGCCCGAGAAAGTTCTCGAGCAGGCAGATCAGGCAGACCGCCGGTACAGAACCTGGAGAAAAAGCCCTGAATCCAGCCTGCCAGCCCTGCTCGGCGTACCGGTTGCGGTCAAGGATGTTCTCTGCGTAAACGGTTTGCGCTGTACCGCCGGTTCACGCATACTTGAAAATTTCGAGCCTGTTTACGACGCGACCGCAGTGGCGCGGTTAATCGCTGCTGGAGGACTCATCCTAGGTAAAACAAACACCGATGAATTCGCGATGGGGTCCTCGACCGAGAATTCAGCCTACGGGGTCACCCATAATCCCTGGGATATAAACCGGGTTCCGGGCGGCTCAAGCGGAGGCAGCGCCGCGGCGGTCGCCGCGAACATGGCTCCCATCGCTCTGGGAACCGATACCGGCGGCAGCGTTCGCCAGCCAGCTTCATACTGCGGGATTACCGGGATCAAACCTTCATACGGCCGGGTCTCCCGCTATGGATTGATCGCGTTTGGTTCTTCCCTGGATGTTGTAGGTGTGCTGGGCCAAAACGTTGAGGATGTATCCCGGGTTTTCAACCTGATCGCAGGACACGATCCCCAGGACTCAACCTCTGTTGATGCTCCCGCCCCAAATTTCTCTCCAGACCAGCCGCCCGAAAACGTTTTTAAATCGCTCCGGATTGGCGTGCCGCAGGAATACTTCATCTCCGGTTTGCAGCCGGAGGTGGAAGCATGCGTAAAAACCGCAATTAAGCTGATGGAAGACTACGGCGCGCTGGTTGAGATGATCAGCCTTCCCCACACCGAATACTCCGTCCCGGTTTACTACTTGATCGCCCCGGCAGAAGCCTCCGCAAACCTTGCCCGCTACGATGGAATCCGCTACGGGCCGCGCCTGGATGCGGATTCGATTCAGGCGATAAACAGCATAACACGCGGCGAAAAATTTGGTTCAGAAGTCAAACGGCGGGTAATGCTCGGGACTTATGCCCTCTCGGCTGGGTACTATGACGCCTATTATGGGCAGGCCCAAAAAGTGCGCACTCTGATAAAAAATGACTTTGAGCGCGCCTTCGAACAGGTGGATATCATCGCCGCGCCGGTCGCACCTTCGACCGCTTTTAAGATCGGCGAGCATACCGACGACCCTCTGTCCATGTACTTGGAAGATATATTCACAATACCGGCAAACCTAGCCGGCATTCCCGGCCTGACAGTCCCGGCGGGACTCGACCAGAACCGCCTGCCCGTCGGGATCCAGTTAATGGGGGCGCCTTTCAAAGAAGACGTTCTGTTCAAAACCGGGCAGGCTTTCCAATCCATCACCAGGCACCACCTGGAGAAACCAATACTGTAAACGAGGTCAACAATGTTCAATTCACTACCAGCCAGCGCCCTTGTAACCCTTAATTGGGAATGGGACCGCTTCTCCCCTTATTATCTGGAACTTTCCAACCGTCCGTTAACCGCCGGCACCCTGCCGGAATGGCTGTCGGATTGGTCTCGCCTGAGCGAAATCGCCCAGGAAACCGCCAACCGACTGTACATCGCCACGACGGTCGATACAAACGACCGGGATGCGGAAAAAATGTATAACTTCTTTCTTGATGAGATCTACCCGCAGGCCGAAACCGCTGAACAGCTTTTAAAACAAAAGCTGCTCGACAGCGGGCTCAAGCCGCCCGGATTCGAGCTTCAACTCCGGAACATGCAGGCAGAGGCGGATATCTACCGTGAGGAAAATCTGGCGCTGCTGGCCCAGGAGCTAAAACTATCGACCGAGTACGATAAGATAATCGGCGCTCAGACGATTACCTGGAAGGGGGAAGAAATCACCCTGCCCCAGCTCCAGCGGGTCTACCAGGAACCCGACCGGGAAGATCGCGAAAAAGCCTGGAGGCGGGCAGCTCAGCGCCAGCTCCAGGACCGCGAAGCGATCGGCGAGCTTTGGGCCCGCTTTCTTAAACTGCGCCAGAAGATCTTTCTTAATACCGGCATGCCTGATTATCGCTCCTACCGCTGGGTAAACCTGCTGCGCTTCGACTATACGCCAGAAGACTGCCAGCAGTTTCATGATTCAATTGAAAAAGTGGTCGTCCCGGCGGCGGAACGCCTGTACGAGAGGCGCAGGAAAAACCTTAACCTGGAAACACTGCGCCCGTGGGACTTAAATGTAGACCCTTACGGCAAACCCCCGCTCAGGCCTTTCAGCGATGTGGACGAATTGGAGGACACTACCCGGCGGATATTCTCGCGGGTCGACCCCGAACTGGGGCTTTATTTTGAAACCATGCGCAGTGAAAGCCTGCTTGACCTTGAAAACCGCAAGGGCAAAGCGCCGGGCGGTTACTGCGAGACCCTGTCAGCCGTCAAACGCCCGTTCATCTTTATGAACGCAGTCGGAGTCCACGATGATGTCCAGACATTGATCCATGAAGGCGGGCATGCCTTCCATGTATTCGAAACGGTCCACCTGCCATATCTGCAGCAGCGCGATGTCGGATTGGAGATCGCTGAAGTCGCCTCAATGAGTATGGAACTGCTGTCAGCGCCCTATCTTTCGCAGGAAATGGGCGGGTTCTACACCCCCCGGGATGCCGCCCGCGCCAGGATTGAACATATCAACGCCGCACTCTGCTTCTGGCCTTACATGGCGGTTGTTGACGCTTTCCAGCACTGGGTATACCTCAACCATAATGTGGCTCTCGATCCGGTCGAATGCGACCGGAAGTGGAGCGAGCTCTGGGACAGGTTCATGCCCGGTGTGGATTGGAGCGGCCTGGAAGAAGAAATGGCGACAGGCTGGCAGCGCAAACTGCACATCCACCAGGTCCCCTTTTATTATGTTGAATACGGGCTCGCCCAGTTAGGCGCATTCCAGATTTGGGCTAACGCGATCGAGAACCAGGATCAGGCAGTCGCAGATTACCGCAGGATGCTCTCGCTCGGCGCCACAGCCACACTTCCGGAACTCTTTAATGCAGCCGGCGCCAGATTCGCTTTCGACGAATCCACTCTCCAATCTGCGGTCGACCTGGCTGAAAGCACAATTGCCGAGTTGGAAAGTGTGATCGAGAATTGATAAAAACTGGCTCATACTAAGTTGCTTTTAAAAATCCCGACCCAACCAGGGCTTGTTAAAACCGCCGATCTCCAAAAGGTTATAATTGCCTCGCTAATTCTCGTAACCCTGTAGAAAAGGAAAACCGCTGAATGAAAGACAACCCATTAAAAGTTGTGATCCCGATGGCAGGGCTGGGCACCCGTTTGCGCCCCCACACCTGGAGCAAACCAAAACAACTGGTCAGCGTGGCAGGCAAGACAGTCTTGAATCACCTGATTGACAGTCTGTCGACCTACCCGGGCTTTGTGGATATCGAACTGGTCAATATTGTCGGATACCTATCAGACCAGATTGAGGACTGCATTCGTACATCCTACCCGGATTTAAAATCGAGATTTGTGCTCCAGGAAAACCCGCGCGGGCAGTCCCACGCGATTCTGCTTGCAAAGGAATTCATCTCCGGTCCGACCCTGGTTGTGTTCGCGGATACGCTTATCGAAACTGACCTCTCTTTTCTGGATGGCGAATCGTCCGGGGCGGTTGTCTGGGTAAAGGAGGTGCCTGATCCGCGCCGCTTCGGAGTCGTGAAGTTAAACAAGAGCGGCCAGGTAACCCGCCTGATCGAAAAACCTGACTCTATTGAGGACAACCTGGTTGTGGTCGGTTTTTATTACTTCAAAGAAGGAGAGCAGTTGATCGCCGCGATAGAGGAACAGTTGAAAAAGGACGTCAAATTAAAGGGCGAATATTTTCTGGCAGACGCGATCAACATCATGCTGGAAAACGGATTAAAAATGCGTCCCGAGATGGTTGAGGTCTGGCTGGATGCCGGCACTCCCCAAACACTGCTTGAAACCAACCGTTATCTGTTAGAACACGGGCACGATAACAGCAAAGAAGCCGCTCTGCGGGCAGAGTTCCAGGCTGTGCCGCCGGTTTTTGTGCACCCGTCCGCCCAGATCAGGAACGCAGTGGTGGGGCCTTTTGTCTCCATCGGAGCGGAATGCCAGATTCAAAACTGTCTGGTAAAAAATTCAATCTTCGAAGACCAGGCCCGCGCCGACGGCGTGATCCTGGAGGATTCCCTGATTGGACGTAACGCTGAACTCCAGGGAAGATGGAAGATTATCAACGCCGGCGATGATACCAAACTTACGGTTTGATTCAGGGTTGCTAGCCGGCAAGGGGTTTTATGGCGACACAGGCTGCTGAAGAGGTTTTCTGTTACTCTGGAAAAGAATACGCAGACCGCCCGGTCTCTATTCTGTTTGATGGCAATCGCCTGGAAATATCCGAAATCATCGCCAGCTGGCGCAATCCCCAGGGCAGGCGTTTCCGGGTGGTTACCGCAGGCGGCCGCGTTTTTAATCTATCCTACTTCGAAGCGGGCGACGCCTGGACAATCGAAGAACAATAGCAGGCGCATTTCCCCCCCGGGTAAATTTTCCAATTATAAAATGGTAGACTGAACCGGTTACCAATGAAACAACATACTGAATACGAAGCAGTGATCGGATTGGAAGTACACGCTGAACTGGAAACGGTTTCGAAAATGTTCTGCGCCTGTCCGGTAGTTGACCTGACCACCGCAGCGCCAAACTCGGCAGTATGCCCGGTTTGTTCGGGCATGCCGGGTGTACTTCCGGTGATAAACCAGCGGGCGGTCGAATATGCCCTGCGTGTGTCGCTGGCCCTGAACTGCAAAATCCACCCCGTGAGCATTTTCGCCCGTAAGAACTATTTTTACCCCGATCTCCCGAAAGGCTACCAGATTGCGCAGTACGAACAGCCTCTGGCTACGGACGGCTCGCTATTGATCCTGGCTGAAGACAGCTACAAGGAGATCCGCATCCGGCGGGTGCACCTGGAGGAGGACACCGGCAAACTGACCCACGTAATCGATAATGGTAACGGCTATTCGCTGATCGATCTCAATCGTGCCGGGGTGCCTCTGCTGGAGATCGTTTCTGAACCGGACCTGAACTCCGGCGCTGAAGTCCGCGCTTATGCCTCCGGGCTGCGCTCCATCCTGCGCTACCTTGAGGTTAATTCGGGCGATATGGAAAAAGGGGTGCTTAGAATCGAACCAAACGTCTCTGTCCGCCCAAAAGGCAGTTTAGAATTCTTTACCCGCACAGAGATAAAAAACCTGAACAGTTTCCGGGCCCTGGAAGATTCGGTGAATTACGAGGTCGAACGCCAGAGCCAGCTCCAAAAGCAGGGAAAAGCTGTGATCCAGCAGACCCTCGGCTGGGATGAAAAAGCCGCCAGGACCGTTCCCCAGCGCAGTAAAGAAGACGCCCATGATTACCGTTATTTTCCGGAGCCCGACCTGCCCCCGCTTGAAATCCAGCCGGGCTGGATCGAATCAATCCGGGCTGGTATGCCCGAACTGCCTCTCCAGAGGCAGATGCGTTTCGAGCAGCAGTACGGCCTGAAACCTACGGATGCTGCGGTTCTGACCGCTGAAAAGCCGGTCGCCGATTATTTTGAAGCGGTGGCTGCTGCCGGGGAGCAGATCCCCCCGAGAACAATCGCAAACTGGATCAGCGGACCGGTCTTCGCTTATATGAACGAGAACGGGACCGAAATCGACCGGATAAAAACCCCACCCGAAGAGCTGGCGGAATTGCTCCAGATAATCCAGGACGGCCACATAAACCAGAGTACAGCCAAAAACATCCTGCTCGAGATGCTGGAGAGCGGCCGACCCGCCAGAGAGATAATCGACCAGGGCAACCTGCGCCAGATTTCAGATTCCAGCCAGATCGCGGACCTGGTCAGAGGCGTACTTGCCGATAACCCCGGGCAGGTAAACGAGTACCTCGATGGCAAGTCCGGACTGTTCAGCTGGTTTTTCGGGCAGGTAATGCGCCAGACCGGAGGCAAAGCCAATCCCCGGATCCTACAAACCGAATTGGAAAAGCAGCTGGCGGAAATCGAACGATAATCCCTGTTAAACGCCAGGAATAAGGTTCGATCTCCCTCAAAACCGGTTTTAAGGCGAACAAAAGTTATCAAAAGCTTTGTTGCATTTGTCACTTGACGCTAAAATCGAGTTCTGTTAAAGTAAGGCCGTATCCACCTTTCTGGAAGCGCATAAAATATGGGAAGATTTTCGTCCCGTAAGGGCGAGTTATTATCCCTGAAGGGCACTATGTTGTCCATAAAAACTGGCAGTTCAAGCGGACATTCCTCCGGTATGTCCGCTTATTTTTTACTCATCGCAAAACCATTCAGCAGGTCTCCACAATATTGGTATGACTGAATTAATTGACGCCTTTACTATCGCCCAGGCACAATTCGACCACATGGCGGAACTTCTCAACCTCGAAAGCTATGTCGCCGAAATGCTGCGCTTTCCCAGGCGCGAGTATAAATTCCAGATTCCAGTGCGGATGAATAACGGCACGCTAAATATCTATTACGGCTTTCGAGTCCAGCATAATGATGCCCGCGGCCCAGCCAAAGGCGGGATCCGGTTTCATCCTTCAGAAACGCTGGACACGATCCGGGCGCTGGCGATGTGGATGACCTGGAAAACCGCGGTTGTCGATATCCCCCTGGGAGGCGCGAAGGGTGGGGTTGCTGTAGATCCCGCTGCGCTGGCCGATTCAGAAAAAGAACGCCTGTGCCGGGGTTGGATCACTGAATTCTGGCGGGCGATCGGTCCCCGCCAGGACATCCCCGCCCCGGATGTGGGCACCACCCCCCAGATGATGGGCTGGATGATGGACGAATACTCAAAGATGGCGGGAGCATACACCCCCGGCGCGATCACAGGTAAACCGGTGGGCGGCGGCGGAACGCTCGGGAGAATGGAGGCGACCGGTTTCGGAGTGGTCTATACCCTCGGGGAAGCGATCAAGCACCTCAAACTTGACCCTTCCAGGTGCCGGGTTTCCATCCAGGGGTTTGGAAATGTTGCCCAGTATGCCGCAATTGGATTTTCCGAATTTCTGGGAGGCACGGTTGAATGCGTTTCCTGCTGGGACCGCCGAGATCTTACCTCCTACACGATCAGCCATCCGCAGGGCGTCAATCCCCGCGATCTTATCTCAATAACAGATCCATATGGATCAATCAATATGGATCAGGCTTATGAAAAGGGATACATTATCGAAGACGGGAGCGCATGGATCCAGAAAGATGTCGATATTTTGATGCCGTGCGCCCTGGAAGGACAGGTAAATGCCGAAACTGTAAAATCGATCAGCGACCGCGTGAAAATCATAGCCGAAGGCGCAAACGGTCCCACCACACTTGAAGCCGACCGCTTTTTCGAAGCCCGCGGTATTTTCCTGATCCCTGATACTTTATGCAATGCCGGCGGGGTAACCGTGTCCTATTTTGAAGGCGTGCAGAATGACATGAATTATTACTGGTCGCGGGAGGAAGTGATCGACCGTTTGAACAACAAACTAACCCGGGCCTTTGCGGATGTCCTCAAGGTCGCTGAAGCGGAAAAAATCTACATGCGAGATGCTGCCTATATCGTCGCAATCGACCGGGTGGTAAAGGCCATGAAAGAACGCGGCTGGTTATACGTGCCGTGAATTGAAGGATTTATTTTTAAATTTAATCAATTTAATTTATCCATTGGAACAAATCAATTTCAACCAACCCAATTCATATCATAAAGGAGATCAATCAATGTCAGAATTAAATCCGTTCGCCATTGCCCAGGCACAGCTGGATGAAGCCGCCGAAGTGCTACAGTTGGATCCGGCCACACATGAAATGCTGCGCTGGCCGCTGCGAGAACTGCATGTCACTCTGCCGGTAAAAATGGATGACGGCACCACCCAGGTGTTCCGCGGCTTCCGGGTCCAGTATAACGATGCGCGCGGCCCCACGAAAGGTGGAATCCGCTACCATCCCGATGAAACAATTGATACTGTCAGGGCGCTGGCTGCCTGGATGACCTGGAAATGTGCAATGGTTGACATCCCGCTGGGGGGCGGCAAGGGCGGCATTATCTGCAATCCGAGACAGCTCTCTCAGGGCGAACTGGAACGCCTGAGCCGGGCGTATATCCGCCAGGTCGGCCGCCTGATCGGCCTTGAGAAGGATGTGCCTGCCCCGGACGTATACACAAACCCGCAGATAATGGCCTGGATGATGGACGAGTTCTCGTTCCTGCAGGGATACAACGAATTTGGAGTGATCACCGGAAAACCGATCGCACTGGGCGGTTCAGCCGGGCGCGGCGATGCAACCGCACGCGGCGGGATCTACACCCTGCGCGAGGCGGGCAAGACTCTTGGCATCGAACTGAACGGCGCCACTGCCGCAATCCAGGGTTATGGAAACGCCGGTTCCTTTGCCCATAAACTGGGGGAGGAACTGCTCGGATTGAAGGTTACCGCAGTCTCAGACTCAAGAGGCGGCATTGTCAATCCGGATGGTCTGGATTATGAGTCTGTGTTTGCTTTCAAACAACAAAACGGAACCGTCCTGGGGTATCCCGGAACGACCGAGATAACAAATCCAGAACTACTGGAACTGGATGTCGATGTTATGATCCCTGCCGCTTTGGAAAGCGTTATTACCCAATCCAACGCCGGGAATATCAAAGCCAAGATCAGCGTTGAACTGGCAAACGGCCCTACAACTCCCGAGGCTGACCAGATTCTATTTGAGAACGGTGTCTACGTCATCCCGGATTTCCTGGCCAACGCTGGCGGTGTTACGGTCTCCTACTTTGAGATGGTCCAGAACACCTATGATTATTACTGGGAGGAGAGCGATGTCCACGAAAGGCTGGACCGCAAGATGACTGCAGCCTTCCACTCAATGCACAACACCGCCAAAAAACTCAACCTGCATAACCGCCTGGCTGCATATGTCGTATCCGTTGAGAGAGTCGCGGAGGTGATGCGCCTGCGCGGTTGGGTGTAAGGTATTCAATTAAATAGTGATTGAAATTTAGACCTATCCGGGGGTTGTCGAAAGAACTTTCTTTGACAACCCCCGGTTTTTATTCCCCTTTTTCAGGCTAATATTCCCTGTCCAGGTTCCTTCCCGGAGTATTATGATCCGCGCAGTAGGGAAGCTCGCATATATTCATCAAAAAAACCCTCCAGACCAGATTGATTGATCCTTTCAGCGCCGGGTTTTACCCCGCAGCCCGCCTCGGAAAAAGGAATTTCAACGCGGAATGCTTGTCAATTTATCCTCTCTCGTTGTATACTCTAATTAACTTAGTGCAGGAGAGGACGGCGGTCATGAAAGTAAACGTAAACCAAGAGAGCTTAGCCCACGGTCTTAACATCGTCTCAAGAGCGGTTTCCCCGCGCAGCACCCTTCCGGTCCTGGCGAATGTTCTGGTCGCAACTGATGAAGGCCGCCTTCGCCTGTCAGCGACCAACCTCGAACTGGGGATAACCTGCTGGATAGGCGCAAAAATTGAGGATGAAGGTTCCACCACAGTGCCAGCCCGAACTTTCACCGACCTGGTAAGCACCCTGGCCCCTGATCTCCCCGTTAATATGGAACTTAACGTGCGCATGATGTCGCTGTTACTGCAAAGCGGCGCTTCCACTACAGAAATTAAGTGCATCGACTCGCAGGAATTTCCCCCGGTACCAGTTTTTGAGCCGGATGATGGGTTGGAAATCAATGTTGCAGATCTGAAAGAGATGATCCAGCAGGTTGTATTCGCGGCTTCAATAGATGAAGCCCGGCCGATTCTGACAGGAGTGCTCATCAATATCGAAGAGGACACGATCACTATGGCCGCCGCAGATGGTTTCCGCCTTTCGGTACGCAGCGCCCCGTTATCCAGCCCTGTTTCCGATTCGGTCAAAATTGTGGTGCCTGCCCGCGCCCTGAGCGAACTCGCCCGGATTGCCACCGACAAAGACCAGACAGTGCGCATGTACGTCCCTGCCGGTCGCGGTCAGGTTCTGTTCCGGCTGGAGCACGCAGAGCTTGTCTCCCAGTTAATTGAAGGCACTTTCCCGGATTACGAACAGATCATCCCAAAATCCAGCGATAATCGCGCAGTGATATCCACCTCTGAATTCCTCAAAGCCTGCAAGCAAGCTGAAATTTTCGCTCGGGAAGGGTCGCATATTGCCCGCCTGGAAATAAAATCCGGTGATGCCCAATCGCCCGGTTCCATCAATATCCGCGGGCAGTCTGAAGAGACCGGCTCGAACGAGAACAATGTGGACGCTAACATAGAAGGTAATCCACTCACGATCGCCTTCAATGTGCGTTTCCTTCGAGAGGCGCTGGATGTGATTCACACCCCCCATGTCGTCCTGGAGACCTCAACCGAAACCAGTCCCGGGGTCATCCGGCCCAGCGGCGGAGATGACGGGCAGGGCGTGTTTACCCATGTCATTATGCCGATGCACCTCGGCAGTTGACCGGTTTATTCACTTGAATCTGGTTGGCACGTTGAACTTCAAACGTGCTGACTTTTTATTTCAAAATAAATATGACCCTGCCTCCTGCCACTTTTGACCGGACGCTCCAAATTTATCTTTCGCTGGCGCAGTACCCGATTTTACAGACCCAAATCCGGGCCCGGATGAGGCGCGAGTTATTCGAGCGCGGGGTTATTCCACTGGAAGATTTTGAAACTGAGGTGAAACAAAAAGCGGTCAGTTCACAGAGGCTGGAGGTGCTCAACGATCCGATGGCGGATGAGCCTGCCGATATCTGGGAACTGCGCTTATCCAGGGTGCGCGAATACCTGACTGATTTCTATTTTGCATACAACCTGCCTTTTGATCTATTCAATGAACTTGTCCGCCAGACACTGGCTGAACGCGGCGCAATCGCTGAAGACCTGATGGTTTCATTCAATCCTGAACTAGCCCCCCAGAACATGCTGTTTGAGCAAGCGATGGCTATCGAGAGTATCCCTCCCGAAGAACGTAAGAATCACCAGGCTCGCCTGCAGGAAATAAAGGTTGTATTAATCCGGACAATGATCAGCGACCAGCTTGCATATGTAAAGATCGCCAAAGACTGGTTCACAATTGAAGACCTCAACGAAATCCGCACCCATAAAATCGGGCACGGCAAAATTGGCGGTAAAGCCGCCGGGATGCTGTTAGCATATCGCATCCTGAATGAGGTCGGAGATGAAACCATAAGGGAAACCATTTCTATCCCCGAGTCATATTATATCGGCGCTGACCTGCTCTATAATTTCATGGCTCTCAACAATTTAATGCATTGGGCTGATCAGAAATATAAGATGGAACAGGATATCTGTTCGGAATACCCCCGCTTGAAAGCTGAATTTTTAGAAAGCCAACTGACGCCTGAAACACTTGAAGCCTTGATGATTATGCTAGTGAACATCGGGCGCAATCCGATTATCGTCCGTTCCTCCAGTCTGCTGGAGGATAACTTTGGGACCTCGTTTGCAGGGAAATACGACAGCTATTTCTGCCCAAACCAGGGAACACTGGATGAGAACCTGGAAGACCTGGCCATGGCGATCAAGAAAATTTATGCCAGCAGCCTGAATCCGGACGCACTGCTTTACCGCCAGACCAGGGACCTGCTGGACTATGACGAACGCATGGCAGTGCTCATTCAGACTGTGCAGGGCGACCGGACCGGGCGCTATCTTCTGCCCCATGCAGCCGGGGTGGCATTCAGCCACAACCTGTACCGATGGTCGCCACAAATCCGCCGGGATGATGGTTTCCTGCGCCTGGTATGGGGTTTGGGAACCCGGGCGGTTGAGCGGGTGGGGAATGATTACCCGCGCCTGGTCGCTCTCAGCCACCCCCACCTCCATCCGGAGGTGTCATCCAGAGATACCCGCCGATATTCCCAGCGCTATGTTGACCTGATCGATCTCGATGAGAACAGGTTCAAATCCCTGCCAATTGACGAAGCCCTTGACCCAGACGATCCGGTTACAGGTTATATCGCCCAGGTGGAACAGGACGGTTATCTGGCGCCTCTCCGGAAAACAATGCCGGAAGCCCTTGAGAAACAGCTGGTGATCACCTTTGATGGTCTGTTCCGCCGGACTGATCTCGCCGGGCTTTTTACCCGCATACTGGGGACTCTTGAAAAACATTACCGCTCTCCGGTTGATACCGAATTCACAGTTCATATTGAGAACCCCGCTTCCACCAGACCGGAGGTAAAAATAGCCCTGCTCCAGTGCCGTCCGCTCAGCTATCTCCAGGAGATGGACGCCCGTATCCCGCCAAAATTAAAAGAGAAAAACATCATTTTCAGGACCAAGCGGATGGCGCCCCAGGGACGGGTCAGCGCAATCCGTTATATCCTGTACGTTTACCCGGAAAAATATTTTTCGCTAGAAACGCTCGCAGCCCGGGGTGAAGTCGGCCGAACAATCGGCCGGCTCAATGCCGCCCTTGCAAACGAAACATTTATCTGCATAGGTCCCGGCAGGTGGGGTACGGTCAACCCTGATCTCGGCGTTCCGGTGAGTTACGCCGACATATACAATACCCGGGCGCTGGTTGAAGTTACAGGCCCGGGCATCGGTCCCGCTCCGGAGGCTTCCTTCGGGACTCATTTCTTCCAGGACCTGGTCGAATCAAATATCTACCCTCTGGCGGTGTACCTTAGCGATAGGGATGCCCTGTTCAGGAAGGAATTTTTTGATAATGCACCCAATTCACTGGAACAGTTTATCCCCGCGCCTGAAACCATCGCAGGCTGTCTGACGTTAATTGATATCGACACCTGCCGTCCCGGATACAGGCTTGAACTGGTTATGGACGGTGAACAGGCTCTTTCTGTCGCCTACCTCAAAGCTGGCAAACCCCATCCTGAACCTCCCCAAACCTGAGCGGCTGGTATACTTTCCTGAGGATACCCACCCAGATGGACTCGCATATTTCTAAAAAATTTATCGCTGTGGCTGGCAATATCGGGGTTGGAAAGTCCTCCCTGGTCAACCTGCTTTCCGACCGCCTGGTGTGGCAACCTTTTTACGAACCGGTCGCGGATAATCCTTATCTGCAGGATTTCTACCAGGATATGCGCACCTGGGCATTTCACTCCCAAATATATTTCCTGACCCGGCGTCTGCATACCCACCGAGAACTGGTCAATTACCCCGGTCCGGCAATCCAGGACCGCACCGTCTATGAGGATGCCGAGGTTTTTGCGTGTAATCTCTACCGCAATGGGCACATCAACAAGCGCGACTACAATGCATATCGCGAGCTGTACCAGGTGCTGACCGAATTCCTGCCTCCCCCCGATCTGGTCATTTATCTGCGCGCCACTGTCAGTACCCTCCTGGAGCGAATCCGCCAGCGCGGGCGCGATTATGAACAGACTATGGACCCCGCCTACCTGGAGCAGCTGAATGAGCTGTATGAAATGTGGATTGCCGGATTTAACCTGTGCCCGGTATTGACCGTTCCGGTAGACCAGCTCAACTATGTCTCCAACCCGCGCCACCTCGACCTGATAGAGCGCAAAGTGCTTGAAAAATTGATGGGCAAGGAGGAAGTGGTCTTCAGCCAGGATGAGGTTGGCTGAGTCAGAAGTGGTCTTGCCCCCGCTTTACATGTGGTTTCTGGGAATAAATTTCTCAGAATGCCGCCAGGGCTTCATCCCGGTCTTCGAATATATCGAACAGACTATCAAACCCTGAAATCTCCAGTACTCTCAGGATTTCCTGCTGGGGATTGAGTAGTTTCAGGTGTTCGGACTTGCCTTCCGCACCTACGCCTGCCCTGTCAACGCCAACCCCCAGCATTTTCGCTATACCCAAAAGTGTTCGTAAGCCGGCGCTGGAGAGCGAATTCACCTCGCTTAAATCAATGAGCAGGTTGCGCATTCCCCCTTCATAATACGCCTTTGCCTCGTCCTCAAGCAGGCCCGCTGTGCCCAGGTTGATCATGCCGCTGATCGTAAAAACCGTAACCGTTACCCGGGCGCTTTCCTGTGTTACGCTGATTTCCATCTCTATCCTCTCCTCTGGCAATGAGTTAAAATTTACAGGAAATTATACTCACAAAGCCTGAAGTGGTCTGGACAAATATACGCTTTTTATATTCAGAGATAATTCTGACCGGTTCTTGCTGAGGGAATAGCGGTAATCAACAAGAATAAGTAAGAGAGTATCCCGATGAGAGATTTGCACGCCCAATTCGTTTCCGGCTTTCTGTTTCCAACCTCGCAAAGACTGCGTGGGGGCAATTACAGGCAAAAACTGGCGGAGGCGCGCGCCAACCTGTCGCTCTCTAGGGATGAGATCAGCAACCTGCAGTTTCAGAAACTGCGCCGGATGATCCAGCATGCCTCCCTGCATGTCCCCTATTATCGCCAGCTCTTCAAACAGTTGGGGCTTGAACCGCAGGATATCCGCGATTGGAGTGATTTCGAAGATTTACCTGTACTGACCAAAAGCCAGGTCAGGGAGTTCAACCCTCTGTTCCAGTCAGAAAAGCGTCGCTCTCCCATCCGTAAATTTACCACCGGCGGTTCAACCGGTACGCCGCTTCATGTCCAGACAGGTGAAATATCGATCGCGGCGGAACACGCCTGCCGGACACGCGCTTTTGACAGGTGGGGCATAAAAATCGGTGACCGCCTTGTGCAGATCTGGGGCAACACCTATTCCTTAGACCACAGCCTGAAAACCAGGCTCAACAGGCGGATCTACAAACCGCTAAAAGATGTTCTGTTCAACCGACGGGAAATGCCCGCCATAACATACGGGGAAGAAGACCTAGAGAGGCAGTGGAGATATCTCAACAGGTTCAAACCTGTATATATCCGCGGATTTCCTTCAGCACTTTTCCTGCTGGCGCAGTACATCACCGCCAATAATTTCGACGGGCGTTCTCTTGATCTTAAACTGATCATCACCGGGTCTGAGATTTTGTATGACTGGCAGCAGAGTGAACTTGAGCAGGTGTTCGGCTGCCGGATTATGAACAGCTATGGTTCATTTGAAATTGGGTACGCCGCCTGCAGTTACCCCTGCGGCGCACTCCATACCAATGATGATTTTGTTATCGTTGAAGTGATCAAACCCAACCCAAAAGACCAGTTCGGGCAGATTGTCGCGACAAGGTTGGATAACTGGGAATTTCCCCTCATCCGCTACAATGTCGAAGACCTGGCGGTAGGGTTGGGCGAGCACCACAACTGTTCCCTCGGGATCAGCCTCCTGAAACTCGACCAAATTATCGGTCGTAATTTTGACCTGGTCCGGCTGGCCGACCGGCGCATTGTGCATGGGGGTTACTTTGATAACCTGATCAGGAAGGCGCCCGGTGTGATCCACTTCCAGGTGGTTCAGAAATCGCCGGACAAATTTGATATTTTCCTGGTCGTTGACCCTGACCGATACACGCCAGAAGGGGTGACTTATATCTCCCAGAACATCCAATCATTTTGCGGACCGGTCCAGGTAAATATAATCAAGGTTGATTCGATCCTGGCTGAAGCCTCGGGCAAATTCCGCTATGTCCGCTCGGAGGTCAGGCCGCAGGATTTGTAATTAACCCAAATTTTTTTTAATTTCAATCTTCATTCACACAGATTGAACGCGTTTCGGGGATAACCTCAAAATCATACGGTTGGTTGTACGTTGAAAAAAGGCTGGCGTCTTCCAGGATTTCAAAACCACCGTCAAAGTAAAGGTTGAAAATTAGTCTGAAATTGTTGACCGGTGAGAGACTGTCATAAACCTGGTCATTACCTTCGCCGGGTAGATAATATGCATTGAGTATATTCACCCGCTTATCAGGCGTGGACTTGACCGCCCCATGGTCAGCCTGCAGGATGATGATCGGTTCCGGATCGGATTGTTGAATAATTTCCCGCAGTATTGGAAGGATTTTACGATTGATGAAACTGACCTGATCCTTATATCCCTGATAATAAGGCTTGTCATAATCCACAAAATCACCTTCTGGTTCGAACACAAAAGGACCGTGCGGGATGACCATGTGGGCAAACACAAATTTCGGGCCATCCGTTTCAGGCAGGGTTTTTAGCTGGTCGAGCACATACAGGATTCGCTCCTGGTGGATTCTCTTGGGGTTATTCAGATCTGGTTGAAGGATCTCTGGCAGGTAAGCTGCGCTGTCAATAACAATCCGGGTGAGCGAATTACGGAGCACAAGCAATTCAAATTCGTTGATGCCGCTGAATAACCTCTCCTCAATTAATCCTCCTTCTTGCGGAGAGAGGTAAATATCAGCATTTTCCCACTGCGTGATATTAAAACCAGTCTCAAATGCAACAACCCGGTATCCCAGGCTCTCTAATATGCGCCGCACCCGGCTGTCCTGGATAAGTTCCTTGATACCAGCCCGGCTTGTATTCCCCTGTCTATAGTTTTCTCCCAGCTCTTCTAGGTAGTTCATATTTAAATTTGAGGATAAGGAAAGGCTTGTCTGGGCGTAATTGCTGCGGGAACAGTATCCAATATAGAAACCGGATTTTTCAAGCTCCTGGAGAAACTGGTTGTTATCAAATTCAAATTCATCCAGTAAAGTATCATCGCGTGCATAGGCATCCAGGATGATCAGGTAAATATCGGGGTACCGGTCAGCCGGTTGTCTGCTGGAATCAAAGCTATCTGTATATTCATCATTTATGTTGCTTTCCGAAGAATAACTTCTTAATTCAAAACTGATAATTTGGACCAGAGGAATTATTAGCAAGGCTGCTGCAATAACATTTAAGGATCTGTTTATGGATTCTGTGGCGTTAATTTTTTTTAAGATGACATAAACACCCGCGACGATCAACACAACCCAGATCAAAAGCAGCACCCGGTGCCTACCCAGAAGAGTTCCCCAATCCTGGTTGGCTTTTAGAAGATTATAAAAATGCCCGTATGCAAAGAACAGGATAATCACCAGGCTGGTAACCAGGGCTGCTTTGCCGCGATCCTTTATCAACAGGGCTGAGGCAAAATATAAAATTGCGCCGATTAATAGCGAGGCGATGAGTGCCCTCAGGGCTGTATTAAAGCTGATCTCTTCAATATTGCTACCAAATAAGGCCAGGATGGGATAGGCTGCAAAGAGCAAGGGGTGAAAGTGCTTATCCAGTATGGTTCGCAAGTTTACGGCTCTCCATCAAGAAAATTTTTCGAATTGTGTCAGTAATATCAAATTCTTGATGAATATAGAAGTATTCAGAAAAAACATTCCGGAAATTTTCGAGATCATATTCAGTAAAGATATCCTCTCTTGAAATTAATAGTTTTTGAACCTGAGGATCTTCTTTGGGTACAAATTCAATTACAAGCCACCGTCCGAGATTATGGAAAAATTCTGCGATTTTTATCAGTGGGACGTTGTTAGTGATTGCCATATGGTGGATTAACGCCAGGGCAAACACAGCCCCTGCAGGCCCTCTTCGTTTCAAGCTTTGCCGCTCACTGTTATCCCAGCCTGAATCCGGGCTTGGATTGGTGAGATCAAGCAGCAGCGGAAGCAGGTTATTTTCATTTTCGTC
>Ga0180437_10002739_pt1 | contig 27404 bp, 19 predicted proteins | sample SS_ome_4_FD_132410 | JGI IMG/M metagenome (GOLD analysis project Ga0180437, IMG submission 132410) | Hypersaline lake sediment archaeal communities from the Salton Sea, California, USA - SS_3_D_1 metaG | ecosystem: Environmental > Aquatic > Non-marine Saline and Alkaline > Hypersaline >...
CGAAAGTCGTTGGTTGGCTTGTCTTCGGCAGCGCAAACCGTGCCCACCGGTTGGCCATCTCGCCAGGCGATGAAAAACTCGGCCTCGCCGCGCTTGAAAAAGGTCCCGCGTTGAGGGTCGATCGTCTTTGCCCGTTCGGGTAGCAGAGGAGGCACCCACAGCGGGTCGTCGCGGTAGAGTCGCCAGGGAAAGGTGAGAAAGGTGCGCCGCTCACGGGCGGTGCGGATGGGACGGACTTGAATGGAACTCATGCGGCCTCCTGGCTTGTGCTGGCCCGCCGGCTTTCCAGTTCCTGGCGTACCTGTGTGTACCGGTCACGGCTCAGCGGATAAAGGATGGCGAACAGCGTCCCCGCGCACAGCAGGGCAGCAGGGATCGGCCCGATCACAATACGAATCCCCAGAAGCGCACTGGCAGGCTGTTGGGCCGCGTTGGGCACATACCCGGTGAACTCGAGAACCAGACCCACAGCCAGAATGGCTATCGAGGTCACCACCTTCCTGATCAGTGTGACCAGGCTGTAGAACATGCCCTCGTGCCGCTCACCGGTCTGCAATTCACCCCACTCGATGGCGTCGGGAATGATCGACCAGGGGAGAACGTGCGCCGCCGCGACGCCAATGCCTGCCAGCACACACATGAAGAGGATGAGCCCGAGGGCGGTGGAGGGGTTCAGGGTGATCAGCACGATCTGCACGACGGCCCAAAAGACAATCCCGGCAACGTAGGCCCATCGCTTGCCCCAGCGCCGGGAAACCCTTTCCCAGACAGGCAGTGCAAGCATCGCTGTGACAAAGATGGTGGCCATGATCAGGTCGTTTTGAGCTTCCCGCTGGACCACATACTTGATAAAGTAGAGCAGCGTCGCCTGGAGGATCTCGACGGCCACCCAGGTCAGCAAAAAGATGACCAGCCCAAAGACAAAGGGCCGATTCCTTGCTGCCGCCCGCAGGGATTGGCGCAGGCTGGGCTGCCCCTGCGCCATGTACTCCTGCCGTTCCCGTGTGCCAAAAAAGACAAGCAGCAGTGGCAGTGCGCTGGCAATGCCAAAGATAACGCCCATCGTCAGCACCTTGGGCGCGTTTTCAGGGTTAAGCGTGCCGATGATGGCTAGAGGAAGGGTGAACGCGACCAGGCTGCCCACGATGGAGAAAAACATGCGGTAGGAAGTAAGCGATGTCCGCTCGTCATAGTCCGCCGTCAATTCAGGGGTGAGGGCAAAGTATGGCATATAGATCAGGGTGGCCGCGGCATCGTAAGCGACGTATGCGACGGCGTAATAGACGGCCAGTGCCATCTCATGTTCCAGGGGTGGACGCCACCAGAGCATCGTAAAGGCCAGGGCGTAAGGCAGTGGACCGAACAGCAAGTAAGGTCGCCTCCGTCCCCATCGCGTTCGTGTGCGATCAGAGATGTGGCCAAAGATCGGATCGTTGATGTAATCCCAACTCCGCCCGATGAAAATCGCGACGGCGGCAATGCCCGGCGCGACGCCCACGACATCGGTCAAAAAGATGAGAAAATACGCCCCGATAATCGTCGAAGTCAAACTGAAACCGACGTCTCCAACACCGTACAGCAGCTTGGTCAGGCGTGATAGGCGATGTGACACGATTCCTACTCCTTTTGATGGAAGTGCGAGCTTTGGCTGCGCCGCAGCTATCGCGGCATTCAATCGATTTGCGGGCTTTTGCCACATGTTCCTTCGACGGAATCCTGGTTTACCAGGAGATGGCTCAGCACTGCGGCCGTCTCGGCCTGCCGGTTCGGATTGTATCACACCTCACCGCCCAGGCAAATTCAGGCCAGAGACCACACCGCAATAGGCGAAGCGATGTTCACATCCCGCTACGCTGGCTGGAGATCAAAGAGGTGGTAATCGTAGCCTGGTAGATCCAGGTACAGGCCACGGGCGGACAGCTCGTCGCCGTCCCGTAGGTATCGTGCGTTGCCCAGCAGGTCCTGCAGGCACCAGGAGCGCCCGGCCAGCGCGGGCAGGTCCAGCGGCAGGAAACACTGCGCCGGGTCATGTCCCAGGTTGACCACGGCCAGACGGCGTTCCTCACCCAGCACCCAGCAGTGCGCCAATAAGTTGCGATGACTGGCGTTGCCGGACCATTCCGCTTGTGGCTCTAACAGTCGCCATTCGCCGTCGCGAAAGACGGGATGTCGCAAGGCAGACAGGAGTCGCCGATAGAAGCGCTCCACGCCCGGCTCAGACGGCTCTGGCTGGCGGCGCCCTAGCTGCACCGGCAGCTTCAACCGGTAGCCCTCGAGCTGTCCCTCGTGCAACAGGCGCAGGCCAGGCAGGGTCAGTGCCAGCGCCGCCACAGCGCGGCTGCGCCCCAGGCCAAAGGCAGTCACTGCCCGCGCCTCGTCGTGGTTCTCGACAAAGCGTGCCAGATGGCGCTGGTACGCCAGGCCGGCGTGCAGGTGCAACCTCACCGGCGTTGGATCCCCACTCAACAGCCGATCGTAGAGCCGCTTGTCGTAGGTATAGTCAAAGCCCTGCCTCTGCAGCTCCCACTCCAAGCCCCAGTAGGCCTCGGCCAGGGTCAAAAAGCCGGGATGGCGTGCCTCGACGGCGGCAATGGCAGCCGGCCAGAACTCGGGCCGGGGCGGGCTGAACGCGCCGCCCCAGGTACGAAGAAAAACGTCCTGCTTGACCAGCATCGCCATGTCGCAGCGTACGCCGTCACAGCGCTCGGCCACGGCCAACAGCGTGTCGGCCATGGCCTGCCGCGTGTCGGGCCGGCGGTAGTCCAGCTGCACCGTGTCGGTCCAGCCGCTCAAGTTAGGGTCCCTGCCGTGGGCAAACACCGTCGGCTGCCCCCCGGCGTCGCTCCTGAAATAGTTGCCTGGCTCCCGGGCCAGGCTGGCCGGGCTGCCCTGCACCAGGCGCTCAGGGTGCTCTGTTACCCAGGCGTGATCGACGGCCAGATGGTTGGGCACAAAGTCGAGGACCAGGCGCAGGCCAAGGTGCTGCAACCGCCCGCGCAGGGCCGCCAACGCCTCGTCACCGCCCAACGCCGCATCGACCTGGTAACGGGTGATGGCATACGGCGAGCCGATCACGTCATCTGGGGCGTAATCCGGCAGCGCCCGGCGGTATCCAGCCTGCAAGTCGGGATGCTCCTGGGCTATCTTGCGGCTGCTCGGGCTGCGCTGCCACACCCCCATCAGCCACAGGGCATCAAAACCGTAGCCCGCCAGCCGTTCCAACTCGGCCTGGGGCACGCTCCCCAGCGTCACCGTCCGGCCGGCCTCTCTACTCAGGTCGTTCAACCAGGCCGCAGCGTTGATCTCGTACACCACAGGGTAGGCTGGCCAGTGACCAGGCAAAGCCCTCCCTCCCTTCGACTGTCCATGACTTATCAGCTCACGATCACCAGCCAGTCTACGACATAGCCCAGCAGCCCGCCGCCCAGGGCCAGCACGGCCAGACAGGCTGCCTGCGCCCGCCTGGACAGCAGGCAACCCAGGTTGGCCAGCGTCGTCCCCCGCAGGGCTGGCCCGACCAGCAGAAAGGTGAACAGCGTCCCCCGGCTGAAGCCGACCTGTGCCAGGCTGCCCGCCAACGGCACGGCGGCACCGCCACAGGTGTAGAACGGTGCACCCAGCCAACCCAGCAGCGGCGCGCTGAGCCAACCACGCCCGCCCAGCCAATCCAGGGCGCCTAGCTGCGGCAGAAGCACCCGCAGGCTTGCACCAGCGACCGCACCCAGCAAAACGTACACACCCACGTGCTCCGCCAGCCTGACCACTCCTGTCCAGACCTTCCTATCCGCCAGCGGCTCGTCCTCGGGCGTCACGCACCACCGGCGATTCTCCCTCCCCAGCGCCAGCCCTAGCCCGATACTGAGGAGCAGCACGCCGGCCACCTGCGCCATAGCGAATCGGACTCCCAGCGCCCCCAGCGTCAGCAGAAACAACTGCGGGTTCATCAACGACGAGGCCAGGACGAAGGTCAGCGCCAGCCTGGCCGGCAGCCCCTCCGCTTGCCACCGCAGGGCCAGCGGCACCATCCCCGTCGTCGGCAGCGGACTGGCGACACCCATCACCGCAGCCAGGGGCGTGGCCAACGGCCGGGGCAGCCACCATGGCACGGCCCAATGCCTGCCCCGGAGAGCCCAAGACAACAGCGTCGCTACGACGACCCCACCCACGACGTACGGCCCCACTCGCCACACGGTATCGGCTGCGGTCAGTAGAATCAAGATGAGCGTCGAAAACAGATCGGCTGGCATGACGTCACGTCCCCGGGGTTACTGCGTCAACTGAACTTCGTCCATGTAGAGCGTCCCGGCGCCCAGGTTACCGCCAACAAAGAAGCCATAGTAGTCCACCGCATCCAGATCAATCTGGCCATTCTCCCAGGCCGACCAATCGGCCCACTGGAAGGTAACCTCGTCGAGCGGAAGCTGAAAGTCTTTTGTCCCAAACGTCGACACATCGACATCGTAGCGCCACACCTCGCCACTGGCCTCGCCGAACTGGATCGCCAGGTGCCTGTGCGATCCATCGCTCTTGACCCACACGCACAAAGTGCCGTAGCCCCGCCAGTCCTGGGCGGCAAAGCGGCGCTCAAAGCCAACATAGTCGGCCGGCGACGGGTGCTTGATCTCGTAGTCGAAGGCGAGGCCCTGATCCCCACCGCCGACGTCCGGCGGATAGGCCAGACTGATCTGGCCACCGTTCGCCCCTCCAACGTCGTTGACGGCATAGATCGCACGCAGGGCCCCGTCGTCGCCGTAGCGCTCGAAATCTTCGACGACCAGAGCGGGAAGCGCCGGTGTGGGTGAGGAGTGATTCTTTGCCACCGCGGGCAGGTAAACCCAGGGTGTGAGGGAAGGCAGGGCAAAGGTGACGCCCTGGCTGAACTCAGCGTCGTTGAGACTGCGGTCATAGGCCACAGCCCGCAGCGTGTGTGCCCCTGGCGGATACTGCCCCGTGTCCAGCGCGAACTGATAGGGCGATGCCAGCGCCTGTCCCACTTGCTGCCCGTCCAGATAGAGCTCTACCCGCGCCACGGCGTCATTGTCTTCCGCTTCGACCACGACGGTCACGGCTCCCCACCACACTGCCCCACCCGGAGCAGTGATCGCCACCGTCGGCGACCCGGCATCGGCCCGCTGAGCGGGTGAGCTGCCATACGGCGCTGGGAAGTCGCGTCGGACCTGAGCCAGTGGCATCCCCACGACCCGGATGTAACCCGTGTCCGTCGTGCCCACGCCGCTTTGAGCGCCGAGCTGGAGATAGGGGATGGCGCGGGGGTCGTAGCCCATAACCAACGTGCCGGCCGTGTCCACGGCAACGACGTCGCGCCCGGCCAAAATCAGGTCCATGGGCGGGTCAATGACCTGCGAGCCGTTGGGGCCATCTATCATCCCCCGCTGGCCGTCTACGACGACAAAGTCGGCGCGGCGGGCCAGGTTCGCGTCCACGATGTGCTGATCCAGCTCGGTGGGGCTGTGCGACAGATCGTGCTTGCCGTAAACCTGGCCCGGTCCGTGGTACAGATCGTTGGGCAGCAGGCCGATCAGGTTCTTCATCCCCAGCGTGACACCGGCCAAGTAATGGTTTTTCAGCACCGGCACGCTGATCAGCACGTCCGCATCGAGCACGACGTTAGGCAGCCAGTACTCTGTGCGCATCAATCCTGTGGGCACGACGACCCGCCTTACCTTCCCCGGGTCGGCCACGTCGGTGCCACCGCTGTCGTTGACATCCACCAGTGGCGCGCCAGTGACGTCATCTGCCATGTCGCCGTCGGCGTCATAGCCCGCGACACGGAAGGCAGCCTGGGTGCAAAAGCGGTCACGGTTGGGATCGCCCTCGCGGTACTGTGCCGAGCCTTCGGCGATGATCACCTCGGCAGCCCCTGCCTCACGGGCCAGTTGGACCACCGCCCGCGTCACTGCCGGGTCGGTCACCATGCCGCCCTCGGCTGGGGCGTCCATCACCAGGTTGGGCTTGACCAGCACCACGTCGCCCGATTCGATCACGTCGTCGAGCCCACCGGCCAGAGCGACGGCCTGCCGCACCGCTGCTTCGACGTCATCCCCTGCTGGCACGATCGCCACCTGAACCATGCCCGTCGGGGCGTGACGTGGCACGGCCAGGCTCTGAGCCAACCTGGTCCCCAACAGCAGAACCAGCGTTCCAACGATACCAACCCAACATAGTTGTCTATGGGACATCAATTACCCTTACCAGCCAATTCGCCTCGCCCATCGCCGAGCGTTGAAACGCCCGGCTGAACAGATCGAAACCCGTTCAAACGGGTTGCCAGAGTTATCAAAAAGATGTTTTGCCGCGCAGAGTCTGTCGCTAGGGGCTCTGGGGAGTCAGGCTGAGGATGCTAAAGAGAGACATGGAGGCACCTCGTTTCTTTGGATCAGCATACAAAGGCCGCCGCCAGACTCGCCACAGCAGCGGCTTGGTACTACCGTTGGCCCGGGCGATCAAGCCGGACATAGGCCAGGATGGCAGGTGTCACAGCTGGCTAACCCTGTGACACACACAGAGCAGGGGGGCAGCATGAACCTGCGATCGACCCAGGACAGCGCTTGCAGGAAATCGTTGCGGTTATGATACATGACATTGCCTCCGTTGGCAAATCGCAGCCTGACCTATTGCTCGGAGGTCGATCTGGAGGGAGGATAAGGCACGCATCGTCTCGTCCCGGAAACGGGCAGACAAGGTGACGACGTTGCCAGAATGGGCAAGACGTGGTAAGATTAGTGTTGGCCTGATACCTCACAGATTGACCTCGGCAAGCCACTTTCAACGCAGGGATGGGACAAAGGTGCTGCAAAGAATCGTTCGACAACTTCTGGAGGCGCTCACCCTCCGACTCGCTCAGGGCAGGTCCCTCGGACTGTTGATCGCTGTCCTGCTGCTGGCGACGGCGTGTAGCGGTTCGGCAACTCCCATCTCACTCGAGCCTGCAACCACTTCCCCTTCGACTGGCGTAGGGCAGCCGCCTTCGACAAGTCCATCGCTCACCGAGCCAAGGGCCAGCGCAGGACAGCACGTAGAATTCGAACATTTCGCCGGTGAAGAGGGACTCTCTGGGAGCGCGGTACGTTGCATTCTCCAGGACAGCAAAGGATTCATCTGGTTTGGCACAAATGATGGGCTGAGTAAATATGATGGATACAGTCTGACCGTGTATGAGCATGACCCGGAGAATCCCAACAGTTTAAGCCACAATTATGTCAGGGCAATTCACAAAGACCGGTCGGGTGCGCTGTGATTGGCACGCATGGTGGCGGACTCGACCAATTTGATCGAGAAAACGAGCAGTTTATCCATTACCAACACAACCCGGAGGATCCCCATAGCCTGGCCAGCAATCGAGTCAGGTCAGTTCACGAGGATCAATTCGGGATGCTTTGGATTGGGATGGATGGCGGCGGACTCGATAGATTTGATCGAGAAAATGGGAGCTTTATCCATTACCAACACGACCCGGACGATCCCCATAGCTTGAGTAACAATCATGTCAGGTCAATTCATGAAGACCGGTCGGGAGTGCTGTGGATTGGCACGCACGGTGGTGGACTCGACAGGTTTGATCGAGAAAACGAGCAGTTTATCCATTACCAGCACGACCCGGATGATCCCCATAGCTTGAGCAACAATCGAGTGTGGTCAATCTACGAAGACCGATCAGGGGTGCTGTGGATTGGCACTTGGGACGGGCTTGATGCGTTCGAGCGACAGGAGGAGCGCTTTATCCATCACCGATACGACCCTGCTGATCCCCGCAGCTTGAGCAGCAACCGAGTCTGGTCCATCTATGAGGATCGAGCAGGGGTGCTGTGGATTGGAACCTGGGGCGGCGGACTCGATACGTTTGACCGGGAAAAGGGGCGCTTTTTTCATCACCAACACGATGCGGCCAATGCCCACAGCTTGAGCCACGATACGGTCTGGTCCGTGTATGAAGACCGATCCGGGGTGCTGTGGGTGGGGACCGGTGGTGGACTTGACAAAGTTGAGCGAGAAAAGAAACAGTTCACCCATTACCAAAGCGTGTCCAACGATCCCCAAAGCTTGAGCCACAATCGCGTGTGGTCCATTTTTGAAGACCGATCCGGGGTGCTCTGGGTTGGCACTAGCGGTGGCCTTGACAAAATTGACCGCTCGACCAACGACTTTGCCCATTACTACTACAATCCCATCGATCCCCAGGTCTTGAGCCACAATAATGTCTGGTCAATTTATGAGGACCGGTCAGGGATACTGTGGATTGGAACTTGGAGCGGGCTCGATAGATTCGATCGAGAGAAGGAACGCTTCATCCACCATCAAAACGACCCTAACGATCCCCATAGCCTGAGCAACAACCGAGTGTGGTCCATTCACGAGGACCAATCGGGGGTGCTGTGGATTGGAACGGGTGGCGGCGGACTCGATGAATTTGACCGCTCCACAGAGCACTTTGTGTCTTACCAGCATGATCCTAACGACCCCACCAGTTTGAGCCACAACAATGTCAGGGTAATTTGCGAAGACCATTCGGGAACCCTCTGGATTGGTACCGATGGGGGCCTCGATAGGCTTGACCGAGCTTCAAAGCGCTTCTTCCACTACCGGAACGACGCCAATGATCCTCACAGCCTGAGTCACAACAACATCTGGTCAGTCTATGAAGACCGGGCAGGCGCACTCTGGATTGGCACGAATGGTGGAGGACTCGACAAATTGGATCGGGAAACAGAGACCTTTATCCACTACACAGAGAGAAATGGCCTGCCGAACGACGTGGTCTATGGCATATTGGAGGACGATCAAGGGTATCTGTGGCTGAGTACGAACAACGGTTTGTCCAAGTTCGATCCACGAACAGAAACGTTCAGAAACTATGATGTCAGCGACGGGCTTCAGAGTAGTGAATTCAGTCCCTACGCCTACCACAGAAGCAAAAGTGGCGAGTTGTTTTTCGGGGGCATCAATGGGCTCAACGCATTTTACCCAGATAACGTAAGGGACAACCCCTATATCCCACCGGTGGTGCTGACTTCTCTCACCCAGGCGGGTGAGGATGTCGATCTGGGCAAAGCAGTTGAAAGCGTTAGAGAAGTGACGTTTCACTGGCCAAAGAACTCCTTCGAATTTGAATTTGCCGCGCTGAGCTATACGCAATCCGAGAGAAATCAATATGCCTACAGGCTTGAGGGATTTGAAAAAGATTGGCACTATCTGGGAACTCGACGATTTGGAGGGTACACCAACCTCCCGGGGAACAGATATACACTTCGAGTCATAGGCTCGAATAATGACGGCGTATGGAATAGAGAAGGCCTTTCCATAAGGGTCACCATTGTGCCGCCGTTTTGGGCAACGTGGTGGTTCAGAGGGCTCGTGGCCCTGGCGCTGATAGGCAGTGCCGTCGGCGGTTACCGGCTGCGGGTCAGAAGCATCGAGGCGCAAAGCCGCGAGCTTGAAACCCTGGTCGAACAAAGGACGTACGAGATTGAGCGACGAAGGCAGGAACTGGAGGCTCTCTACCGCGCTGACGCAGAGTTGCACCGCCACTTGAGCCTGGATGAGGTGCTGCAAGCCTTGGTAGACATCGCAGTGGACATCCTCCAGGCAGACAAGAGCTCGCTGATGGTCTGCGATGAGAAACAGGGAAAGCTGGTCGTGCGCGTGGCTCGCGGCTTCCGTCCTGAGACCCTGGCACAGATGTACTTCCTCCTAGGCGAGGGAACCGCAGGCCACGTGGCCGCCACTGGTGAGCCCGTCATCGTGGAGGATACCCGGACAGACTCGCGCATCGTCAAACGCAGCGCCATCGTCGAGCCGGAGGGAATCCGCTCTTTCATGCAAGTGCCCATCAAAGTCGGTGGTGAGGTCTTTGGCGTGTTCAGCGCGGATTACGCCCAACCCCGCGCCTTCGGCGACGACGAACAACGGCTCTTCATTGCTCTCGCCCAGCGTGCCGCTCTGGCCATTGATACGGCACAACTGTACGAACAGTCACAACAGTTAGTGGTGGTGCAGGAGCGCAATCGCCTGGCTCGCGAGCTGCACGACGCTGTCACCCAGACCCTCTTTTCGGCCAGCCTCATCGCCGAGGCCTTGCCCCCGCTCTGGGAAAGCGATCAGGCGGAGGGACGACAACTCTTGCAGGAACTGCGGCAGTTGAGCCGGGGCGCCCTGGCCGAGATGCGCACCCTGCTGTTGGAACTGCGTCCGGCGGCTCTGGTCGAAGCGGGCCTGGGCGACCTGTTGCGCCAGCTCGGCGAAGCCGTCACCGGACGAAAGGGCGTGCCGGTGACAGTGTCAGTGGGGGGAGAGCATGCCATCCCCGACGACGTTCACGTTGCCCTGTACCGCATCGCCCAGGAGGCGTTGAACAACGTCGTCAAGCACGCCCGTGCCAGTCAGGTGACGGTTAGCCTGCGCCATTCACCCCCTGCAGGTCAGGAGGAGGTAGGGGCAATCGTCGAGTTGTGCATCAGTGACAACGGGCGTGGCTTTGATCCAGGTTGCGTCCCATCGGATCGCCTAGGCCTGGGTATCATCCGCGAGCGTGCCCAAGCCATCGGGGCATCCGTCAAGATCGACAGCCAACCTGGCCATGGCACGCAGGTCACAGTTGTGTGGAAGGAAGACGAATGACGAAGGGCAGAGGACGAAGGCCTTTCACATGTGAGTAACTTGACGTGTGGCCATTTCGTCTTTCGTCCACAGTCTCTCAATCCGAAGGAAGGTACAAACCATATGAGCACGTTAGAACCCATTCGCGTCATGATCGTTGACGATCACAACATGGTCCGCCGGGGGCTGGTGGCTTTTCTCAAGGTCAAAGCAGACCTCGAGCTGGTCGGCGAGGCCGGTAACGGCCAAGAAGCCATTGATCTGTGCGAGCAGGCCCAACCGGACGTGATCCTGATGGATCTGGTCATGCCCGAGATGGACGGGACGACGGCCACGCGGATCATCCGCCAGCGGTGGCCCCACGTGCAGGTCATCGCCCTGACCAGCTTTCAGGAGAAAGAGTTGGTGCGGGATGTGCTGCACGCCGGTGCCATCAGCTACCTGCTCAAGAACGTCTCGGTCGATGACCTGACCGAGGCGATCCGGGCTGCCCACGCCGGCCGGTCCACCTTGGCTCCGGAGGCCGTCCAGGCGCTGATCCAACTGGACAGCCAGGAGCCCGCACCGGGGGAGGATCTGACGCCTCGCGAACGCGAGGTGCTGGCCCTCATGGTCGAGGGGTTGAACAACCCGGACATTGCCGAGCGATTGAGTGTCAGTCGCTCGACGGCCCGGGCACACGTGAGCAACATTCTATCCAAGTTGGGCGTATCCAATCGCGCGGAGGCGATAGCCCTGGCGCTGCGGCACCACCTCGTAGCAGGCCCAACATAAAGTGGGTCACCTGACCAGGAGGAAAATTGGACACCTGTCCAATGCCAAAATCCCCCACATGGCCGATGCGTCTGGGGGATTTTTGTTATATACTGAGTTCGTATAGAGGGATTGACGGTCCGTTTGTGGGCGAAAGGAGCAGAAATGAGCGAGCACGTGACGGCCAAGCAAGACGAGCGAGTGCTGGCTGGGCTGGCGCATGGCAGCATCCTTCTGGGGATGTTTACCAACGGCATCGGAGGCATCGGTGCCGCGCTGGTCATCTGGCTGACGCAGAAGGAAAAATCAACCTACGTGGCAACCCAGGCGATCCAGGCTCTGGTCTACCAGGTAGCGATCTTTGTCCTGACCGGGCTGACCTGGTGCTGCTGGGGAGGATTGTGGATGGCGATGTTGCTCCCACCACTCTTCACCAATCCCCAGGCCTATGAGAAAGCACCGCCGGGTGGGCTGTGGGTTGGCCTCATCCTGATGGTTGTCCCCATTGCCATCTCTGGACTGACTACCCTGTACGGGTTGTGGGGCGCGGCGCGCTGTCTGGGCGGCCACGACTTCAAGTACGCCATCATCGGCAACTGGCTGGAAAGCCAAGAGTAACGGCCACACGCACTCGTGGTGGGTTGCTCCTGGTGAAAGGCAGCGCATCCCACCCTCCAGGAACAGACATGGTCGACCCGTTGAAGAGGTGATGGGATGCGCATCTTGCTGGCTGACGACCAACCAAAGGTACGATTTGCGCTGCGCGTGTTGCTGGAAAGACAGCCTGGTCTTGAAATAGTGGGTGAAGCGGCCGACGCCCGAGATCTGTTAGCCCAGACAGAGACAGCCCGCCCCGACTTGCTGCTGCTCGGCTGGGAGTTGCCAGACAGGGCTCGGGTCGGTTTGCTGGCTGCCCTGCGTAAAGTCTGTCCCGACCTGGCCATCGTCGCCCTCAGCGGACGACCCGAGGCACGCAGGGCCGCCCTGGCCGCCGGGGCCGACGCCTTTGTCAGCAAGACCGACCTGCCGGAACGGCTGCTGGCAGCTATCGACAATTGCAGCTGCCAGTAGCGCACATGGATGGCCATTGGCCCCTTTTCTACAAAAAGGGGTCAGCGACATGCGGGCATGGCGCCTCGAACCTTGAAAATGCCTGGTCGGGAAGAACGCTGTCCACACACCAACTTCTGAGAATGGAAATCTATCGATGCGTGCCTTCAATCCGAACGAACATCGGTCGCAATGCGAGACATATCTCAGCCGCTTCCTGGAGAGCCACGTTTGCTTTGTCCGTGCCGTGCCTCTCGCCAAAAGCACGCGCGATGCGCCGTGGCGGTTGGACGTGGAGGTCGACGGGACCCCGCGATCCTACGTGCTGCGTCTGGACTCCAGACGTAGCGAACACGAGTACGCAGTTCTTCGCGCCATGGAATCGGGACCGATTCCCACACCGCGTGTGTACGGGTGGGATCCAGAAGGCGAAGCGTTGGGCGTGCCCTGCTTCTTCAGCGATTTCATCTCAGGCGAATCGCTGCTGAAATATATGCTGGCTGGAGAACCGTGGGCCGAGGCGCTATACCTCGACGCTGTCATCGCGCTGCAATCGGTTACCTGGGAGCAGGTAGCGACTGTGGCGCACCGCTTCGGTAGCGGTGAAACGGCCGTGGGCTTTCTCGAGACCACCTACGAATACTTTGAGGCCAACCCGCATCCGTTGGCCGATGCCGTGTACGACAAGTTGAAAAGCACCATGCCGGCGCTGCCAACGGTCCGCTTTAGCAACGGCGATCTGTGGCTGGACAACCTGATCGTTCGGGACCAACAGTTGTCTGGGGTCATCGACTTTGAGAACGCGGGATTTAGCGATCCTATCTACGAGTTCTTGCTGTCCTTCTTTGTGTGCCCGGAACTGCGCGGCCGTGGGACCGAAGAACGTTACTGCCAGCGCATGGGGTTCGATCCGGAGGGCCTGACCTGGTACCACGCCCTGGAATACTTTGACACATGGCACTGGGTGCTAGAAATAGGCAAGCCCTTTGTGCATCATACCGCCGACAGTCTTTCTGCAGCCCTGACCCGCTGGCTGGATGACGCCTGAGAGCAGATGTCATAAACAGGAGGTTCTCACCATGACCGAGATGATAAGCTATTGTGGCTACAACTGTCATTTGTGTGCCGCACGCTCGGACGACCTTGCCATCAGACAGAAAATGGTGGACGGTTGGAGAAAGTTCTTTGGCCATCAGAACTACACCGCCGAGAATGTCAAGTGCGACGGCTGTCTCAGCGACGGCAGAGTTGCCGACCAGGTCTGCACAGCCAGGCCGTGTGCAAAAGAAAAGGGCGTGCAGAACTGTGCTTATTGCGACGACTTTCCCTGCGACAAGATGAAACACCTGATGGGCAGTCGCGAAGGCATGCTCATCCGGTGTTATCCGCGCACATCCTCTGTGACCGAGGAGGAGTACAACCTGTGCATGAGACAATTTGACAGCCTGTCCAATCTACTCCGGATACTTGCCAGCTCAGGCAAGCTGCCACCGTGGGTGACAGATCGTCCCTAGATTTCGGGTTACTCAAGTCTTACCGACGGTGGTTTCGGCCTACGACGCCAAGTAAAAACAGGGCGAAAACCAAGCGGAGGATATCTGTGAAGATCTATGTCATTTGCGATCTTGAGGGCGTCGCCGGGGTGATCGATCACCGTCAGCAGTGTCGGTTCGATGGCCCATATTATGATCAAGCCCGGCGGCTGGCTACCCTCGAACTCAACGCGCTGGTGGAAGGTGCGTTGGAGGGAGGGGCCACAGAGATCGTCGCCTGGGACGGTCATGGTCCCTTTCCGGGCGGGATAGACGCGGAACTCCTGCACCCTGAATGCAAATTGATTATGGGCGCTGGCGATGGTGGGCCGGTCGCCCTTGATAGCTCCTACGATGCGATGTTTCAATGCGGGCTTCATGCCATGGCAGACACCGAAAAGGCGGTCATGTGCCACGGCGGCTGGCAGCTCAACGGTAGGCCAATCGGTGAGATCGGGATGAACTGTGCCATCGCCGGTTCTCACGGGGTGCCTTGCGTCTTTGTCAGCGGGGATCGCGCCGCCGCGGAAGAAGCGCAGGCCCTGGTGCCGACTATGGAAGTCGCTATCGTCAAAGAGGCGCTGGCGCCGACGGTAACAGGGCTAACTGAGGCGCCTGCGATCTCTTTGAGCCCTGAGCAAGCTCGGCGGGTGATCCGAGACGCCGCCAGGCGGGCCATGGCAAGAATCGGCGAGGTATGGCCTCTCCGCTTCGATCCGCCGTACACCTTGCGGTGGCCTTTCACCGAAGCCCGGTTCGCTGATCAGATGCTGGCATCACACCCAGAGGCAATCCGCATTGACCCGCTGACCGTGGAGTTCAGAAGCGACGACTTTTCAACGTTGCCCAAATAATCACACGGCGGGTGTGACAAAGGACCACACCGCCTAGCCTCACCGATAACACGCGCAGGAATGTGAACCATGAAAAGATCGCACAACCGCCCCACGGGCATGATGGGTTTCACCGTCGTCTGGATCGGCCAGGTCGTCTCGCTTCTGGGCACGGCGATGAGCAACTTTGCACTGACCCTATGGGCCTACAAGGTCACCGGCAAGGCCACGCCCCTGGCGCTGATCGGCTTCTTCTTCCTGGTGCCGATAGTCGTGCTGGGACCCTTTGTCGGCGTGCTGGTAGACCGCGGCAGCCGCAAGTTGATGATGATGCTCAGCGACCTTGCTGCCGCACTGGTCACCCTGATCGTCTTGCTGCTCTACGCGACAGGCAACCTGCACATCTGGCACCTCTACATCACGGCCACCATCTCTGGAATCTTTCAGGGCTTCCAGTGGCCGGCCTACTCTGCCGCTATCACGCTCATGCTGCCCAAGGAGCACTATGCCCGCGCCAACGGGATGCTGGCCATGGCTGGCAACGCCTCGGCGGTCTTTGCGCCGCTCCTAGCCGGGGCTTTGATGGGACCCGTGGGGCTCGCTGGCGTGCTGATCATAGACCTGGTATCCGCTACCGTCGCGATCGGCGCGCTGCTCCTCGTGCACGTCCCTCAGCCACCCAGAACCGAGGCCGGCCGCGAGGGAGAGGGCAGCTTTCTGAAGGAAGCGGCCTACGGCTTCCGCTACATCTTTGCCCGGCCCAGCCTGCTCGGCCTGCAGACGGTCTTTCTGGTGGGAAACTTTTTCAGTGGATTCTCTTATGTAGTCCTTGCGCCCATGATTCTGGGCCGCACCGGGAACGACGAGTTGATCTTTGGGAGCGTGCAGTCCGCCGGGGCCATCGGCGGTGTGATCGGCGGGCTGGCGATGAGCGCCTGGGGTGGCCCCAAGCGCCGCGTCCACGGGGTGCTGCTGGGCTGGTTCTGCGCAGGGTTGCTACAAACGGTGCTGGGTTTCGGACAAGCATTGCCCATCTGGGCAGCGGGCAGCTTCCTGCTATCACTCTTTGGCCCCATCATCGACGGGTCCAACCAGGCCATCTGGCAGACCAAGGTCGCACCCGACGTGCAGGGCCGGGTCTTTACCGCACGGCAGTTGATCGCCTGGTTGGTGTTGCCCCTCTCCCAGTTGTTGGCGGGCCCCCTGTCCGACCAGGTCCTCGAGCCCGCAATGGCGAAAGGAGGCAGCCTCGCACCGGCTTTCGGCTGGCTGGTGGGCACCGGCACCGGTGCAGGGATAGCGCTGCTGTTCGTCGTCACCGGTTTGCTCGCAGCGCTGGCCGGCCTGGGCGGCTACCTCTTTCACGTCGTGCGCAGTGCTGAGGACATCCTGCCGGATCACGATATCGCCTCCGCAGAGGCATAGGGTCACGTCACGCGTCCCCTTATGGGCATTTCTGCCCGAGAGACCTCTGCCCCCGAGCTGTCATTTGCCCTCCCCTATGCCAATAGCGCGGGCCATCTCCACTGGCGATATTGCAAGGATGGACAATACGTGGTAAGATTGTGGTGTGTGCTCAACAGGAGGGCAGTCATGCTGCTAGGAATCCGGTGGGGAAACCTGCGAGCCAAAATCATAGCCTGGTCCTTCGTTCCCACGATGATCATCTTGGTCACGGTGGCCGTCGTTATTCTTTACGCCTACCAGGACGTGACACAGGACCTGGTGATTGAGCGGAACCAAGAGTTGACCCGTCTCGCAGCCGGCCAGTTCATGGTGGAACTGAAGGAACACACCGACCTGCTCGATGCTGAGGCGCGCACCTTGAACATCTATGGCGATGACCCGATCGCCAAACGTGACGCGCTCAAGGAAGCAGGTAACCGCCTGGCGGTCTTTGACGCTGGCGTGCTGATCCTCGATACCTTTGGGACGGTTGTGGCCGCCGAACCAGAGCGGCCGGAAATCCTGGCGCAGGACTGGTCAGACCGCCCCTACTACCGTCAGATACTTCGCTCCCAGATATGGGGCTCGCCCCAGCCAGTCTTCTCAGACATCGTGGCCGACGGGCCGGGTGGCACGGCAGTCATCGTCGTCGCCGTGCCCATCACCGGCCCTGAAGGCGAATTCGTGGGCGCAATAGCCGGCATGTTTCGTATGAGGACCACGACTGTCAGCACTTTCTATGGCCATATCTTAAAGCTTCGCCTTGGGGAGGGCGGCAGTGCCTATGTAGTGGATAGCCACGGCCAGGTGATCTACCATTCTGATCCCGACCGTACTGGAGACGATTTTTCCGCGCAAGCAGTCGTACAGCAGGTGTTGAGTGGGCAGGCGGACGCCATCCGCACCCACGACCTTGAGGGCCTGGACATCGTCGCCAGTTTCGCCCCGTTGCCGGGCACACCATGGGGCCTCGTCATCGAGGAAAGCTGGGCCTCATTGGTCAGCGCTAGTCAAGACTACCAGCGATCCCTGCTCTTGCTGCTGGGACTGGGTATCGTGGTGCCGACCCTGGTCGTCGCTGTCGGAGTCAGGCGGATCACGAGGCCTATCTCGGAACTCATCGGCGCTGCCCGGGAGGTGGCCAGGGGCAATTTCGGCCACACGATCACCGCGCCAACGGGCGACGAAATAGAAGAGTTGTCAGAGCAATTCAACCTTATGTCAGCCCAACTTCAGGAATCGTACGCTCATCTGGAGCGGAGGGTGGCCGACCGGACGAAAGAACTGGCAGCCCTTAACGCCATCGCCGCCGTGGTGAGCCAGTCCCTCGACCTGGATGAGATCCTGAACGACGCCCTGGACAAGACGCTGCAGGTGTTGGACGTTGAATCAGGGGGAATCTATCTCCTGGACAAAGACGCCGGGCTGCTGACCATTGCCACCCAGCGGGGGTTCAGCCCCCAGTTCGTGGCAGAGATTGACGGGCTAAAGGTAGGCGAGGGCTTTTCCGGGCGCGTGGCCCAATCCGGCCAGACCCTGGTCGTCAGGAACGTGTCCACCGACCCTCGGCTCACCCGCACGGTGGTCCGGGAGGAAGGGCTTCGCTCCCTGGCAACTGCCCCTCTGAGTTCGAAGGGAAGGGTGCTCGGCACCCTGTTCGCCGTGACCCGGGGCTACCGGGAGTTCACCGACCAGGACATCCAGTTGCTCATCTCTATCGGCCGCCAGATTGGGGTGGTCGTCGAGAACGCACAGCTCTTTGAGGCGGAAAGCAAGCGGCGGCAAGAGGCCACCCTCCTGGCAGAGATGGCCAAGCTCATCAGCGGTACCCTGAACCTGGACGAGGTGTTGCGGCTAACGGCCGAATACGCCGTCGATGTTTTCGATGTCGACTGCTGCTGTATCTTCCTATACAATGAGGAAAAGGGAACTCTGAAACCGGCGGCCAAGATCGGGTTCGACAACCAGGTGGCCGCTGCCATCGCTGAAGTAGAGTTCTCACCCAGCGAGGGGATGCTCCGGACGGTGTTCGAGTCCCTTCAGCCGTTGATCGTCGAGGATGTGCCCTCGGATCCGCACCTCACCCCCTCTGATCTCCTGGGCCTCCAATCAGCCTTGATAGTGCCCATCGAAGTGGGCGGGCGGCGGCTGGGGGCCATGCAGCTAGGCACCCAATGGTCAAGGCAGCGCCGCTTTACCGCCGATGAGGGAGAGCTGGCGCTGGCTATGGCCAACCAGGCGGCCATGGCTATCGAGAATGCGCGACTCTTCAAGGCCGAGCAGCGGCGGGCAGAGCAGTTCCGTGTCATCAGCAAGGTTGGCCACCGGATCACCTCAATACTGGACATTGACGAGGTGCTGGTGCAGGTTGTCCGGCTAATCAACCAGTCTTTCGGTTACGATCACGTCGCGATTGCGCTGATTGAGGGAGACGAAGCGGTTTACAAGGTCGGCGTAGGCGCTTCGTGGAATGATCCTCACTTCAAATTTCGGCCTGCACGGCTCAAGGTAGGCCAGGAGGGTATCACGGGCTGGGTGGCTGCCATGGGGCAGCCCCTTCTGGTGCCGGATGTAAGCCAGGAACCGCGTTACGTCTGGATGCGAGGCAGTAACACCCGCTCAGAGCTCATGGTGCCCATCAAGGTCAAGGGAAACGTCGTCGGCGTACTAGATGCCCAGAGCGATCAATTGAACGCCTTTGACGAAAGCGACCTGGCAGTGCTTCAATCCCTGGCCTACCAGGCAGCCGTTGTCATCGAGAACGCACGGCTCTTCAAGGCCGAGCAGCGGCGGGCGGAGCAGTTCCGCGTCATCAGCGAGGTAGGGCGCAATATCACCTCCATATTGGATGTTGATGAGTTGCTGGGCGAGATCGCGCGCTTGATCAGAGAAACCTTCGGATATTACCTGGTCGGTATTAGCCTCATCGAGGGTGATGAGCTGGTCGTCAGGGCGGGGGCCGGCCTCCCCTTTGACGATCCCCACTCCCAACCCCTGCGCATCAAGGTGGGAGGGAAAGGCATCACCGGCTGGGTGGCCGGCACGGGTGAATCTTTCCTGTCGCCCGACGTAAGCCAGGAACCGAAATATCTCCCCCTGTCCGACACTGTCCAAACCCGGTCGGAGCTGTGCGTGCCTCTCAAGTCAAAGGATGCGGTCATCGGTGTGTTAAACGTCGAAAGTGACCAGTTGAATGCCTTCGACGAAAGCGACCTGGCCACGCTCCAATCGCTGGCCCACCAGGCAGCCATCGCCATCGAAAACGCTCGATTGTTCCGCGATACCGCCCGCCAGGTGCGGGAGTTGCGCGCTCTGGCCGACGCCAGCCGCATCATCTCCTCTATGCTGGATCAGGATCATCTGCTGCAAGCGCTCTATGAGCAGATCACCCGCATTGCGCCGACCGATTTTTACCTGATTGCGCTGTACGACGAAGCGACCAACGTCGTCAGTATTGAGATCAACGTGGACGAGGGTGTGCACTACCCCAAGGCGCAATACGTGCTGGACCAGGGGCTGCTCAAGCTGGTCATCCACAACCGGCAACCGTTGCGTTTCGCTAGCCTGACAGAGGAAAAACACAAACTGGACGTCGACATCTTGCCCACCGGCTCATCAAAGGTCAACCATGGCTGGCTTGGTGTACCGATGCTCTATGGTGATAGAGTGGTAGGCGCCATTGTGGTCGGCAGCTATCAGCGGGGAGCATTCGACGAGGGGCATCAGCAAACCCTGACCAGCATTGCCAACCAGGCCGCCGTAGCGCTTGAGAACGCGCGGCTCTACGACCAGGCGCAGCAGTTGGCCGTGTTGGAAGAACGCCAGCGCCTGGCTCGCGAATTGCACGACGCGGTGACTCAGACACTCTTTTCGTCCAGCCTCATTGCCGAAGCCCTGCCCTCGCTCTGGGAGAGCGACCGGGTGGAAGGGCAAAAACTCTTGAAGGAACTGCGGCAGTTGAGCCGGGGCGCGCTGGCTGAAATGCGAACCCTGCTGCTGGAACTGCGCCCCGCGGTACTGGCGGAGGCGAGCCTAGACGACTTGCTGCGCCAACTGGGCGAAGCCGTCACCGGGCGGAAGGGGGTGCCGGTGACGATCGTCGTGGAAGGAGGCTGTGCGCTGCCTTCTGACGTTCACGTTGCTCTGTATCGCATCGCCCAAGAGGCATTGAACAACGTCGTCAAGCACGCCGAGGCCAGGCAAGTAGCGGTTAGCCTGCGTTGTTCCCCCCCCGATAGCAAAGGCGACACACAAACAACTGTCGAGTTGTGCATCCGCGACGACGGGCGTGGCTTTGATCCGCGCCATGTCCAGCCGGATCGTCTAGGCCTGGGCATTATCCGCGAACGTGCCCAGGCCATCGGAGCCTCGCTAAAGATCGATAGCCAACCTGGTCATGGCACACTCATCATGGCTGTATGGAAAGGATAAAACTCAATGGCGGATTCAAGCCCTATTCGCGTCATGATCGTCGACGACCATGACATGGTTCGCCGGGGGTTGGCGGCTTTCCTCAAAGTCAAAGCGGACCTCGAACTGGTCGGCGAGGCTGGCAACGGCCAACAAGCCATTGTTCTGTGTGAGCAAGTCCAACCGGACGTGATCCTGATGGATCTGGTCATGCCCAAGATGGGCGGGACGGCCGCCACGCAGGTCATCCGTGAGCGATGGCCCCACGTGCAGGTCATCGCCTTGACCAGCTTTCAGGAAAAAGAGTTGGTGCGGGATGTGTTGCACGCCGGTGCCATTAGCTACCTGCTGAAGAACGTCTCGGTCGATGACCTGACTGAGGCGATCCGGGCTGCCCACGTTGGGCGATCCACCTTGGCTCCAGAGGCAACCCAGGCGCTGATCCAGACGGCCGATCAGGAACCTGGGCCGGGGGACAATCTGACCCCTCGCGAGCACGAGGTGCTGGCCCTCATCGTCGAGGGGTTGAACAACCCGGACATTGCCGAGCGGTTGAGTGTCAGTCGTTCAACGGCCAGGGCACACGTGAGCAACATTCTGTCCAAGTTGGGTGTTTCGAATCGCGCGGAGGCGATAGTCCTGGCGTTGCGACAGAAATTGGTCACCTGACCAGGGAAAAGACTAGACACCTGTCCAATGCCAAAATCCCCCACATGACCGATGCGTGTGGGGGATTTTTGTTATATACTGGGCCCACAGAGATCAGATAGACATGGGTTAGTAGGTGATAGGCGAGCAAGCAAAGGAGGAATGACATGTACTTGTATCAGCAGGACATTGTCATGCGCCGAGAGCAGTACCAGGACTTGTTGCGGCAAGCAAAGCTCGAGCGGCTGATACGAGTCGCCCGGCCTCGGCCGGCTGCCAGCGTGCGACTGCACCGGAAAGCCGCCAGATGGCTTGGCGCCCGGCTGGTGAGTTGGGGCCAGAATCTGCTCCAAACACAGGAGACACCAGCGCACAGCGAGCAACTGGCAGGATAACGCCGCGTGCTCTGTAACTCCCCGGCTGGCTGACGCACCGGGGAGCTTTTGTCTGCGCCCAGCAAAGCTTTGTCTCAAACGACGGGTCTGACCAGAGATATACGGGGCGCGGAGGTTTTCAAGGAATCCAATTGTTCTCAGCGTTCTCTGTTCTCATCATTGCCAGGATGGGCAAGATATGGTAAGATAGGATCACGCCGGGCCCAAAGCGGAAAGGAGGTCACTACAGACAAGACTTTAGGCCATCTAACCGGTCAATCGCGAGTCAATACGAGCTTGTCAGGAGGAGTAAGAATGACAACAAGAGATAAAGAACACGGCTATCGTCGTCGGTATCCCAGTTTGGCGTGGCCCATTCTCCTCATCACAGCTGGCGTGCTTTTCTTGCTAAGCAACATGGGCGTTCTAGACGTGAACTTTTGGGAGCTGTGGCGCTTATGGCCGCTGCTTCTCATCCTGGGTGGTCTCGACATCATTCTCGGTCGTCGCTCCTTTCTGGGAAACATTGTCGTCCTGCTTATCACCATTGCGGTCGTCGCCGGCGTGGTCATCTTTCTCGTCGCTGCCCCCGGTGCGCTGGGACCCACGCCTGGCATCGTTGAACGTATTACGGAACCACTGGACGGCGTCGAGCGGGCCAACCTGAAAGTTCACTTTGCAGCCGGCCAGCTTGACATCAGCCAACTGATCGATTCATCCTCTCTGGTAGAGGGAGACCTGGATCTGGCAACCAGGCGCAAGCCTACGTGGACAATAGACACAGGCGCTGACCGGGCCGACATGACCCTGGAGTACACACGGGGCGGCCAGCCCGAAGACTGGAATTGGCGCGGTGGCGACGAGTGGGACCTGCGCTTATCCCCACAGGTGCGCTTTTCCCTCGATGTGGACGTGGGTGCCGGCGAAGCAACGATAGATCTGACTGGCCTCGACATCCAGGATCTGAAGGTAACGGCTGGCGCGGGCCAGACCACCGTCATCTTTCCACAAGAAGGCGATTTCTCCGCCACAGTCAGCGGCGGTGTGGGAAGACTGGTGATAGAGATTCCTGCAGATCTGGCAGCACGGATACAGGTCGACCGCGGGCTCAGCGCGCTGGACATCTCCCGCCGATTTGAGCAAGACGGCGACGTTTACCGGACCGGTGACTGGGAAGCCAACGAGAATCGGGTTGACCTGGAGATCGACGTTGGCGTCGGACTTGTGACCGTGCGGGAACCGTAGCCAAGTACTTGTCCATTATTAACTTCGCACTTTGGGTCTGAAATCAAGCGTAAAACGCACTCATACATGCGGGGTTATTTCTGGACAAGTGCCAAGTTGCAGCCGTGCAAGGGAGAGAGAAAATGCCCGGAGAGACAGATCGAGTCAAGATCGCGTGGTATGCCTGGCCCTTTTATGCCCTGTGGCGGCTCCTGGGTTTCATCCTCGAACTGACGGGACGAGTCTTGGGCGTCGTCCTGGGCCTGGTTCTGGTGATCGCTGGCGTCATTGTTAGTCTGACAGTGGTGGGCGCTATCGTCGGCGTTCCGTTGGCTGTCTTGGGTCTGTTGCTGATGGTACGAGGACTTTTCTGAGAGGACCTCACCGGCTCGGGGAATCTGGACATCGCTGCCGGCGAGGTCGAGGCACAAGACATCACCCTCAGCAGTTCTGGCGAGTACCCGGCCAGGAACCTGGAAAGTTCTGAGGCCGGGGTGCGCCTCACGAGCAGCGGCGACGCAACCGCCCGGTGCGCGACCACCTGAAGGTCAGTGTCGCCGGCAGTGGTGATGTCCGCCACATCGGCAGTCCTACCGTGGGCAAGACAGTCAGCGAATCGGGCGATGTCGAGCAGATCGATGAGTAAAATTGGCGGCGAGATGCTGCCAGAGAGAATGACATGACTGCGCCTCTCCTGACGACCAAGCTTTATATCCCCCCACTCCACCCCAACTTGGTGCTGCGTCCCCACCTGATCGACCGCCTGGATGAAGGGCTGCGCCAGGGCCATCGCCTGACCCTCATCTCGGCACCGGCTGGTTTTGGCAAGACCACACTGCTGAGTGAATGGGTCGGTAGCCAGGACCGGCCCATCGCCTGGGTCTCGCTGGACGAAGGTGAAAACGATCGAGCGCGCTTCCTGTCTTATCTCGTTGCCGCGCTGCAAACGATTGAGGCGAACATTGGGCAGGACGCATTGGACATGCTTCTGGTGCCCCAGCCTCCCCCGATGGAGGCGCTCCTCACTGCGCTGTTGAACCAGATCAACGCCATGTCCAGCGACTTTGTGTTGGTTCTCGATGACTACCATCTCATCACTGCCCAACCGATTCACGACGCCCTTACATTCCTGCTCGATCACCTGCCCAGCAACATGCATCTGGCGATCGCCACCCGTGCCGATCCTCCCCTACCCATCGCGCGCCTACGCGGCCGAGGGCAGGCAACCGAGCTGCGCCAAACCGACCTGCGCTTCACCCGCGACGAAGCCGCCAAGTTTCTGAACCAGATCGTAGGTGTGGAGCTATTGGCAGACGATGTCACTGCACTGGCCTCCCGCACGGAGGGATGGATCGCCGGATTGCAGATGGCCGCCGTCTCTATGCAAGGACGGGAGGATATCGGCAGTTTTATCCAGGCTTTCACGGGTAGCCACCGATACATACTGGATTACCTCGTCGAAGAAGTTCTGCAGCGGCAACCCGAAAGCATCCAGACTTTCTTGCTCCAGACGGCCATCTTGGATCGCCTGACCGGTCCCCTGTGCGACGCCGTCGCCACGGACATTGGAGACTGGAGAGTGGAGATTGGCCATCATACCCCATCTCTGACCCCCAATCTCCAGTCGCAGGCTATTCTGGAGTATCTCGAGTCCTCCAACCTGTTCGTCGTTCCGCTCGACAATGAGCGTCAATGGTATCGCTACCACCGGCTCTTTGCCGACCTGTTGCGTAAGCGGCTGCACCAGATGCAGCCCCATATGGTGCGCACATTGCATCGCCGGGCAAGCGCATGGCATGAGCAGCACGGCTTTATGACTGCCGCGATCGATCATGCTCTATTTGCGGAGGATTTTGAGCGCGCGGCGCACCTGATCGAACGGATTGCCGAGGCGACCCTGATGCGCAGCGAGGTGGTCACGCTCCTGAGTTGGCTGGACGCGCTACCCGACGACTTGGTGCGCGCCCACCCCTCCTTGTGCCTCTTCCATGCCTGGGTACTCCTGTTGGCCGGTCGCCCGCTGGAGGCCATCGAATCGCGTCTCCAGGACGCAGACGGAGAAGTCGATCTCGCTCCCGGCAAAGCGGCTCCCCTGCTCGCCTACCTCGCTATATTTCAAGGCCAGGTGCCCAGTGCAGCCAGGCTGGCGCGTCATGCCTTGGAGCAGTTGCCGGAGGATGATCTGTTTCTACGCAGCGTTGCTGCCTGGACTTTGACCATCTCACAACTGGCCAATGGCGATCTCGAGGCCGGCATCCAGGCCCTCGACGAGGTTGCCAGGATGAGCCAGGAGACGGGCAATGTCATGATCGCCGTGGCGGCTCTCAGCCATCTCGCCAAACTGCGTATGCGACAGGGGTTGCTTCACGAAGCGAAGGCCATCTACGAACAGGCGTTGGCACTGGCTGTCGACAAGCAGGGGCAGCGGTTACCCATCGCCGGTGAGCCTTTGATGGGCTTGGGCGAACTGTGGCGTGAGTGGAACGATCTCGAGACCGCAACGCACTATCTCGCCCAAGGTATCGAACTGACTAAGGAATGGAGCGAGATAGGTCCCTTTGATGGTTATATTGTTCTGGCGCGCGTCAAGCAAGCACAAGGGGATGTGGAGAGCGCTCGCGACGCGATCCAGGAGGCTCAGCTGCTCGCGATGAAATCCGATACTACCGAATGGGACGACCTTGCCGTGGCCCTGCAACAGGCGCGACTTTGGGTCGCGCAGGGCAACCTGGAAGCCACGACGCGCTGGGTCGAGGAGCGCAGGTTAGAGGCAAGGAGAAGGAATGAGTCCATTGAGTTGGACGACAGCGAGGCCTTTATCAACAGCCACTTTCGCAAGTATGAGCATCTCGTGCTGGCGCGGCTGCGGATTGCGCAGGATCGGCCGGACGAGGCCCTGGCGTTGCTGGAGCCGCTGCTGCCGAGGATGGAGCAGCGGAAGCGAAATGACCTGGTGATCGAAATCCAGATGCTCAAAGCGTTGGCTTTCCAGGCACAGGGCGATATCGAGCCAGCGATGAACTCTCTTGAGCGTGCTCTGTCCCTCGCCGAATCGGGGGGCCGTGTGCGCACTTTTGTTGACGAAGGTCCGCCGATGGCACGACTGCTCTACGAAGCCACCACGCGCGGGATTGCCCCGGACTATGCCGGTAGGTTGCTGGCAGCGTTCGATCTGGAGACAAAGGACGAGAGACGGATGACCGGATCGACACTTCCTTCCGTCGTTCGTCCTGCGCCGTTGGTCGAACCATTGAGCGAGCGCGAGCTGGAGGTACTACAACGCATCGCCGAGGGTCTTTCAAATCGTGAAATTGCCGGGCGACTGGTCATTTCGCTCAGCACGGTCAAAGGGCATACGAGCAACATCTATGGCAAGCTTGCCGTCAACAGCCGGACGCAGGCCGTTGCCAAGGCGAGGGCGTTAGGTATCCTGCCCGATCTCTAGCAGACCCCCATTGGCGCAGGCCCGGGCTGCGCATCTTCGCGTCTTGTATCTGGAGCCGATCGCATCTCATTCCAGATAGTCCCCGAAAACAGTACCACAACCATACTTTTGGCTCATCACACCCCTACCGCCTTGCGGTTATAATGGGCATATGTGAAGCAGGCAGCGTGACCTGCTATGCCTGACTCCATAGACACAGATAGACCACTAACAACGTGCGCAAAAGGTTTACCATGTGGACTACCCATACACCACGGCACCTCGACCGGCGGACAGCATACCAGATCAAGGTATTGGGCAGGATCGACGCGAGTTGGTCGGACTGGTTCAGCGGCCTGGCGATCACATGCGACAGCGGGGGCGACGGCTGTCCTATCACCACGTTAACCGGCGCTATGCCCGACCAGTCTGCCCTGCGCGGCATCTTGACCAGGATCTGGGATCTGAACCTGACGCTGATTTCCGTGACCCAAATCGAGACGCATTCGACAGGTGAGGATTGAGCCAGGACAGGTGGTTGAAGTCGACGGGGTAAACGGGATCGTCCGGTTTGTATAGGAGGTGATCAAATGTCAGACTTGATTCGATCGTTCGATGAATTGACGGCGGAAGGGCAGCCGCTCGCTGGCGGCAAAGGCGGAACACTCGCCCGGCTCTATCAAGCGGGCTACCCGGTGCCGGATGGCTTTGTCGTCCTACCAGGGGCCTTTGCCGGTGACGAGCTGACGACAGAAGCGTGGGCACAGGTGCGGGCGCATCTGGCGCGCCTGCGCAAAGTGGATAGCGGCATCGCCTTCGCCGTCCGCTCTTCTGCCATGAGCGAGGACGCTGCCCTGGCATCGTTTGCCGGCGAGTTCGAGACAGTGCTGGACGTGCATACCGACGAGATGGTTCGGGAAGCGATCCACACCGTGCGCCGGTCGCGGCACTCTGAGCGCGTGCGCGCCTACAGCGAGGCGCAGGGCATAGACGCGGCACACGACATGGCCGTCGTCGTGCAGCGTCTGGTCCGGGCGGACGTTTCGGGAGTTCTGTTCACGGCGAACCCGGTCACCGGCAGCCACATGGAAATGAC
>Ga0180437_10002740_pt1 | contig 27397 bp, 21 predicted proteins | sample SS_ome_4_FD_132410 | JGI IMG/M metagenome (GOLD analysis project Ga0180437, IMG submission 132410) | Hypersaline lake sediment archaeal communities from the Salton Sea, California, USA - SS_3_D_1 metaG | ecosystem: Environmental > Aquatic > Non-marine Saline and Alkaline > Hypersaline >...
AACAAGGTGCCGTACCTGAAGCGTTTGTTCAAGAACGTCGGTATCGGCCGAGAAACTCAAAGCCTCCTGATGATGGTCACACCACGGATCATCATCCAAGAGGAAGAAGAAGAACGCATGGGAATCACAATCCCCTCCTCTTAGTTCACGTCCACCTACCCCTTCCCACCTTTTCGACTACTCCCCTCCCGGGACCGTCGCCGGCTCTCCCCCCTGGCCGGCGACGGTCATTTCTTGACCGCGCTAAGCCGCTTGCGGCTTTGTTTCTACTTGTCAAGCTGGGGGTATGGCGCACTTTGCGCAAACTGTGCCGGATATTCCTAAAATTGCAGCCCGGCACGGCCGATCTTGGAAAGGACACGGACTGGGAAAAAAGGGCTCTCCCGTTTCTGGGTGCGAAACGCGGTGCTTCTTGTACGACGGCCTTCCAAAACCGTCGCAGAGCTGGCGTTTCGACGGCCTTGGAAGGCCGTCGTACACCTAGAACCGGAAGAGCCGAAAAAAGGGACGACTCCTTGCACCGACTTCGGCGACGATTGGCGGGTAAACTCCACGGCCGACGGCTTGGTCGGCTGACGCTGCTCGCCGTGGCGTTGATGACCCCGGCGACGGTCCGCTGTGCCGGACAAGAGGTGGTGACCACCGCCACCGGCCAGTTCGGGCCAACCGGGGCAGCGTGTCCGGCCCCCATCGGGATCTGCGGTGAGGAGATCTGCGCCTCGGCGACCTACTCATGTCCGCCTTGGCGGTGGCTGGGCTGCCACCGGGGCGGGCCAGGGTGCTCTTGCCGGCCGCCGACGCCCGAGATCGTCTACCCTCGTTTCCATCCCGTGCCCACACGTCCGGTCTTCGCACCGCCGGGGACCACGCCGACGATCCTGGACGACGGGTCGCTCACGGGCACGCACCATCGGCCCCCTGCAACCCCCGAGGGCAGGCCACTTGAGATCGAAGTGCTCCCTCCTGCACCGGTCCCCGACCAGATCGTTCGCCCTCAGACCGAGCCGGGGCCCGCGCCTGAGGACCGCATGACGGGCGTGCCCCGGGGCGTGGCGGGACGCCCGCCCGAGGCGAGCTGGATCTTCCCCATGCCGACCGGACCGGGGGCCGGGCGCGTGGCCCGCTACCCGGACCAACCGGGGCCTTCGGTCGGGCCGCTTCGTCGATAGTCGGCGAGCGTCGTCGGGGGTCGAGCTTCGAGCTGCCGCCCTCTCTTCTTCGCCTTGTACGACGGCCTTCCAACGCCATCGCCACGGCGTCCAAGCCCTTCTTCCAAACCCGTCGCTGCGGCATTCAGGACATCGGCGGCCTTGGAAGGCCGTCGTACGGAGCCGTTCGCCAGACGCCTGTAGTACTGCGCCTGTTCCTTCCTATGCCGCTCAAGTACCTCATCTATGTTAAGGCCCGCAGACACTACACAACCCCCATGATGACGTACTTGCGGTAATTTGGGCAGTCTATGCGGGTCATAACCCCGCCGGTCAAGGGTCTGCCGGCGGCAGGCCGATTTACTCTGGGTAGCACGGCGCATGGGGCGAAGATCCCGCGTCGCGGCCGCGATCGGTGCTCACCAGAGCGACTTCTCAGCCAACCTTCGGCCACAGGTCCCCATGCACCGCCGATTCCCGCACCCCGCCCGACTTGCCGGCCCGACGCTCGTGCGAGCCCTGGCCCTCTTTTTCGCCGCCGGCCTGCTCTTGGGCGCGGCCCACGCCTCCGAACTCCGCAGGACGCCCATCGTGCGGGCGGTCGAGCGGGCCCGGCCCTCGATCGTCAACATCAAGGGCGAGAAGACGATCCTCGAAGCGGCGGACGGGGCAGCGGAGGGCACCATCGGCCGTCGCGTCAACGGCATGGGCACCGGCGTGGTGGTCGATCCCCGCGGATACGTGCTGACCAACTACCACGTCGTGGCCGGCGTGCGACAGATCCAGGTCACCCTGGCCGACCGCCAAAGGTACATCGCCCGACTGGTCGCCAACGACTCGGAAACCGACCTGGCCGTAATCAAGATCGATCCGTCCGAGCCTCTGTCCGTGATCGACATGGGCACCTCCTCGGACCTGATGCCCGGCGAGACCGTGGTCGCCGTGGGCAACGCCTACGGCTACGAGCACACGGTCACGCGCGGGATCGTCAGCGCCCTGCACCGCGCCGTGCAGGTCAGCGACGCCCAGTTCTACGACGACCTGATCCAGACCGACGCGAGCATCAACCCGGGCAACTCGGGCGGGCCGCTGTTGAACATCGACGGCGAGATGATCGGGCTGAACGTGGCGGTGCGGGCCGGGGCCCAGGGCATCGGATTCGCCATCCCCGCCGACAAGGCCATGGACGTGACCGCCAAGCTCCTGGGCGCCGAGAATGCCCGCAGTGTTTGGCACGGTCTCTCACTGGCCACCGAGGCGTCCCCGTCGGACTCGGGCCCGCGCGTGGCGGTCGTCGAGCGCAGCAGCCCCGCTGAGGCGGCGGGCCTCCGCGCCGGCGACGTGATTACCGCGGTGGGCGACGAGCCGGTCGCCAGCCGGCTCGACTTCCAGCGGGCCGTGCTCGGGCACAAACCGGGCGACCGGCTCCAGCTCAGTCTGCACCGCGAGGGGGAGACGATCGAGCTGCCACTGAGCCTGGCCGAAGTGCCCGACATGCACGAAGCGTGGTCGGTGATCGGGCTGGAGCTGGAACGCATCCCCAAGGAGACGTTCGCTCGCCGCCACCAAACCCGCTACCGCGGCGGGCTGACGGTCAAGGCCGTTCGCCCCGGCAGCCCCGCCGCCTCGCAAGGGATCCTGCCCGGCGACGTCCTGGTCGGGATGCACGTCTGGGAGACCATCTCGCTGGACAACGTCTCCTACGTGCTCAAGCGGTCCGACCTGGAGAACTTCAATCCCGTGAAGTTCTTCATCCTCCGCGACGGCGAGACGCTCTACGGCTACCTGCCCGTTAGTTCGCGCACCGCCCGGCGCCCATGAGCCGCTTGCGGCTTCGCCTCCCCTCGTGGTAGCCTGGCGCCCATGGAAGCCGACCTGATCGCCCACTTGCGCCGGCGTTTGCCGCCCCATCCGCGCCTGCGGCTGGGGCCGGGCGACGACGCGGCCGTGCTCGACCTGGCCGGCGTCGACGATCTCGTCTTCACCGTCGATTTGCTCTCCGACCACGTCGATTTCGAGCTGGCCGACGCCGACCCGCGGCGCGTGGGACGCAAGGCCCTGGCCGTCAACCTCAGCGACCTGGCCGCCATGGCCGCGCGCCCGCTGGCCGGGGTGGTCGCCCTGTTGCTTCCGCGGCGCGGCGGGCTGGAGCTGGGCGTGGCCCTGTACGAAGGGATGCTCCCGCTGGCCGACGAGTTCGACCTGGCCATCGCCGGCGGCGACATCAACAGTTGGGACGGCCCGCTAGTGCTGAGCGTCACCTTGCTCGGCCGGGTGACCGAGCGCGGGCCGCTTACGCGCAGCGGGGCCCGGCCGGGCGACCGCGTGGTGGTCACCGGCTCGTTCGGCGGCAGCATCCTGAGTCGGCACCTCGACTTCCAGCCCCGCGTCGGCGAGGCCCTGCTCCTGCACGAACGCTACGAGCTGCACGCGGGCATCGACGTAAGCGACGGCCTGTCGATCGACCTGGCCCATCTCGTCGAAGAGAGCGGCTGCGGCGTGGCCCTCGACACGGCCTCGATCCCCATCCACGACGACGCCCGGCGCCTGGCCCTGGATCGGGCCGATGGCCGCTCGCCGCTGGACCACGCGCTGTCGGACGGCGAGGACTTCGAGCTGATCCTGGCCGTCCCGCCCCACGAGGCCGCGCGCATGATCGCCGAGCAGCCGCTCGACGTGCCCCTTTCGCTGATCGGCGAGTTCGTCCCGGAGCCGGGCCTGTGGAAGCTGGAGGCCGACGGCACCCGGCGCCCGTTGAAGCCCCGCGGATGGCAACACGAGCTGTGAGAAGTTATCGGAGAAGTTCGTAGTGACCGCATTCATGCGGTCTTCAGCCAGCGGAGCGAGGTTTTTTCGCAGGGAGGCCCGATGAATCGGGTCACTACAAACGCTTCTTGCGACAGCCTCTGACGCGAGCGAAGCGAATGAACCCCTTGATCTACGACGCCGCGGACGAAGCCGCCACCGCCGCCCTGGGCGCCGTGTTGGCCGAGCTGCTGCCCGACGGGACCACGGTCGCGCTTCGCGGCACGTTGGGCGCGGGCAAGACCCGGCTCGTGCAGGCCGTGGCCGAGGCCGCCGGCGTCGACCGCCGCGACGTGGCAAGCCCCACGTTCGTCCTGGTCCACGAGCACCACGCCCGCCGCACGATCTACCACCTCGACGCCTATCGGATCGCCGACCTGGACGAGTTCGAGCAGCTCGGCCCCGACGAATACTTCGAGAGCCCCGCCCTGACCCTGGTCGAATGGGCCGACCGCGTCGAGCCTTGCCTGCCCCGCGAGCGGATCGACGTACACATCGAAGTCACCGGCGAGCACACCCGGCGGTTCGAGATCCGCGCGGTCGGGGAGCATATCGCCTTTGTCGTCGAACAGCTCGCCAGACGCCTCGGTTCGGCGGAGCATTCCTCGTAGCTACACCATGGCCAGAATGGCCACGGCCACGTGCATGTAGATGACGATCCCGATCACGTCGATCAGGCCGGCGACGAAGGGGTTGCTCATCAGCGCGGGGTCCCAGCCGAGGCGGCTGAAGAGCAGGGGCAGAAGCGAGCCGCACATCATGCCGACCAGGATCACCAACAGAAGCGTCAGGGGAATGATCAGCGCGGTCACCAGGGCCGGCGACTGAGCCACCGGCAGCGCGCAGAGGTAGCCGGCGGGGCCGAGGACTGCCGCGAGAAGAAGTGCCATGGCCAGCTCGCGGCGGATGACTCGCCACCAGTCCCCCAGGGCGATGTCCCCTCTCGAGAGGGCCGTGATGATCAACGTGGCCGATTGGCTGCCGGTGTTGCCGCCCGTGGAGATCACGAGCGGAATGAACAGCACCAGCCAGGCATATTGCTCGATGACGTTCTCATACTCTCCCAGGGCCAAAGCGGTCAGCAGGGCCCCGAAGAACAGGATCGTCAGCCATAGGCCCCGGTTCCAGGTCAGCCGGAAGAGGTTCGTCTGCAGGTAGCCGGTCTCCAGCGGGGTGACGCCGGCCATCATCTGGGCGTCTTCGACGGCCTCGTCTCGCACCACGTCGATCACGTCGTCGTGGGTGATGATGCCCAGCAGCCGGTGCTCGTCGTCCACGACGGGGATGGCCAAGAGGTCGTATCGGGCCACCTTGTCGGCCACTTCCTCCTGGTCGTCGAGCACGTGGACCGTGACCAGGTCGCGCTCCATCAGGTCGCCGATGAGCCGGCCCGGCTTGGCCAGCACCATCTCTTTCCAGGAGACCAGGCCGCGGAGGTGGTCTTCCTGGTCGACCACGTAGAGGTAGTAGATCGTCTCGAGCTCCTCGGCCTGGTGTTTGACGACGTTGGTGGCCTGCTCGACGGTGTGCTCTTCGCTTAGGCGGGCGAACTCGCTGGTCATGACCGCGCCGGCGGTCCCCTCGGGATAGGCGCTCAGGCGCTGGATGTCGCGCCGCTCCTCGGTGGGAATGAGCGGCATCAGCTCGTCGACGATCCACGGCCGCACCTGGTTCAACAGGTCGACGCGGTCGTCGGGGGGCAGTTCGCCGATGAACCGGGCGATCTCCTCGCGGTCCTGGGTCTCGACGATCTCGATCTGCTTCTGCTCGTCGAGGAAGCCGAAGATCTCGACGCGCAGCGGCATCTCGGCGTGCTGCAGAACGGCCCACGCCTCGCGACCGGCGAGCCCTTCCATGAACTCGGCGGTTCGGGCCGGGTGCAGCGCGGTGCAGAACTCCGCGAGCGCGGCCTCGTTGCCCTCGGCCAGCATCTCGCGGATTTCGGGGAGATAGAGCGTGTTCGTCATGGCGGCGACCCAACCGATCGTGCGCAGCGTTCCGGCACAGTATACACGGTCCCCGTTGGGTTGCCAGGTCAGGCGTGCGTGCAAGCGTGCACTCTACGAGGCCGCTTTCCACGGGTCGTGCGGATCGCAGCGTGTGACTGCCGGCTCGAAGAAGCGGGGGAGCAGGCCCGGCTGGGCCGCGAAGCTCAGGTGTACCTGGCTCCCGATCGCCTGGCCGGCACACACCACGGCGTGCCCGTGCGATGGCTCGGCGACGCAGGCGTCCAGGGACCCGGCGGGCTGGAACTCCCACTGCGGGCTGCGGTACCCGCGCAGCACGGTCCCGGCGGGTCCCAGCCAGGTGTCGCGGGCCAGGGTCAGCTCCAGCGGCAAGGGCTCCTCGCGACTTTCCCCCAGCGCGGCCACGGCCGGGAAGATCCCGGTCATGCGCCGCAGCTCGCCGTCGGGCAGCGCGATGTGCTGGCAGAGGTAGGCCAGGCCGCCCCCCTCCGCGTAGATCCGCCCGCCCTTGCGCAGATGGTCCCGAAGCGCGAGCTTCATGCAGTGGTTGTGTGAAAGCTCCTCGGCGTATTGCTCGGGGTGTCCGCAACCGAGGTAGACGATGTCGGTCCCCTCGGGCAGGCGCTCGCCCCGTAGCGGCGAGAAGTCGACCACCGTGGCGCCGCGGGCCTCCAGGGCGTCGAGCGTATCGGGGAAGTAGCAGTCCAGGGCGGCGTCGAAGGCCAAGGCCACCAGCAGGGGGGGGAGGTCGTCCCGGGGGGCGAACAGCGCGGGCGCGGCCCACTCGATGGGGCGCTGGCAAGCCAGTTCCAAGAGCCGCTCGGGCTGCGAGACGCGAAGGAAGAAGGCGCCGAGCAATTGGCAGAGGTCCCGGGGCGGCCGCTCGCTGAGCGGCACGGCCCCCAGCTCTTCCCGCAGCGGATCGACCCACTCCAGGGCCCCGAGCACCGGCACGCCCCAGGACGCTTCGAGCCGGGCCTTCCACTGCTCGGCGTGCGTGCGGTCGGTCACGCGGTCCAGCAGCACGGCGTCGACTCGTTCAGGACGCAGCGGAAGCCCTTCGGACGACAACTCGGGCACGTCCAGCACCACGACTCGGGGCAGGTCAAGCCACTCGCAGAGCGCGTCGAGGCTCCCCCCGGCCGCCGGGTCATTGGCAACCGGCTCGGCATACTTCCCATCGACCAGGGCCAGGTCGCAGCTCTCGGCCCCGTGGAACAGCACCTCGCGGCAGACCTCCGGCGGCATCAGCCAACTATCGAGGTGCCGGGGACTGGTGCCGCTGGCGGTCGTGGTCCCGCGGTGACGCACGAAGCAGGCCCGGCTATGGAAGCTCTGAACCTGCAAACCCTTGGAACGCATGGCCTCGATCATCGCCCAAAGGAGCGACCTGAGGTCGGCGCGGGGCTGGACAGTCCCCACCGCGAGGCGTGGCAAGGGGAGCATAGGCACGGGCCCGGGGCGCAGGTGAACGGTCAGTCTGCGCCCATTGTTCGGCCCGGCCGAAGGGGAGTCAAGGGCGGATTACGGCCCGTGGGGCAAGCATCCTCGCTTGCCAACAGCACCGGCAGAAACACGCGCAGGGGCCGTCTAAACGACCCTGGCAGGCGAGGATGCCTGCCCCACCTTCACCGGAGCTACGTGCTCTGGAGCACGACGAACCGGTTCCCTTCCTGCGTGCGGACCAGCACGAGCAGGCCGTCCTTCAGGGACGCCGCCTTGACGGCCTTCTCGAAATCGTCGATGGACGAGACCGGTGTTCGGCCCACGCGGAGGATGAGCATCCCCTCGTCGAGGCCCGTCTGGGCAGCCAGCCCCGCCGGGTCGACCTCGGTGATGAGCACTCCTTGGAAGCCCTCGTAGCCCAGTTTTTTCGCCAACTCGTCGGTCAGTTCGCCGACTTCCAGTCCGAGGTCCTCGTTCCTGTGGCTCGGCGCCCCCGGCGCAACGCGGCCGGGCCGCGCGGCCGCGGCGAAGTCCTCCGGCAACGGCTTGACGACCACGCCGAGGGTCTCGCGCTTGCCGTTTCGGATCACTTCAGCCTTCTGTTGCGAACCGGCTGCCGAGCGTTCCACCAGCGCCTGCAGCTCGCGCGGGTTGCTGACGGCCTGCCCGGCAAAAGAGAGGATCACGTCGCCCACCTTGAAGCCCGCCTTCGCGGCCGGCGAATCGGGGAAGACCTCGGAGACGAGCACGCCTCGGCGGGGATCGACGCCAAGCTGCCCGGCAACGCGGTTGTCCAGCTCGGTGATGGCCACGCCCAGATAGGCCCGCTCCACCTTGCCCTTGTCGATGAGCTGTCCGGTAACCCACTTGGCCAAGTTGCTGGGGATGGCGAACCCGATGCCGTTGTAGACTCCGTTGCGCGAGGCGATGGCGGTGTTGATGCCGATCACTTCGCCGTTGAGGTTCACCAGCGGGCCGCCGGAGTTGCCCGGGTTGATGGCGGCATCGGTCTGGAGGAAGTTGGCCCGGCGTCCCGCGGCGATCGATCGGCCCTTGCCGCTGATGATCCCTGCGCTGACGGTCTGCTCCAGTTCGAAGGGGTTGCCCACGGCGATCACCCAGTCGCCGATCTCCAACGCGTCGGAATCGCCCAAGCGCGAGGCCGGCAGGGGCTCGTCGACCTCGATCCGCAGCACGGCCAGATCGGTTTCCTTGTCGGTGTGGATGTCGGTGGCCTTCAGTTCGCGGCCGTCGGCCAGCTTGACCAACACCTCATCGGCGCCCTCGACCACGTGGTTGTTGGTCAAGATCACGCCCTTGGGGTCGATGATCACGCCGGAGCCGAGCCCTTCGCGGCGAGGGATCTGCTCGGGAAAACGAAAACCGGGCATGTCCTCGAAATCGTGGAAGAAGTCCTCGAAGGGAGTGCCCTCGAACGGATTTTCGCGCAAGTTGCCCCGGCCGCGCGAGCCCTCGATCACTTTGGGCTTGACGCTGGCGCGGACCGTCACCACCGTGGGAAGCACCTGCTTGGCGGCGCTGCGGAACGCGCGGGAGAGGCTCTCGGCCTTGGCCACGCCGTTCTCCGCGGCCGGTGCGGCACGGTCCTGGCCCACGGCCTGATGATCCGTCTCGAGCCACAGCACACCCAGCAGCACCATCGCGGCGAACAGCGCCCCGGCGAGCACCCAGCGGTAGTTTCCGGCGATCTGCTTTCGGTTCATCACCATTTCCCTCCTCGTGTTTCCATGACGCGGTTTGACAGGAACTGACGGCTTGACGGTCACGGCACCGTCGTCTCTTCACTTCTCGGACTCTTCGATTCTCGGACAACCCGGGGGGGCCGCCCGGCCTACCCGCCGCCCGCTATGGGGGGATGGGGCTCAAGAAACGCTACGGGCGGCACCGGCGCCCGGTTCAAGGTGACAGTTGCCGGCAGGCAGATTTTCTTTCGCCGAGCGGGTCGGGGCAAGAGCAGATCGGCCCGGCGGGGACACCCCCGCGAAGCGCGAAAGCCGATCGCGCGTTGACAAAACCCGTTTCTGCCGCTAAAGTTACGCGCAGAAACACGCCCCCCTCGGGGGCCATCATTTACCCGCCTCAAGTCGTTCATGTCTGTCGACGCCCAGAGCCTGCCACCCGAAGATCTGAGCGAGCTGCTCGATCTGTGCCAGCGGCGGATCGACCACCGGTTCCGCGACCAAGACCTCTTGCGGGCCGCGCTGACGCACGCTTCGGGGGCCGAGCACCGTCTGGTCTCCAACGAGCGCCTGGAGTTCCTCGGCGACGCCATCCTGGGCTCCATCGTCTGCGACCTGCTCTACCACCGGTTTCCCGAGTATTTGGAGGGGGACCTGACGAAGATCAAGTCGGTGGTCGTAAGCCGCCAGACGTGCGCGAAGCTTAGCCGGACCCTGGGCATGGAAGAGTGCCTGATCCTGGGCAAAGGCATGATCACCCACCCCACGGTGCCGCCGTCGCTGCTGGCCGACGTGTTCGAGTCATTGGTGGCCGCGATTTACCTCGACGGCGGGATGGAAGCGGCAAGACGGTTCGTCGAGCGACACATCGTGCCGGAGATCGAGGCGGCTGCCGAGGGGGAAACGGCCGACAACCACAAATCGCTCCTGCAGCAGTTGGCCCAACGCGATTTCGGCACCACGCCGATCTACAAGCTGCTCGACGAAAAGGGCCCCGACCACAGCAAGTGCTTCAAAGTCGCCGCGCAAGTGGGCGGGAGCCGGTACCAGGCCGCCTGGGGCCGCAATAAGAAGGAAGCCGAGCAGCGGGCCGCCCGAAACGCGCTCTGCGAAATCGCCGGCAAGGCGGCGCCTTTCCCGGGCGATTGACCCCCACGGCCGACCCCGGCGGCCAAGAAAATAGAAACGCCCGGTCAGCCGTGCCGGGCGTCTCTTTCTCGTCGGTGCCAACTCGGAAGAGCGAAGCGCGGGCCGCAGGGGCCCGCAGGCCCACGAAACTAGGCCTTCTTCTTGGTCGCCTTCTTTCGCTTCTTGGCGGCCTTCTTCTTGGTCGCCTTCTTCTTCTTGGCGGCCTTCCTCTTGGCCTTCTTCTTGGGGGCCTTCTTCTTGGTCGCCTTCTTGGCGACCTTCTTCCGGGCTGCCTTCTTCTTCTTGGCCACCGCACGTCCTCCTAAATAGCGCCTTGGGCGATTTCCGCGCCGAATCTCGGGCTGGGGCCAATCTCCGACGGGCGTATCGCCCCCGAAACTAGACAACGAACGGACCAACACGCAATCGTCTGCAACGGGCAGTCTATCGGGTGGCCGCTCGTTCGCGTCCTTCGTCAGACGTCCTTTTCTTTCCCAAGCGCTTCAAACTCGCAGGGCCCTTCGGGAACCCCAACTTTCTAAGATCGTACCCATTTTGAAAATCTTTGCAAGCACAATTTTCCTTCGGAAGCCAACTTTTTTCGGGCACGCCGGATTCTCCATCCCGCGATTCGCTCCCGCACAACACGTCCTCGTTGCCCGCCGACACGCGCCGAAGCACGTCGCAACGGGCCGACGTCAAGTCTCGCGCGGGACCCAGCCACGCCTCCAACACCCGCTTTAGGCCGCGCCTCGGGCGTCCCTTGCGCTGCCAAATTCGACGCCGTGACGAATGGCCGCGCCGTTGATAACGCGCCGCGCGCACAGAGATCGCGAGCACAATTCCGACCGGTCGCCGCGGTAAACGCGGCCGCGGCGCGCACCCCGTCTCCCACGCCCGTTAAGCCGAAAAAGTGGCTGTGTGGCGTTTTCGTAAGTCTAAGATGCGAAAGACTTTACGATCACACTTCCCCGTTCCCCCGATCCAAGAGGCGGGCAGCCGCCGCAACCTTGCGTCGCCGCAAACCTCCGCCCGAAAGGCGCTGCAATGCCCGCGCGCAACGTCCGGCGGCTGCGGCGTTTCGATAAGAAGCCGATCGCTGCAACAACCGATCGACGAATCGCGCAGCAACCGGGTCGCGCGTTGGTGGCGGCGCTTCGTTGCAGGCGCGGATCGGACCGCCGCAAGTCACGTTTGGCAGGCGGCCGCGCGGGAAGGAACGAAACGGACGGCGCGGCGCAACCGTTCGACTTGCGAATCCGAGTAGACTTCCCCCTGAAAAACTTTTTTTGCCGAAACCGCGCTTGACGCTGCGCAACGGGGCCGCTGAATGCCCTTTATTGACAACAAGCCGCCGAGATTGGCACCTCCGGCCGTCTCCATCAGAACACGGGACCGCAAGGCAAAGTATCGGCGGCGGGCCGATGATCTTCGGCGTGCGTGCGCTGCGCGGCGCGTGTCCGCAGTGCTGACCTTGCACTTCGCGTGCCGGAGCAACAAGCCCCGATCAGGCTTCACGAGACGCCAAAAAGCGACGCAAAACACGGCTTCGCCTTTACCCCGTTTGACAAGATTCGCTAGATTCTCGCGTTTTCGGCGGTTCTGCCCGGCCTGCGGCCGTTCGCAACGCCGCCCGGCTCATCCCGCAGCACTGCACCGCCGCGCCGGGTGAGTCCTTCGGCGCTTAGATCAACCCCCGCAGGAACTCGACGCTCTTGGCGATGTTCTCGTCGGAGCCGAAGCACTCGATCGACACGGCGCCGCTCCAATCGGTTTCCTTGAGGAGCTCGATGCACCGCTTGATGTTTTCGGCGTTAACCCCCCCGCCGATGGGAACTTCGCTCATGGCGATGCCAGTTTCCTCCCCGCGCACGGCCGCCGCCAGCCCCTCGCTGACGTCCTTGATATGGGCATGGGTGAGGTACTTGCGGAACTCCTTGAGGTACTCCAGCGGGTCCAAGCCCGCGATGAACGAGTTGCCCGTGTCCATGTTGAACCGCAGGTGCTCCGACTCGAAATGGTCGAACAGCCGGTGCATGAACTCGGCGTCGGTGGTGTACGGCCCGTGCGGCTCGACGTTGATGATCACGTCGTAGTCCTCGGCCCAGACCAGTGCCTGCCGGTAATTGGCACAGGTGATCTGAAAGACCTCCTCACGGGTGAAGCCCTTGATTTCGAAGGCCCCGTCGACCGTGTCGACCATCGGGCAGCCCACCTCGGCGGCGAAGCGGATCGACTGCTGCACGTACTGCACGCCGAACGTCGAGCCGTCCGGGCCCATCAGCGGGTAGGAGCCGTCGATCTGCGAGACCTTAAGCCCCTTTTCGTCGAGGTACCGCTTCAGTGCCCGGGGGTTCGACTGCAGCGAAATGCCCGGGTCGTAGCCCATGGCCTGGAGGAAGTTCTGGCCGTGAATCACGGCGAATTCGATGTGCTCCAGCCGGTGTTTGACGGCCGACTCGCAGGCCTGCTCGAAGTTGCCGCTTAAGCACCGCCAGTTGTCGGTGTGCATGCCGAGTTCGATCATCGTCGACTCCTTCGCGTGCGGGAGTGATAGTGCGGATTGCCGCCTACGTAGCGCTTCAGCCGCCCGAAGTACGACGGCCTTCCAAGGCCGTCGCCATTGCATCCTAGCCCTCGACCGCCTTGGAAGGCCGTCGTACAAAGCGTTCGGCCGTCTGATTAGACTGTTAGCCGCGTAGGATATGGCCCCCCGCCGCGGCGTGCAAGGGGCCGGCGCGCCGCCGCTGGCCAAACCGGCCGCCGCCGGTTACCATCGTCGGATCGCACCGCCGCCCCGGGGGCGTGCGAAGCACCGCGACGGAAACACCGCGACCGCGACACCGGAGGCCCCCGTGCCCGATTTCGACAATTTCCTCACCGCGGTCACCTGTCGCGGCGAGCCGAAACGCGTTCCCCAGTTCGACGGCTCGATCTACGAGGACTTCAAGATCCGGCTGCTGGGCCGGCCCATCGCCGGGCTGGCCGACGAGGTCGACTTCTGGATGCAGGCCGGCTACGACTACGTGCCGATCACCCTGGGCCTGCGCCAGACGATCCGCGGCGAACGGGGCGGCATGATGGGCGCCAAACAGGTCGAATCGACCGTGCTGCGGCCTGCCGAGGCCCAATACAACCCCTTCGCAGAGGGGAAAACGATGCGGCTTTGGGCCGAGGAGGGCTCGGGCCTGATCCACGACCGGCGTTCGTTCGACGGCTTCCCCTGGCCCGACCCCGACGCCTACGACTACGCCGCCCTGGACGAGTTGGGCCGCCTGCTGCCCGACGGGGCCAAGGCCATCGTCAACGTCGGCTACGTCTTCATGGCGTCGTGGATGCTCATGGGGCTGGAAAACTTCCTCGTCGCCTTGGCGAGCGGCGATCCGCTGGTCGAGCGGGTCATCCGCCGGGTCGGCGAGATCCAATACCGCGTTGCCGAGCACGTGCTGGAGTTCGACTCGGTCGGCGCGGTCCGCATGCCCGACGACATGGCCCACACCGGCGGCACGCTCGTCGCCCCGCGCTTCCTCCGCGAGCACGTCTTCCCCTGGCACAAGCGGATCGGCGAGCGGGTCCGGGCCAAGGGGATCGCGTACCTGCTCCACAGTGACGGGCGCCTGTACGACGTGCTCGACGACCTGGTCGAGTGCGGCTTCCAAGCCGTACACCCTTGCGAGCCGGCCAGCATGGACATCGAGCGCTTGAAGCGAGACTACGGAGGGCGCCTCTGCCTTTGCGGCAACATCAACCTCGACTCGACGCTCACGCGCGGCACGCCCGAGGAGGTCGAAGAGGAGGTCAAGCTCCGGATCCGCACCATCGCCCCGGGCGGCGGCTACTGCTGTGGCTCGTCGAACTCCGTGCCCGAGTACGTCCCCTACGAGAATTTTTTGGCGATGATCGGCGCCATCCAAAGGCATGGGGGGTATCCGATTGAGGTGGCGTGAAGATGCTGGGGCCGCCGCGAGGGCGCGGCGGCTAAGCGTGCGCAGGAAGCACTCATACGCCACCCGCAAACTCCACTCTCCACTCTCCCACTTCCCACTCCCCACTCCTCCCATGCCCGACTTCGCCAATTGCCGCCGTGCGTTGCTCTGCCAGGGCGAGCCGGAGCGCGTGCCGGCTGTGGAATTCCACATCGACGCCGCGATCAAGGCCCGTTTCCTCGGGCGGTCCGTGAAAACCATCGAGGACGACGCCGAGTTCTACCTCCGCGCCGGGTACGACTTCGTACCGATCCTCTTCGGTATGAGGCGGACCATAGTCGAACGGGCCGCGCGGGCCGCCGAAGCCGGGCAATCTGCCGGCCACATGAAGCTCAGCCGGGCACGCTACGACGTGAACCGGGCGCAGCAGAGCACGCGCCTCTGGGCCGAGGAAGGGGCCGGGCTGATCACCGACCGGGCCTCGCTCGACGACTTCGACTGGCCCGACCTCGAGGCGTACAACTACCACGACGTGGCCCGTTTGGGCGAAATCCTCCCCCGAGAAGCCAAGGTCGTTCCCGTGATCGGCTATATCTTCGCCGCGGGCTGGATGCTGATGGGCTTCGAGCGGTTCTGCCTCGACCTGGCCGAGGGGGCCCCGATCGCCGCGCGCGTGATGCGAAAGCTCGGCGAGCTTCACGTCGCGGTGGTCGAGCGCCTGCTGGACTTCGATTGCGTCGGGGCCGTTTGTATGCCCGACGACCTGGCCTACAAGACCTCGCTCATGGTGCGGCCCGCGTTCTATCGCGAGCACGTCTTCCCCTGGCACCGGCGCATCGGCGAGCTGGTCCGGCGCAAGGGGCTGCCTTACTTGTTCCACAGCGACGGGCGCTACGTCGAGCTGATCGACGACCTGATCGAGTGCGGCTACCGGGCCATCCACCCCTGCGAGCCGGCGAGCATGGACATCGTCGAGCTGAAGCGGCGCTACGGCGGGCGGCTTTGCCTGTGCGGGAACATCAACCTCGACTCGACGCTGACCCTTGGAACGCCGGAGGACGTCGATCGCGAAGTTCGGGAGCGGATTCGCACGCTCGCCCCGGGCGGCGGCTATTGCTGTGGCTCGTCGAACTCGGTGACCGAGTACGTGCCGTTCGAGAACTACCTGGCGATGCTCGAGGCCACGAGGAAGTACGGACGGTACCCTATTCGGCTCGACTGACGGTGTCCGCGCGCCGCTTGCAACTTCCGTGCCACGCGGCATAATGGGCCGTACCTCGCGTTGCGATTCCGTGCCGGCGGCGGCCTGTCGGAGTCCGGCCGGAACCCACCCCGCTGCCCCGTTCTGGAGCGGTCCACCATGAGAAAGCTGGCTATATTCGCGGCACTCGCCCTGTTTCCATTGTTTTGCCACGCTGCCCCGGCTGCCAAGGACTCGACGTACCTGGGCCAGCCGCTGAGCTACTGGGTGGCCCAGGCCAAGCGGCCCGGCGGCCCCGAGGACGCCGCCCGGACCATCGAGGCCCTGGCCGAAGCCCTCGGGAGCGAGACGCCCGAGGTCCGCGTCAAGGCGGCCGATGCCCTGGGCGCGTTCGGCCCGGCGGCCACCCCGGCGGCCGAGGCCCTGGCCGGGCAGCTTGGGCACCAATCCCCCTGGGTCCGGGTGGCCGCCATGGAGACTCTCGGCGGCATGGGGGTCGCCGCCGTGCCCGCGCTCGTGAAGAACCTCGAAACCGGCGACCGGCCCGTTTGTATCCGGAGCTGCCTGGTGCTTGCCGGCATCGGCCCGGACGCCATGGGGGCCGTGCCGGTGCTCAAGAAGCGGCTCGACGACCCGCGGCCCGGCGTGGCGGAACGGGCGGCCCAGGCCCTGGCCGCGATCGAACCGGCGGCCGGCTCCACCTCCGATCCCGCGCCCGGCGACGGCCCGCCCGATCGCGTGGGCACCGTGGTCCGACCCACCCCGGCCGAGCCGGGCGAGGTTGTGCCGCGCGACTGGCCCTGCTTCCACGGCCCGCGTCGGGACTCGATTTGCCGGGAGACGGGCCTCTTGCAGGAGTGGCCCGAGGGGGGCCCGCCGCTGCTCTGGAAGCTTGAGGGGCTTGGGCGCGGCTTCTCGACCGTCTCGATAGCCGCCGGTCGCCTGTTCACGATGGGCGACCGCAAGGCCCCCGACGGCACGGAGAAGCAGTATGTGCAGGCCTACGACCTCGACACGCGCGAAGAGCTTTGGGCCACGCCGATCGGCCCGCCGCACGACGACGGTCCCCGCTGCACCCCCACCCTCGATGGCGAGCTGCTCTACGCCCTGGGCACCGCCGGCGACCTGGTGTGCCTGGAAACGGCCACGGGCAAGCCCCGCTGGCAGAAGAGCTTTGCCGACGACTTCGGCGGTCAGATGATGTCGGTCTGGAAGTTCAGCGAGTCGCCGCTCGTGGACGGCGAGAAGCTCGTCTGCACCCCCGGCGGGCCGGACGCCACGATCGTGGCGCTCGACAAGCGGACCGGCGAGACGATCTGGAAGTGCGCCGTGCCCGAGATCGGCCCGGGGGGCAACGACGGGACGGCCTACGCGTCGATGGTCGCCGCCGAGATCGCGGGCGTGCGCCAGTACGTGCAGCTCATCGGGCGAGGCGTGGTCGGCGTCGAGGCCGCCACCGGCCGCTTCCTCTGGGGATACAACCGCATCGCCAACACGATCGCCAACATCCCCACGCCCGTCGTCAGCGGCGACCACGTCTTTTGCAGCACCGCCTACGGCACGGGCAGCGCGCTCTTGAAGATCACACGCGACGGCGAGCAGTTCGACGCCGAGGAGGTCTACTTCCTCAACGCCGGTGACTTCCAAAACCACCACGGCGGCATGGTCCTGGTCGACGGCCACGTCTACGGCGGCAGCGGCGGAAACCGGGGCGTGCCGGTGTGCATCGAGCTGGCCACGGGCAAGATCGCCTGGAGCGAAAAACCGCCCGAACGCGGCTCGGCCGCCGTGCTCTACGCCGACGGCCACGTGCTGTTCCGCTACGACCGGGGTCTGGTCGTTTGGGTCGAGGCCACGCCCGAGGCGTTCCGCATCGACGGCACCTTGCAGCCCGAGACGGCCGACGGCCCCGCCTGGCCCCACCCGGTCGTCCACCGCGGCAAGCTGTACCTCAGGCACAACGACCTGCTGTTGTGCTACGATCTGCGCGCGGAGAAGTGAGCAATCCGAGGTGGGGCAGGCATCCCTGCCTGCCTGAAGCGGGCTTCAGAACTCCCGCGGGCCGGTTACCTTCGGCGGCGCCGGCGGCACTGCCCCGGGCATCGGCGCGGGCGGCGAAACCTCCGGCGGCGGCTCCTTGTACCGCGGGCGGTAGATGTAGCTGTTCGGGCCGGTCCAGATCTTCTCGTGGCCCTCGGGCTGTTCGACGCGCGCGACATAGGGGTATCCGTAGATGTCGCCGGGGACGAAGGGCCACGGGCTGAACGGCGGAGCCGGCACGTAGCCCTCGATCGCCCAGTGGGCCTGGCGCGCGGCAAAGGGCGGGGCATAGGCGTAGATGTAGGGCAGGGCGTAGTGGCGGGTGTAGTGCCGCCCCCAGGCGTCGTACCAGGCGTTGTACCACTGGACGGTCTCGATCGTTTGGAGCTGCCGGTCGATCGCTTGGCGCCGCTGCCGTTCCGCCATGGCGTGGGCATCGCGGCCCGCCCGGAGCGAGTCGTAGGTCTCGGGGGCGCGAACGGCCCTCGGGGCCCGGGCTGCGCCAGGATCGGCTTCGGCCGCCGGGGGAGACGGCGCCGGGGCTGGGATGACCTCGGGGGCGGCCCGGGGGGCCTCTTGGCCGTTGGCGAGCGACGCCAAGCCGAGCGCGGCAACGGCCGCGATGCCGACTGTCGATGCAAACACCCTCGTGAGCATGGTCCTGATCCCTTGCGCTGCCACTCTACTCCACTCTAAGCGTGCGCGAGGGACGCGGCAATCGCCCTTGCGGGGGTGGTGACTGGGCTGCAAGGGTGCCAGGGGCGGCTTGTCCGCCCCTGCGGGTGGGGCAGCGGCAGGCAAGCTGCCGCTGGCACCCCTGCGAATCGGTCCAACGATGACGGACCGGAGGTCCGTCCTACGGCTCCGGCGGCTCGACGCTTAGGCGCTCGGCCAGCTCGGTGAGCTGTTGCCAGTTGCCCTCGTCGAGCGGGATGCCGTGGGCGGTCTTCTCGGCCAGGCTACTCCGCTCGGGGTCGCCGGGCAGCGTGATCCGCTCGACACCCTCGACCCGGGGGCAGCTTCGGATGAACCCCAGCAGGTCGGCCACCTCGCGGCGGAAGTGCTCGCCCTGGCCAAAATGGCCCGGCTCGAGCAGCATCATGAACACGCAGTTGCCGATCTGGTTGATCGGCACGTCCCGGGCACACACGCCGCCCGAGAGGGCCCCGCTGAGGATCTCGACCATCAGCCCCAGGGCGAACCCCTTGTACGCCTGCGGGCCGCCAAAGGGGAGGATCGTGCCCGGCGGATCGCCGTAGAGGTCGTTCGGGTCGTTGGTCGGGCGCCCGTGGCCGTCGAGGATCCACCCGTCGGGTACCTGCTCGCCGGCGAATTTCTTCACCCGAACCTTGCCCTCGGCAGTCACGCAGGTGCAGAAGTCGATCACCACCGGCTCCTCGGCATGGGGGATGCCCACGGCCAGCGGGTTGGTGCTCAGCCGGGCGGCCTTTCCACCGGGCGGCGAGACGCGCATTATTGCGCCGTGGTTGTTGACCATCAGCATGGAGATCATGCCGGCGGCGGCCGCGATTTCGCAGTATTCGCCCAGGCGGCCGATGTGGGCCGAGCGCCGCATGGTGCCCACGGCCACGCCGCCCGCCGCCGCCTTTTCGGTCAACCGGTCGAGCAGCCGGCCCGCCTGCACGCGCCCGAAGCCCCAGTGCCCGTCGGCCGCCAGGAGCGAAGGGGTCTCGTGGAGCACCTCGAACTCGGCCCCGGGCGTGATCTCGCCCTTCGCGACCTGGGCGAGGTACTGCGGGATCCGCATCACGCCGTGGGAGTCGTATCCACTGAGGTTCGCATTGACGAGGCTCCGGGCAACCGTGCCGGCCTCGTCGGGGTCCAGCCCGCCCGCCTGCAAGAGCGCGGTGGCAAAGTTGCTCAACGTCTCGGCGGAAAAGGCGGGCACGGTGGACCTCCTCGCTGGTCGGTTTCGGTATCGCGTGTAGCCGGCGGCGGGCGACCGCCGGGAGCCCCGGCAGCCCCGGCAGCAGGTTTGCTGCCGGCTATTTGGCGGATCATCAATTCAACGCTGAATCAGTAAACCAGTTGTCGAGCGGTTGTCAACTCGTCTCTGCAAGCCCGGTCACGTATCCTGTTGCCGCCGCGCCTCGAAGGCGGCCACGGCCACGCTCACCGAGAGGTTCAGACTGCGGGCTTCCGGGCGGATGGGTATCCGCAGGCAGCGCTCGGCGTGCTCGGCCAACAGCGAGGGGGGCAGCCCGCTCGACTCGCTGCCGAAGACCAGCACGTCGCCGGGCCGAAAATCGGCTTCGGTGTACGGCCGCCGGGCCGTCTTCGAGAAGAGCCAGAACCGGTGCCCTGCCAGGCGGGAGGTGAGCGCGTCCCAGTCGTCGACCACCTCCCAGTCGAGGTGCTGCCAGTAGTCGAGCCCGGCGCGGCGCAGGTGGCGGTCGTCGAGCCGGAACCCCAAGGGGCGCACCAGCCACAGCTTGGCCCCCACGGCCACGCAGGTTCGGCCAGCGCTGCCGGTGTTGTAGTGGATCTCGGGCTGGTAGAGCACGATGTGCAGCAGCGGGGGCGGCATGGTCGAAATCGACATAAAGAAGGGACCTGGTTTATTTTGCCAACAAAATAGACCAGGTCCCTTTTCGACGCAACGGCGTTTACCGAGCCGGCCGGGTCGCGTAAGATCGGGAGGTCCCCCGGACTCGCGCGGGGAAACCCCTTCCCGTTTGGAGCAGCCGTGAGACCTTCGACCTTCCGCGCCGGACTGTTGGTGACGCTGGTCGTTGCGGCGCCGACTTGCACCTTCGGGCAGCCGCGCGCGGGCGCGCCGCCACGAGTCACGGCCGATCAGCAGCGCGAGATCACGCGGTTGGTGAGCCGTTTTCGGGCCGCGCGGCGCGAGCCGGCCGAGCGGGCGGCGGTCGTGGAAGAAGCGATCCGAGCGGGTGAGCCCGCCGTGCGCGAGGTCTATGCGGAAGTCGCCAGGCAGCTCTATCCGAGCCTCGAGCGGTACCGGAGCCGGTCTTACCAGGAGGCGTCGCGATTGACACAAAGCCGCTCGCGGCAGATCAACCTCGAGGAAGTGGCCCGGTTGCGCCATGCGGTGCTTTCGCTTCAGCAGGGAGGCCGGCTGACGGAAGAAGCGATCAAGGCGCAAGCCGATCCGGCCCTGCGGCGATTGGAGGAGATCTTCCTCGTGGATCGGGCCGACGTGCTGGCCGCCTCGGAGCCGCTCCGGGCCGAGCGTGAGAAGCTCTTTGAGCTGGGCTCGCTCTGGGAGCGGTGCGCGGTGTACCTCGAGAGCCTGACGCCCGAGGAGGGCAACCAGCCCCGGCAGCCACCCGACTTCGAGACGTATCTGAAGGGCGAGGAGCAGTTGGCGGCGGGTCTGGCGGCCCCCATGCCGCCCCAGACCCGAGCCCTGCTGGTGGCCAACCGCCGGCTCGCCGCTCGCCTGGACCCGGAGGAGGCCCGGGCGGTCCTCGCTGCGAACCTGACGCGAAACCTCCTGGGGCTCCGGCCGCTGGCCGTCGACCCGGGCCTTTGCGCCGCCGCCCGAGACCACTCGCAGGACATGCGCCGGTTGGGCTTTTTCGCCCACGAGTCGCCGGTCCCGGGGAGGCAAACTCCCTGGGACCGGGCCGCTCGATTCGGCGCCAAGGCCAACGCCGAGAACATCTATCAGGGGGCCCACGACGGTAGGGCCGCGGTGGACGCATGGTTCCACAGCCCCGGCCACCACGTGAACCTGCTGGGCGACTATACCCGCGTGGGCGTGGGACGCAGCGGCGGGTATTTCACCCAGTTGTTCGGCAAGTAAGGCGCCCGGGGGGCTTGCCGCTCCTGCCCCGCCGGCCGGTTGACAGGCCGGGCCGGGGCAAGGTAGGCTCAACCGAAAAGGGACTTGGTTTGTTTTGCCAAAACGGCCGGGAGGGTGCTTCGCACAAAACAGGCCAGGTCCCCTTTTCCCGTTCCACGGCTTGGTCTATGTCCTTTTCCGTCCGCTGTCCCCATTGCGACCGGGTGCTGAACGCCTCGGAACGCCTGGCCGGCAAGGCCGTGCGTTGTCCGGGCTGCCGGCGGCCTCTGCAATTGCCGGGTCAGGCCGAGTCTGCCCCATCGCAGCCGGCCGGCGGCCAACAGTCCGCCGCGGCCCCGTCCCAACGGACCACCACTCTGAAGGCGACGAACCCCGGCGGCGCCAAGCGGTCAGCGGCGCGAAGCCGCGGCGTTAGGACCCCCGCATCCGCTTCGTCCGCCGTCATCCCGATCGAGGACGAGGGGAGCGGCACCGGCTCCCGTGCCGTGAGGCCGCTGGACTCCCTTGCCGGGGCCGAGGGGTGGTGGGTCCGAAGCCCCGAGCAGCAGAGTTTCGGTCCGGCGACCAAGGCGGAGTTGGACCAGTGGGTTGCCGAGAACCGCATCGACGCGGGTTTCGAGCTTCGCCCGGAAGGGGAATCGGCCTGGCGCCCGGCGGTGGAAGTCTATCCGCAGTTGGCCCGGTCCCGGCCCGCGGCCGCCGCGTCCCCGGCTGCCGCCACGACCCCCGTTGCCGCCGCGGCTCCGGTTGCCGCCGCGCCCGCGGCCGAGTCGGAGCCGAGCAATCCGTTCGCCATCCGGGTCGACACCGGCGCCGGGCGAAGCGGCGGCGTCAGCAGCACGCTTCAGACCTACCAGTCGCGCAAACGGCGCAGCCGCGGCAAGGAGGCGTCGTGGATCGTCTCCATCGCGCTGGCGTTGGGGATGATCGCGCTGATCGTCGCGTTGCGGTTCTGGCAGAAGGGCGGCCACAGCGACGAAGTGCGCGAGGCCGCCTACGAAGTGTTCACCGAGCTCTTTTCCGAGGTGGCCAACCCGAAGACGGTCCGCAGGCTGGTCGACAAGTACCACGACGATTGCTTTGCCGCCAACTACACGATGGGCGGGCGCCGCCGCGCGGCGAAGTTCGACGAAGAGGGCTACTTCAAGACCATGGAGATGCGCATTGCGGGCGAGCTGATGCTCCAGACGGTGCGAGAACAAATAGACTCGGGCCCCGCCAGACCGAGCCACAGCTATTCGCCGTGATCTTGGGGTCAGGCCGGTATTAGGGACTAAAGAACAACCGCCGACCGCAGGTCTCCCCGGCTCTGGAGACGTTCGGGCGGCCCATCTGCGGAGACGGGGAACCCGCGCACAGCCCTCGTGGCGCCGGCGCCTCCCTCACTTCAGCCCGCCGAAGCCCTCCAGTCCGACCGGCTCCCGGCAAGTGAAGGGCTCGCCGTATCGCGCGCCGATGAGAAAGCCCCACATGGCCGCGGCCTCGCGCAAACGGTCGATCAAGCCGAGCGGCTCGGGCGGCTGGCCCTCGACCAACTGGCTCCGGTAGCACTCCAGCGCCGCCTGCTTCAGCTCGTAGGTCTCGCTGACGTCGACGATGAAGGCCGGCTGGGGGATCAATCGCAAGTGGGTGCAGTAGTAGTAGAAGATGCGCTCGGGATAGTGCGGCTGGCCGGCCAGGTCGGTCTTGGTGAGCTTGGCCCAGAACCGGGCGGCCTCGACCAGCTCGGTGGCGGCCACGTGGTCGGGATGGGCATCGACCCAGTAGGGGGCGAAGAGCCAACGCGGCCGGGTGCGGCGGATCACCTCGGCCAGCTTGCCCCGGGCCTCGAGCGTGGGCTCGAGCCGGCGGTTTTCCAGACCCAGGTTCTCCCGCCACCGAAGCCCCAGGACCTCGGTGGCGGCGGCCGTTTCGCGGGCGCGGATCTCCGGCGCGCCGAGCGGGGTCGGCTCGCCGTCGGTAAGATCGAGCACGCCCACCGCGAGCCCCTCCCCGAGCATCTTCACGATCGTCGCGCCCATGCCCAGCTCCGCGTCGTCGGGATGGGGCGCGACGACCAGCACGTCGAGCGGCTTCGTGGCGGCCATGCGTGACTCCGTCAGATTGACCTGCGGCTGGCGGCGCCGCCCTTGGCGGCTTGTCGTCATATTCTATGCACGGATTCCGCGGTCCGGCGATATTCCCGGGCGCCAGGATGCACAATGGGCATTTGACGCAATTTAGGAAAGCTGCAAAGAGCCGTCTAGGCGGCACAGCAGCCCCTTTTTCGCCGTTTTTCGCTGGCAATTGACCTGGACTCCCCCCCACGATTCTGGGAAACTCCCGCCTCTTCCTCCGGGACCTTCACGGCAGGTTCGACCATGTTGCGCTCGATCCGGAAACGCAACGGGCTGTGTTGCAGCAGGCTGAGCGGGGGTTTGCTGGCGGTCGCTGGATGTCTCTTGCTCTCGGGCTGCGCGGCATTTCGCCGGCCGGACTACGACTTCTCGGCCGTCGAGCGCCACTCCGGTCCGGCCCCCACTTGGTCCGGTGAACTCCGTCCGCCCGACCGCTCCACGCAGCCGTTCGGGGTGAGCAACCGGAGCCTGCAGATCGAGCAGGATTTCGGGATCTACTAGCCCCGTCTCCCTTCTTATCGCCCCCTCCCTGGTGGTACACGCCGGGTCTTCTCTCGAATCCGAGGGGAAGTCGGCGGAAGTGCGCCTCGACGCCGGCTTGACGCCAGTGGTTTTTCCCGCCCGCGGCGATTAAACTAGCGCGTTGCGTCCCAACCCGACATGCCGAACAAGAGGAGCCAGTTTTCCCATGGCCGTTGTGTCAACATGCCCCGAGTGTGCCAAGGCGGTGACGGTACCCGACCGCCTGGGTTCCGACGCCCGGGTTCGCTGTCCGCTGTGCGAGGCGGAGTATTTGCTGGGCGAGGCCACGGCCGACGCCCCGCCCGAGTTGGTCGTGCTCGACCCCGGTTCTGTGCCGCCGGAGGAAACGGCGGCAGCCTTCGATGCGGCGGCCGAGGCTGCCGAGGGTTTCGAACTCACGGCGGTGGGGGCCGAAGCCGGGGAACTGGTTGAACCGGGCGCCGAGACGGACACCGAGTTCGAGGCCGCCGATCAGCTCGATGCCGAGGAGACCGAGGGCGCCGAGGTCGGTGCCGCGGTGGCCGAGGGCGGCGAGGGTGAAGAAGAAGGCGAAGCCGGGCCGATGCTCGACATCTGGCACCGGGAGGAAGCCGCGCCGGAGATCGACTTCGGCGGCGGGGGCCCGGCTGCCCACGCGGCGGTCGACGCCTCGGCCTTCGCCGGCTTCGGCGAGGAGGAGGAAGCCGAGGGTGCGCCCGGCGAGAAACGCCCCATCAGTGCCCGGCCCGGCCGCCGACGCAAGCAGAAGAGCGTCGTGAAGGAGATGGTCGGCGCGATTCTGGGCGGGTTCGCGGGGCTAGCGATCGGCTACTACTTGCTGAACTATTTCGGCGGCGAGCGGTTCGATTTCATGCAGATCTGGCTCCCCTTCGTGGAACACACGCAGAAGCACTGGCCGGGCGAGAAGCCGGATGCCTCGGCGGAGAAGGAGTCGGACGAGACCGCGAAACAGGGGGGCACGGCGTCGCAGCCGAAGCGGCCGGCCGCTGCCCGCAATGTCCCGCCGGAAACGCCCGCTCCGCCGGAGCCCGAGCCGGAGCCCGCCCCCTCCCCAGGAGGTTTCGCGTTCGACCCGATGGACCAAGGGGGCCCGGCCGTGCCCGGCCCGACCATGGAAGACCCCAAGATCGAGCTGGACGGCACGCTGGAGCCGGAGCCCACGGTCGGATTGCGCCGGCCGCCCTCGTATACCTCCAACGAGTTGGGCGAGGCGCTCGCCGAGGCCAACCAGGCGCTCAACGGCGAGCAGGCCACGGGTGAGATCACCCCCGAGGTTTATGACAAGTTCTGCACGCTGGGCCAGCGCGTCACCTTCGTCAAGGCCGGCGGGCCCCAGGTCGCCGACCGCAAGCAGGCCGTGCAGAAGCTGCTCGAGCAGATCGCCGCCGACCCCTTGGCCGTTCACCAGCTCGGCCAGCTTGCCGTCACGCCGTTGGAGGACGCGGCGGGCGACGACTACGGGGTGCTCGTGGCCGGGATCATCGGGACGATTAGGGAGAAGGACGGGCTGTATGCCACGCCGCTTAAGGCCCCCGGGATCGAGCAAACCCAGTTCGTCATGTCGACCCGGCCGCTCTCGCTCCCGGAAGGCCAGCGGGTCCTGGTCTTGGGCAGCACGGTCCACAGTCCTGTCGAGAAGGTGATCGACTATTCCGGCGGGAGACCGTTGGTGATTTGGTTTGGCATGGGGGTCGCGATCCCGAAGCCGGAACCCCTGCCGGAGCCCGCATCGCGGTCGGTGCTCGAACCCGAGCCCGAGCCGACGCCGAAGCCCGCGGCGTTACCCGAGCCGGGCCCGGCCCCGCCACCAGAGCCGGGACCTGAACCCGAGCCGACACTCACACCGGAGCCGGCGCCGAGCCCTGCACCCGAGCCCGCCCCTCTGCCGGCCGACGCCGAGCCGCAACCGTAGGCTTGGGCGGGATTCGTCTACGTCGCAAGTGCTTGCAGTAAAAGCACTTACGTCACGCGGGACCCGGCGGCGGAAATTTTTTGGGGCCGGGTCTTGTTACCGTTGCGTTTGGGTGCTACAATCTGGCGATAATGATACTGAGTCTCAGTTTCCCTTCTGCGCCTCCCTGCGACCTCCCGCCTCGCTCCGATGATTGATCGATCCTTTCCCCTTGACGAGTTGCCCGCCGGCCAAACGGCCCTGGTACACCGTATCTCCGGACCCCCGGACGAAGTGCGGCGGCTCGAGGAGTTCGGCATCCGCTCGGGCACCCGGGTGGAGATGTTCCGCCGCGGCAACCCCTGTATCCTCCGCATGGCGGGCAACAAGATTTGTCTGAGAACCAGCCGGCCGCTCCGCGTGATGGTCGAGGGTCTGCTGTCCTCCAGCTAAGGATCGGGCGAGGGGTACTGGCACTGATAGTCGCCCTTCGCTCCGCGAAAGGATGCCCGTTCGCGGAGCGAACGACGAGAACTGTTGATTCGCCGTTCCCAAGCTCCGGCCGCCCTGCGCGGCCCTCCTGATGCCCGCCGCTGCCCAAACGACCGTCTGCACGGTGGCCCTGCTGGGCAATCCGAACACGGGCAAGTCCACACTCTTTAGCGCGCTGGTCGGCGTACGTCAACGCGTAGGCAACTACCCGGGTGTGACCGTCGAAAAGACCGTCGGCCGGCTCGACCACGCCGGGATGTGCATGGAACTGGTCGATCTGCCCGGCCTCTACAGCCTCGCGCCGCGCTCGCTCGACGAGATGGTGGCCGTCGATGTGCTGCTGGGCACTGCCGACGAGGACCCGCCGGTCGACGCGGTCATCTGCATCGTCGACGCCAGCAACTTGAGACGCAATTTGTACCTCGTAAGCCAAGTGCTCGAGTTCGGGCTGCCCACGGTCGTGGCCGTGAACATGATGGACGTGGCCGGGCGGCGCGGCGTCTCGCTGGACCTTGAGCGGCTCGAGCGACAGCTTGGCGTGCCGGTGGTCGGCATCCAGGCCCATCGCAAGATCGGGCTAGAGCGTCTGAAGGGCGCCTTGGCCCGGGCGCTCGCCGAGCGGCCCAAGACCGGCGGCGTGCCCGCGTTCCCCGAGGTCTTCGAGCAAGAGGTCTGCCGTCTGGAAGCAGTGCTCGGCACGGGCGCCGCCGACAACGGGCCCGCTTTGCCGGGGACCGCCGCGCCGCGCCCTTGGCCGCGGTGCATGGTCCGCCGGCTGTTGCTCGATGCCCGGAGCGAGCTCGAGCGCAGGGCCCTGGAGCAGAGCAACGGCCTTTTGCGCGCCGAGCTCGAGGCCGCCCGGGCGCGCCTCGAAGCGGCCGACTGTCCGGTGCCCGGCATCGAGACCCGGACCCGCTACGACTGGGCCGACCGCGTGCTGGGGGGCGTGGTCGTCGAGCCCGACGAGTACCGCCCCACGGCGACCGACCGCATCGACCGGCTGCTGACCCATCGCCTTTGGGGAACGCTGATCTTCGCCGCGGTGATGGTCGTGGTTTTTCAGGCGATTTTCGTCTGGGCCGAGACCCCCATGCAATGGATCGAGGGCGGCACCGGCTGGCTCCGCGACTTCGTCGGCGCCCGGCTCGCCCCCGGGGCCTTGCGGAGCCTGCTGCTCGACGGCGTGATCGCCGGCGTGGGCGGCGTGGTGATCTTCCTGCCCCA
>Ga0180437_10002741_pt1 | contig 27371 bp, 24 predicted proteins | sample SS_ome_4_FD_132410 | JGI IMG/M metagenome (GOLD analysis project Ga0180437, IMG submission 132410) | Hypersaline lake sediment archaeal communities from the Salton Sea, California, USA - SS_3_D_1 metaG | ecosystem: Environmental > Aquatic > Non-marine Saline and Alkaline > Hypersaline >...
CTTTTTTACTATCACCCTTGATAATATGAATGTCGGAATACCCAGCGAATTTTTTGCGTGCATTTAAAAAATGATAATGGTCAAGTTCTATAGAATAAATAGTATCGATATAAGGTTGAACCGCATAGACCATTCTTCCTTTATAAGTACCCGTCTCTATAAAAACAGATGGAGAAAAATGTTTTATATATTCGATAACTGTCTGTTGCTTTCCATAGTCCGGCATAGAGCCAACCGCGCCAGCCTTTTTCCATTGGTCATATTTTTTTTTAAGTTTTTTTTGCCTATGTCGTCTGGCAATACATCCGACAGGAGTTTTGCGTTCCAAGTAATATTTCAGCGTTTCTTTCATTGTCACGGATCCTGCAATATAAATGTAACGCCTGATTTAAGTATATTTCCCATTCTTTCGATTATTGATTAATTTAAAATACTCGGGTCCTGAATGTGTTTCTGTTGGTTTATTTTCAAAAAGAAAATCAATATCGAACCTATAGCCTTTCACAAATTTTTCAGCTAAGCGTTTAACAGAAAATTCTGAAGTTTTATCTCCTTCATCTCTTGTAGTCACATTAACCATATTGACTTGAATCGCACTTGCACAGGTTTTTTTAAAAAAAAGTTTTTTTGGAAGTAGCGCCGAGTTTTGTTGACACCATTTGCAAAGCCATGATTCGAGTGGGTTTGGGGCATAAAAGAAGCCGAACTTTTTGAGTATCTTGTGCTTTAACTTTGTACCCTTCAACATGTTTATACAATATGATCTCGGAGAAAAAAATTTCCTGATAACATGATTGTGGTTTTGAACATTATATATAATATTCTTAACAAGTTCCGTTTTATATATCGTAGCACAAAGTTCAAACGGGTACCGTGTTGTTGGTGTTTCGCCCACAGTCCAATCGATGCTATAAAGCTTTTGGCCATCAACGTGAGTTTCAGTTATAATATCACCGCTTTTTTGAATGTATTCATAGGAAAATCTTAACGAGAAACCAAAGATATCAGCTTTAAAGGCGTCAAACGTTTTATCGATAACCTCGAAATCAACCGAATCAAAATAAACTATATCATCAACTCCGAATAGAATATACTTTGTGTTCACCTTGTTAATTATGTTGAGAAAATCACTAAAGAAATCCTCCTCTTTAACAACTTTACAATCAGAGTATTCACTAAATACTTGCTGATATTGTTCATCAAACAATTGTTGTTGATAAAGGATATAAGTCTGAATATATTCCGGAGGGAAGTACCTATAAAGACTGGCAAGGTAACCGTCGAGCTGCAACGCCCGATTTTTTGAAAAAACTATATTGCTTATAAACGCTTCCATTGACCATAATAACCTTTACTTTCTCATATCAAAGAGGCGTATATTATCAGTAATAGTATCGGTTAGCAATAACTTTTATTTTATCCGCTCAATAAAACAATGAATATGAACTGGATAGGTATATCTTCCTGTCAGGATTTGATTCTGCAATTTCACACACCCGATTCAGAATGAAGGTCTATTTATAAGTTATGAACCTTCCGCCTTTCAAACAATAGAAACCCTTCCCCAGAGGACTTAATCTAAATATCCTAAATCAGAAAGACGTTTAGCAACAAGTTTTTGCTCCTTTTCTGACAAGCCGTATCGATCCGATTTCTTGGAAAATTCAGATTTTTTTGGAGTTTCATACTGAATTTTTAGGTTCTCTACGAAAACGTCCTTCAGTACCTTACCATCAAGATAAGTCGGTATCCTGGCGCCCATAACAGCATATATTGTGGGGGCAATATCAACGATATGCGCACGTTTATTCTGATCATTTTTAATATTGTAACCAAAGAAGATAAATATGCCATCAGAATAGTGACATCCAGAAAGGGAGTCGTCTGGCTGAAGGTCTATGTAATTTCCTTTTCTCGTAGTTGATTGATGAACGATGTAGCCTTGTCTTGGAACAAGAATTAAATCACCCAATCGTTCTTCGTTTACATTCTCAATAGTGTAAAACTCTGAGGGGGTACTTACCTTGGAAAATATCGGGTCACCCGTTTCCGGATGGGTAACTTGAAGAAACTTTCGTTTTAAATCCTTTATAATTTCATTATATTCCCTACCCGGCATAACACAGCCATTCAGGTTACGTCCTTTAACATTCAAATAAACATGTCCATTCATAGCAGCATATAAGACCATCGCTTTAGTATTTTTCCAGTCTACCGGACTTTTCAGTTCGATAGGCATAGGAGTCCTTTTTTTAGACAGCGAACACAGATTTCTCTGAATACGACGATACATTCTTCGTATAGGTGACTTATAGTTTAGATAATTCCACTTATGCAATAGCATATTTGGTTTGATGCTGCCAAGCATTCTGCCAAAACCATGGTCACTTACCACAATAACAACCAACCCGTTACTTTCAGCTAAATCTAAAAGAGAGCCTATTGACTCGTCAAGCTTTTCGAACATATGAAATAATCTATCACGTACAAAAGGGTAATTGTTCCTTGTGTTCCTATCTACACACGGCCACATATGGTGCTGAATCATATCGATGTCCTGAAATTGTACCATCATGATATCAAATTCTTGCTTACTGCAAATAATTCTTGCAGTTTCCAAACGTTGTTGAAAGCATCGCTCAACACGTGAAATGTTAGCATCGAATTTTTCCGATCCGATATCATTAAATTTCTCCCATTTAGCCAGGACGTCATAATCCGGTATCTGCTGAAGCAACTCAGTTTTGAAATGTTCTGGATAGGTAAATGGAACCTTTATGCCGGGCACACCGTAACCAGCAACAATAAAACCATTTGCCCGAGAACAAGGATAAGTCCAAGGCACATTTATAGAAGCTATTCTATAACCTTGTTTACTAAGCTCCTGCCACATAGTAGGAACACAACAACTGCTCGCACTGGAGATACTTAAACAGTCATTGTTAAACGAATAATCTTTAAATCCAAGTACACCATGAGTATAGGGCTGACAACCCGTAATACAACTTGTCCATGCGGCTGGAGTTATCGGGGGATCAGTGGATCGGAGAACACCAAAGTATCCTTTCGTTTTTATCTTATAAAGATTCGGCATATAGTTTCTTAAAAGATAATCATCCAAAACATCCCACGTTGCCCCATCGATTCCAATAACTAAAACCTTCATCCTTCAACTCCTTATAACAAGTATAATACCAGTTGTATAATCTATTGGTCTAACGAATTATCATTGAGTATGCTCCGGGTTAATTCAGACGACAATAGTCTATTTACACATCGGTTCGTCTTTTTTATCGTTTTACTGCGAAGCTTGAATTCATCAGGATTGACAACCTGGGTCGCGTGAGCAAGATGGACGAGATAGGCTCCGACCAGCTTTGAAGACAACTCGATGGTTTTATAGCCGCGGTCGACAAGTTCGAAATACAATTTCTTGCCCGCAGTAATTCCCTTATCCTGATCCATCTGAAACGTAAGCTTCTCGTTGTTTAGAATTCGAGTTCGATACAGGCAGCATATCGTACGGTTATAATATCGGTATATTCCAAGCGGATCCGGTGTTCGCAAAAGTTTTCTTTTGAACGTACGATAATCAGTTGCTTTTTTCAACCACTGACGCCAGGCAGCGCTAAGCTCTATTTTTCCGGTGCCCACACATGCGATGTTTTCATCGGTGAAATATTTGATTAAATGCCTCAGCCAGTCTTGTTCTTGTATAAAGACATCGGAGTGTAAAGCAATAAAATACTCGGTATGGCAATTTTTCAGGCCCGTATCAAGACCGGCTCCGTGCGCAAATCCCCCCTGCTCATCCGGGTCCGGCCGGCGCTCAATCAGACGAATCCATTTAAGTGATTTTAAATATTGAGTCGATTCATCCTGAGAATCGTTATCCACCACAATAACTTCGTAGGGATAGGCCGTGAATTTTCGAATGCTGCGCAGGCATAATTTTATAAAAAGCGGTGTTTTATAATTTACAACGCATATAGTGGCTTTATCTTTCTGTAAGTTAGTCATACAAATGAATCTCTGCTGTCCTTATCGGTTTGAGTACATCTGTTCATAATATGTTTGATATTCACCTGATACAACATCACTTAGCCACTCTTTGTTATGTAAATACCAGTCGATGGTCTTGTTTATGCCCTCATCAAAAGTAACGGAAGGTTTCCAATTCAGTTGATTGATAATCTTCGAAGCATCAATAGCATAGCGTCTATCATGGCCGGGTCTGTCCTTGACATGTTTTATGAGTGATTCTGATTTATCCAATCGCTCAAGAATGAGGTGAATGACCTCAAGGTTTGTTTTTTCGTTGCAACCTCCAATGTTATAGACTTCACCAGGGGAAGCTTCGGTCAGGATTTTCCAAACAGCCGTACAATGATCATAAACATATAACCAATCACGAATATAAAGACCATCACCATAAACAGGCAGATCTTTTTCATTTAAAGCATTATTTATCATTAAGGGAATCATCTTCTCCGGAAATTGAAATGGCCCGTAGTTATTTGAGCAACGAGTGATATTACATTTGAGGCCCCAGGTATGACTGAAACTTTTAACAAGATGATCAGCGGCTGCCTTCGATGCGGAGTAAGGTGAGTTCGGACTAAGAGGAGTTGTTTCAGTGAATTTGCCTTCGGGGCCAAGCGCCCCATAGACCTCGTCGGTTGATATCTGGATAAATCTGTCTATTTGTTTATCCCGCACTGCCTGCAGTAATGTTAAGGTACCGGTGACGTTTGTTTCGATAAATATTTTTGGAGCCGCGATAGAACGGTCAACATGGCTTTCCGCCGCAAAATTTATAATCGCATTGATATTGTAATCTTCGATGATTCTTTCAATCAACTCCCCATCGCAGATATCACCTTTGATGAACTTATGATTTTTATGATTAATGTATTCCTGTAAATTCTTCAAGTTTCCCGCATAAGTCAGCTTGTCAAGGTTAACGACAACAACATCCGGATGCTCGGTTAGAACCATTCGAACAAAATTACTGCCGATAAAACCGGCTCCGCCTGTAATTAAGATATTCATCATAACTGTTTTAAAAACAACTCCAAAGGCTCCTGCCATGGTTTAATATTCAGATTCAACAACCTCTGTATCTTACTGCAATTGAAGCAGCTATTCAAAGGTCTGTCAGCAAGAGTTTCAAAATCGTCAGTTCTGCATGGTTCGATGCTGATGGGCAAATTCATCTTTTTGAGAATGAATCTGGCACAATCATGTCGGGTGGTATAGCCAGCGGCAGCGAAATGAAAAATACCAACAGGTTGTTTTGATACTAATTTCAAAATTACTTTGGCTGCCTCCGATGTGGCTGTTGGCGATCCAATTTGGTCATCAACAACTTTAATTTTTTCATCAGTTTCTGCACGTTTTATTATCTTTTTCACAAAATTATCGCCATTGAGACCATATGTCCATTCCACGCGTAAAATACAAAGCGGGCATTTTGTTTCTAAAAGAAGCTGTTCGCCTTTGAGTTTGCTTTTTCCGTATGCATTGATTGGATTGGGATTATCTTTTTCGGTATATGGTTTCTCCGATTTGCCATCGAAAACAAAATCCGTGCTTATGTGAAGGACCCAGATACCATAATCCTTGGCGATTTGACCAAGGTATTTAACAGCATCGGCATTAATTTTAAATGCACGTTCAGTTTCCTGTTCTGCTTTTTCTACATTCGTATATGCCGCACAATTTATAACTACATCGATATGTTCTAGAGCATTGCTTAGATGCTCGACGTTGGTAATATCGAATTCAGGTAGATCATAAGCCGATATATTGAATTCTTGCTGCCGAAAAATTTCAGCAACGTCAGAACCAAGCATTCCTCTCGCGCCAAGGATTGCAACACGTGGCTTATCCATCCCTTCGTTTCCACTCATACGGTATATCATTATCATGCGGATGGACACGGAATTCATCCGGATTCTCATAACGATAGACTTCTGAAGTTATATTTATAATGTACGCCTCCTCCCGGCTGATACACATCCAGCCATGCAGTATGCCCGGTGGAATACGCAGTAATCCGGGATTATGCTCACCAAGACAAAACTCATTAATAACCCCCTGAGTTGCTGAATCATCTCTCTGGTCATAAAGCGCTATTTTAATGGTACCTTTGACTACATAAAAGTTGTCCGTTTGTACTTTGTGATAATGCCATGCCTTAACCACACCCGGATATGTTGTGGTAAAATAAACCTGTCCGAATTGTTCATACCAGGGATCATCGGCTCTAAAAATTTCCCCGAGCCGTCCTCTTTCGTCGGGGATAACTTTCGCTCGCCGTGCAGCTACGCCTTTAATCAATTCACCGGAACTTTTTATTATTAATCCTTCATCGGAGAACACGGTTTTTAATTTTGACATTTTCTTTGTCATTCTGGCGGCTCCTTTTCAATAAGTTCGTTTGCTCTTGTCAGGGATTGAAATGTTCCTGCATCTGTCCACCATCCGTCAAGAACATCAAATTCAAGCTCCCCCCTGTTTATATAAGCCTGGTTGACATCACTTATTTCAAGTTCGCCTCTTGCAGACGGTTTGAGGGTTTTTATGATATCAAAAACACCTGGATAGAAAAAATAAACACCTGTTATTACGTAATTAGATTTAGGATTCCGCGGTTTTTCTTCGATGTCTACAATCTTTCCATCTGTAATTTCGGCAACACCAAAACGCTGCGGATCTTTAACTTCCTTTAAAAGTACTCTTGCGCCTGTTTTTTGAGATATAAATTTTTCAGCGTAGCTCTTAAGGTTTTTCTCAAAGATATTGTCACCCAAAATTACAGCTATTGGCTGATCGTTTACGAAATCCTCTGCAAGTCCCAGGGCCTGGGCGATACCGCCAGCCTCATCCTGCACCTTATAAGTGAACCGGCAATCGAACTCTCGGCCGGAACCAAGGAGGCTGACTACATCTCCCATATGCTCAACGCCCGTAACGACGAGAATTTCAGAGATACCTATTGCAGTGAGCTTCTCTATAGGATAAAAAATCATAGGTTTTTTACCAATTGGCAAAAGGTGTTTGTTTGTAACTTTCGTTAAGGGTTTAAGACGTGAACCCGTTCCTCCCGCAAGTACAATACCTTTTAAAGACACAATAAGCCCCTTCAAGCAAATTTAGAACTGCTTCAGGAAACGTAAATCGTTTTCGTAAAACAGTCTGATATCATTTATTCCATATTTTCTCATTGCAAGTCTTTCTATGCCAAAACCAAAGGCCCAACCAGTATATTGTTCACTATCGATACCCACTTCATCGAAGACATTCGGGTCAACCATGCCGCATCCGCCCATTTCAATCCATTCCAAATTCCCCTGTTTATCAGCCAAGAGTAAGTCCACTTCAGCGCTTGGTTCGGTAAAAGGAAAAAAGCTGGGTCTGAAACGCCACTTTGTGCCTTTACCCAGGAAAGCATGGATAAACTGGTCTATGGTTGTTTTCATATCAACCATCGTAACCCCTTCATCAACAACAAGAGCTTCGAGCTGGTGAAACATAAACATATGAGTCGCATCCACAGTATCAGGTCTGTAAACCCGACCGGGTGCAACGATTCTGATGGGTGGTTTCTCTCTTTCCATAACTCTGATTTGGATTGTAGAGGTCTGGCTTCGCAAAAGGGTGTCATCATCAATGTAAAAATTATCCGATGGCGCTCTTGCCGGGTGCTCCGGCCCGATATTAAGAGCAATAAAGTTATGCCATTCATCCTCAACCTCAGGTCCATACGCAACAGAAAAACCCATTCTTCCAAAGATATCAAGTAGTTCATCTATGGTTTGTGTGATGATGTGCGATTTGCCGACCCTTGGAGCAACGCCGGGAAGCGTCACATCAATCACAGGACCGGTTTTTTGAGCCTTTGTCAGGGCAAGTTTTTCTTTTATTGTGTCAAATTCATGAGTTATTTCATTTTTTATTTCATTAGCCCGCTGTCCAGCAGTCGGCCGTTGCTCTTTAGGAAGCTTTCCTAAGCTCGTCAGCATATTTGTTAGCCGTCCCTTTCGGGCTAAATATTTAATACGGAATTGCTCAAGTGTATCAAAATCATCTATTGCCTTTAGATCATTCAAAGCCTGCTTGTATATGTTTTCAAACTCTTCGTGCATCTTTTTTTCTTAAAATCGAATGATTTTACTCAGTCAAGAACGCTTTTTGCTTTTTCTATGATAGCATCAAACCCTTTGGGATCGCTAATAGCGATTTCGCTAAGCATTTTACGATTTAATCGGATATTGGCTTTTTTGCAGCCGTTTATGAATTGGCTGTATCGTAAGCCCCGCTGCTGGCAGGCTGCATTTAGCCTGATAATCCATAATCTCCTAAACTCCCTCTTCCGTCTTTTTCTGTCAACCCTGGCGTTGACCAGCGCTCTTGTCGAGGACTCTTTCGCAATCTTATAAAGCCTGCCCCGAGCTCCTCTATATCCCTTAACAGCTTTTAATACGCGTTTTTTTGCTTTATGTCTGGCAGCACCTTTTCTTATTCTTGGCATATCAGCTTTCCTTAAAAAGATATACTATTTCCGTTTGCTGGCGGCAGCTGATTTTAAATCCCGTTTTGCAACGTATTTAGCCGAGAAGCAAACATTAAATTAAAGAACTTTTTTCCTGATTTTAGAAGAACTGAATAAAGAATTCAGTTAAGCATAGATTTAATCTTTTTTGCCGTTTCTCCTTCAATAACAGCTACTTTAGCAATTTTTCTTCTTCGTTTTGCGCTCTTTTTGCTCATGAGGTGTCCGCCAAAAGAACGCTTACACTTGACCTTTCCCGTCGAGGAAAGCCTTACTCTTTTCCTTAAGCCTTTATGAGATTTCTGTTTATTCATAAATACTTCCTCGTATGTATCATTTCATTTAAAAACGGGTAATTTATTAAATTAAAAGGATTTGGTCAATAGATGAAATGCCAAAATGCTATAAAAATGGTATCAGAACCGTATTTTTTTAAATTTAAAGGCTTAATTTTCCCAAATTTATATAATTCAAATAGTTTATCCTTTTCTATTAAGGTTTGATAAGCTTATCACAAACCAAAAAATTTGAGGTTCCTTAAATTTATTATTTATGCGGTGCCAACACCAATGTTATTCTTCTGCCAGCCATTTTACTTGGTTGAATAACTTTGCCTACTTCATTGAGGTCATTTTCTATTCTTTCCATGATCTCAAAGCCAATTTCTTTGTGAAGCATCTGACGCCCTTTAAACTGGATTGTGAACTGGACTTTATAATCTTTTTCAAGGAATTCACGTGCATGTTTTAGTTTTATATCAAGGTCATGTTCTTCCGTTTCAGGCCTTAATCTAATCTCTTTAAGTATTCTGGAATGCCTCTGATGAGCTTTATTAGCATCTCTTTTTTTTCTCTTTTGTCGATACAGCCACTTTCCATAATCCATAATCCTACATACCGGCGGTTCAGAATTCGGACCTACTTCAACCAGGTCTAATCCAGCTTCACCCGCTCGATTCATCGCTTCTTGTATTGAGACCACCCCAACCTGACTTTTTGTTTCGTCAATTAATCTTACTTTGGAAATCTTTATTTCTGAATTGACTCTTAATCCTTGCTTTCTAATATGCACCACCTTGCCTTTCTTTGTAAGATATTTTCTCGTTAAAAAAATATAATGAAATTATTCGATTGTCAAATGTCTTTCTCTATTGGCAATGTGCTGTTTTGCGATTCTTATAAAATCTTTTATCGCTGTCGTTTTCGTCTGTTTCTGATTCCTTATTCTGACATTTACCGTTTTAGACTCAGCTTCTCTTGGTCCGACAACCAACATATACGGAAGGTGTTCAGCATGCGCTTTTGCTATTTTGGCGTTGATTTTCTCGTCTGAGAGATCCAATCCCGCCCGAATGCCTTGCTCTTTGATAGTTTGATGAATCTTTCGAGCATAATCATTGGTCTTCTCACTAATCGTTAGTATCCTTGCCTGCTCGGGAGCCAGCCACAATGGAAACTGAGCTGCGTAATGTTCAATGAGTATCCCCATAAAACGTTCGAAAGAACCTAAAACGGCTCTATGTATCATTACAGGTGTTTTTTCCGTGTTATCTCTATCGGTGTAAACAAGCCCGAATCTCTGGGGCATCGAAAAATCAAGCTGAATGGTACCTAATTGCCAGGTTCTCTTGAGGCAATCGTTAATGTGAAAATCTATTTTCGGTCCGTAAAAGGCTCCATCGCCTTCATTTATTTTATAATTGATTTGTTTGTGCTCAAGAGCCGCTTTTAATGCATTTGTTGAAATGTCCCAGATTTCATCTGAGCCGATATGATTTTCCGGTTTGGTCGACAACTCAATATGGAAATCCTCAAATCCGAAAGCACGATAGATTTCAAATGTTAATTCAATAACCCCTATGATTTCAGCTTCAATCTGATCAGGAGCGCAGAATATATGAGCATCATCCTGGGTAAATTGACGAACCCGGAATAGACCGTGCATCACGCCACTGGCTTCGTGACGATGTACCAAGCCAAGCTCCGCCACTCTCATTGGGAATTCCCGATAAGAATGTTTTCTGGTTTTATAAACCAGGCATCCTCCCGGACAGTTCATCGGTTTTATCGCATAACCGGTTCCGTCGATTTCACTGAAATACATATTCTCTTTGTAGTTATCCCAATGACCGCTTTTATGCCATAGTTCCTCGTTCAAAATGATTGGAGTTTTAATTTCGGTATATTCATATTTTTTGTGGACGTTTCGCCAGAAATCCACAATTTCATTCCAAATTACCATGCCTTTGGGATGCATAAAGGCAAAGCCCGGTCCTGCTTCATTAAAGCTGAATAAATCGAGCTGCTTGCCGAGGACACGATGGTCACGTTTTTTTGCCTCTTCAATCCTGCGAAGATAATCATTTAGTTCTTTTTTCGACGGCCATGTAGTGCCGTATACACGCTGCAGCATTTTTTGGGTCGGATCGCCATGCCAATAGGCTCCGGCAACAGACATAACTTTGAAGCTTCCGATTTTAGATGTTGAAGGAACATGCGGTCCTCGGCATAAATCTTCGAAACCATTGCGGTGTGAGTAAAAGCTTATCGTATCACTATCTGTTCGTTTGATGTTATCCGTCTTATATTTGTCGGCAGCCATTTTCTCGAGAGCCTCCTGCCGGCTCATTTCTCTCCTGATAAAAGGTTCGTCTACCTTGACGATATCCCTCATTTTTTCCTCTATTCTTGGAAAATCATCCGGCTTGATAGGTTCGTCGAGGTCTACGTCGTAAAAAAAGCCATCTTCTATTGCGGGTCCATAAACAAGTTTCGTCTGTGGCCAGATTGAACAAATAGCTTCAGCCATAATATGGGCACACGAATGTCTCATAACATCAAGACCCAGCGGATCTTTAGGGGTAAGAATTGTTATATCCGCATCGCGGTTAATGGGTGAACACAGGTCAACGAGGTCTCCGTTAACCTTTGCGGCGAGTGCGGCCTTTGATAAACCGGGTCCAATTTGTTCAGCTAACTGTTGGACAGTTGAACCGTCCTCGATATCGACTTTACTGCCGTCAGGCAAGGTTATTTTTACCATAAATTATTCCACAGCACCCTATTCATGTTTAGACATCACTTTAACAGGTATTGTATTATCTTTTATAATATATTCAGGATAAGAATTATGTCAAGATAAGTTCGTTAAAGGAAAAACATTTGACATAAACGAAATCATTTTCATCATCATATATTATCTAAAAAAGACAATGAAACGGCTGATAAATATTATGTAAGCCGTTATTAAGAATATACTTATGGAATTTTTGGTATAGACCAAAGACCGTAAAATGAACTTTCCTGACGATTTACGGCTTGCATTAAACTTATGGTTTTAGTAAAATATTTTTAAATGAGAATTCTAAATAATATTGTATGGGGGAAGGAGAATGGATGTGAAACTTGTTTTAGTTAAGGATAACGGAAAGCATAAAAGCTTCCCTTTATCCGAAGGAGCAACAATTCTTGGTCGACGTCATGACTGTGATCTCAGGATACCTCTTTTATCGGTTTCAAGACGACATTGCCAATTTAACCTACAAAACGGAAACATCAAATTACGGGATCTTCAATCATCCAACGGAACACTGGTTAATGGGAAGGTTGTAGATGAAACAGAAGTGAAAGCCGGTGACACTATCAAGATAGGTCCTTTAACCTTTCTTTTGCAGGTAGACGGTGCGCCCCGTATAGCTCCGGGCGAATCCAATAGAGAGGATAAAAAATCCGAAAAGCCAGGGTCTCAAAAAGCTTCATCCGATATTTTTGATGAAGTCATAAAAAACGGAGATCTTCCTGAGCTCGATGAAGAAGAATCTGATGATTTGGACTTTCTATCGAACGAAGATTGATGCATACAATTGTTCGTTCGTGATGCGTAGAGGTTTATTAAATATTTCCTTATACAAGAATTAATAGTATCAAGAATTTTAAACAGAAGCAGTAAAGTTAAGGACCATGATAGAGATTTTTGGATTTCCATATATAGCTCAAATGTATTTTAGCCCTTTAAAGCTTGCGCTTCTGATTTTATGGGTATACATTTGTCTATATACGGCCTATCGCGTACAATTTAGTCCCCTCGTTTCCAAAGAAAGAAGGAGAACAGCAAGCCTGTTTGGGATTTTTTTAGGCCCCTTTCTAATTTTATTTCTTTTATTTTACAATGTTGTGAAACGAAAAGAAGAAGGGGCAAGCAGCACCCTGGAGATTCTTAAGGAGCAGTTTAGGAGCATAACCCGTAAAATAAGCTTTTCCGGCAACAAAAATAGCTCCATGATTGAGCTTCTTGATTCATCCGGAAGAAGTTTGAGCGACATTTATGGTCATGGCCGGGGAGGCAGGGCCGATCAGATACTCGACCTTACAAAACAGATTATCTTTGATGCCTTAGAAGAACAAGCAACTGACATTTTAATTGATCCTAAAAGTGACGCCAGCTATGCATTACGTTTTCGAATTGACGGGGTTCTCAGTACGGTTGAAGAGTACGATGTTGAAACCTGCCAAGCCGTCCTTAATAGTTTTAAAGCTGTTTCCAATATGGATATCGCCGAAAAAAGAAGACCCCAGGACGGAGCTTTCATGGCGGATACGGTCGGCGGAAAGGTTTCTTTTCGAGTTGCAAGTGCCGGCGCGGTTCATGGAGAAAAGCTATCAATAAGAATATTACGACAAAACGCAAGTCAATTTTCTTTGGACAACATAGGATTGTCATCGAAACAGCGGCTACTTATTGACAAGGAAATCCGTAAGCCTTCTTCGATGATTCTGTTATGCGGACCGACTGGCAGCGGTAAAACTACAACATTGTACGCAATGTTAAATGAGATTGATTTGTACACCCGGAATGTTATCACAGTTGAGGACCCGGTGGAATATGTGCTTGATAATGCAAGCCAAATAGAAGTTAATCCCAAAGCCGGTATTACCTTCGCAAAAACCTTGCGAAGTATCCTTAGACAGGACCCTGATGTCATATGTGTCGGTGAAATCAGGGACGAAGAGACGGCAGGTACGGCACTTCGGGCTTCTCAAACAGGCCATCTCGTCCTCGCAACGTTACATTGCAACAGCAACGCAGCAGCTGTTATTCGATTGCTTGATTTGGGAGTCTCGTCGCTGCTTATCGCATCCGGTCTGAAATTGCTCATCTCTCAACGTCTGCTTCGGAAATTATGTCCGGATTGCAAGCTTAAAGCTGAATTGACGCCTACCCAAAAACGTGAATTTTTGAAGAAGAACATTAATTTTCAAAACATTTATCAACCATCAGGGTGTGACAATTGTCGAGGAACAGGATATCGCGGCAGAACGGCTATATTTGATATCCTGATCTTAAACGAGACAATAAAGCAGCAAATAGCCAATAATAGATCATTAATTGAAGAGATGAGAAAAAGCGGCGACAAAAAGGGACAATCAAATCTCTTCAAACAGGGTCTAAAGAAAGTTGTCTCGGGAGAAACAAGTTTAGAAGAATTGAAGCGAGTGGTGGGATAAGTTTATGTTTGCATTGATTGGGATAGTTATAGGTTTAAGCTTTGCTTATTATGGTTTTAAACGAGGCTTTTTTGAAATGTGGGGGAACTTTTTCAACCTTCTTATTGCAGTTTATTTAGCGTTATTTTTAAAGCCGGTGATTACAGAACATATATCAGGAGCCGGTGATACCTGGATAGGAATATTTTTGACGGTCTTTTTAACAGGACTGGTGGTATTCTTTATTTTATACGGCATATCTTATATTGCTTTTGGCCAGTTCGAAATAGAGCTTCCCAAATTTATTGATATATCTATAGGTGCTCTTACAGGCTTTCTTGGAGGTCTATTGATATGGAGCTGTCTGATTTTTCTGTTCAGTATTACTCCTTTGAGCCACAACAAATTTGCCCAGAACATAGGCCTGGCAGAATATTCCATCGATCATAAAACAACATATATGTGCTTTTGGGGTGATAGTATCAACTTTTTCGCTGCTTCAAATGATGCAGGACGTTCCACCAAAGAGGTCTTGGACGACATTTTGAAGTCTGCTGTAGACTCATATACAACAAAAAGAACTGCAGACAGCGAGACACCCGGTGTGACTGATCCTAATGAAAGTACAGAGAAAACTATAAAACCCATCGAGGAGGAATTAGGGCCTCCGCCGGAATTAGATTTTGATGTTATTTAATAAAACCGGCTCTTAACTTTCAGCCTGATCAAGAATCAAGCTTTTAATTTGATGGCTCGGGAGGTTCAGTGCTCCAAACGATTGAGCTGCAGCCGACCGGAGCCGAGGGTCAGATTCCTTAGATGAAATAATCCGATATATCGAATCAATCGTTTCGTCGTCCAGCAAATTAGCGTTCATCTTAGCAGAAACCGCTAAAGACCCAAAAGCAGCGATTCTGATATCAATCGGATTATCTTCAGCGAGCGCCATCTGAGCTATGGCCCGTTGTGCCTGGGGATTATTTAATCGTGCCAACGTTTCTGCAGCCAATAATCGTATATTATTCCGCTGGTCATTTGTGGCTTCAATAAGCGCATTTAAACCAGCCGATAAATCTATAACCGGATTTTGTGTCTGAGCCAAATCAAAAATTACTCTGGCAGCCTGCATTGCATACATATCAATCATATTTGGATTCCACATGCCCTCAGATTCAACCTGTTGGGAGTCTTCACTTAATGCTTGAGCCAAATTTTGTATAACCAGCCTGCTTTCGTCAAAGGGCTGTTTTGGTTTCGCTGCGGCGATTGCTATGGCTGCGCTGTATCTGACAGCCTTGTCATCAAAAGAAAGGGCATCAATAAGGGGTTGCGTGGTTCCGACCCTATACATAAGAGACTTTTCGCCCGCATTGACGGCCAAGGCCTGCACAGCATTTAAAGCTATATAAGCATTTTTATCTCTTAACGCCCTATCCAGTGTTAAATGGACGTATTCGGGTCCCGCGGTCGTTGCATAAACTGATGCATCAGCATGACCTTCTCCAAAATAATCGGGCATCTCTATACCGGTTGACTCGGCTTTGAAAAACGCAGCCAGCCACAGACCAATAGAAACACCGTAGTCAGGCTCAGCCTTCAACACCCATTCGCAACAACGCATAGCCATTAATTCATGAAAATATTCTTTTGTAACTTCTCTGCGTAGAAGCGTTTGATTGTCCTCATCCCAGAACCAGATATTTGCACGTTCAATATCCTCTGCCGGAGCCAATGATTCAGCATGGTAATAATAATTATCTGCCAACGAGTAAAACAACTCTGCTGCTGAAACATTCAGCGAGGCTGGGTCTATTTTTTGAATGCTTTCAGTAGCCAACATTTTTATTTCAGTAGAAGAATCATTTTCCAGGATGTATTTTAAATACGGTAACGATTGAGGATAGCCTATCTCTCCCAACGCTTTAATGATCTCAGACTTAACTGCAATATCCTGAGTTTGCAGGGCTGAAACGAGTGGCCTGATTGCAGGTTTACCGATTTTGGGCAGCGCCCAGATTATGTTTGGTAGTTCATCTTTCCTTTGAGGATCCGCTATAGCGTCAAGCATGAAAGGTATTGCAAACTCACCTGATTCCTGGAGTCTTTTCAATGCCGCTAACTTGCTCCTGGTATTAATACTGAGTCTTCGTATCTCTTCAGCAATAAGAATAGGATCTGAACGTTTAATGACACTACCTTGCTCGATGAGCTCTATTAACTGATTTGCTAAATCAATAAGTTCAGTGTCCGAGGACTTGTTTTTGATATCCAGGAGGTAATCAAACGCCGGCCTGTTCGCCTGACTCAATTCGAGCAACTTTACGGGATCAGGATTACTATTTAGAATATTCTGAGCATAACCTTTTGCGAGGTCAAAACGACCTATTTTGGTATAATGCAGAAAATCATTCCAATTATCCTCAAGGGTTTGTGCTAATGAGATGGTAGCTGAAAGTGCAATTACTGTTAATATTAAGGCAGCTTTTTTGAACATCAAAATTTCTCCAATTTAACATTTTTTTGATACTTGGAAACTTTTTCGGCTGAATCAATGACACAGGTTAAGGTCAAATGCCCCTACCTCCGAAAAATTTGCCTTTATTTTATAACACCCAAATAGATAAGAACTTAAGAAATAAGTTCTGACACATATATGATATCGAAAAAATGAATTTCTGTCAATAAAAATCCTTCTCGATGCTAAATAAGGCGGTTTTTAAGACTTTATTACGCTTTTGCCTTTATTAACTACTTTAAAAAGCCTTTTTATCAGAACTTCCAGTTTTTGAAGGTTTCAAAGGCCTTTCAAACTGCTTGGATACTACGTTGCTTTTACTTTTTTGAGAGGTTTTTTAGTTTTTCTATAATGTCCGAATCTCTCTTAAGCCGGGATAGTTTAGAGCGAGGTCTGTAATAACATCGTTAACATAGCCTTTATGCTTTTTTAAGACCTGTTCTCTCATCGTCCTGGTCTCGCCACCATGGCATTTTCGTTTCACTCATAACAGGATCGAAATATAAACCCTGGTCTGGAAGAACATTGTAATAATCGAATCCTGCCGGCTGGGTCTTTAGGTGCCATTTGCCGATGATGCCCGTATAGTATCCGGCCTCCTGAAGCATCTTGGGAAATGTCGGTTGCGTACCATCGAAGACATCATTCAACGTTTTTTCACCATTTTTGTTACTATATTTCCCGGTCAGGACATTCGCGCGGGACGGGGTACAAATTGAGTTTGTACAAAACGCATTATCAAATCGCATTCCCTCGTTGGCCAAGCGGTCAAGATTGGGTGTATCGACAACGCCTGACAAAAAACTCTTATAAGCGCTTATTGCAGGAGCGGCGTGGTCATCCAAATAAATAAAAAGTATATTTGGCCTCTTACCTGTAATAGAAGCTGTGGTATCTTTTTGTGAAGTCAATTCACAGCCACATAAACTGAGTACAGCAACACCGGCTCCCAGAGTTTTTAAAAATGGAGTCTGTTCATTGAATCTTTCATTTTGATTCCTCCATAAAAAATGAAAATATCTAAATCGGTCGGCTGTAGCCCTGATGTTGATATTTTGTCAATAGGGCCTTTAGGTCCTTGACCTTATCCGGCTTATCATCCCATAAATTTTTCTTTTCTGAAGGATCTTCTCTAAGATTATATAGTTGTCCCAATGTTTCCGAGACATTTCCATCTCTTTCGTCAGCGGGAAAAACCCAGCCTCCTGAACCATTAGTACCAACAATTAACTTCCAATCTCCCTTTCTGATGGCATAAATAGCATGGCTTGAATGATGAACGGTCGCTTCTCGGATTGGCTTATCGTAGTCTTGACCTAGAAGTGCCGGAAGAATATTGTAACTGTCTTCACCCGCGTTTGACGGCAACTGTCCACCCGTCATCGCAGCAAATGTGGCAAGCAAATCCGTCAGACATATGGTTTCATCGCTGGAAGTGGCCGGTTTTATCTTACCCGGCCATCTGGCGATAAACGGCACACGATGTCCACCTTCCCAAATATGTGACTTATAACCGCGTAATTTACCTGATGATTGATGTGTGTTTGGATCAGCTACGCGCGGCCCATTATCACTTGTAACAATTATTAACGTATTATCACTGATATTCAGTTGATCAAGAGTTTTTGTAATTTCACCCACAGACCAATCCACCAAGCCGACCAAATCACCGCGGGGGCCTGCGCAGCTCTGACCTCGTATAAAAACGGGTGGTTTCCATGGGGCGTGAGGTGCGGATAAGGCAAGATACAGAAAAAAAGGTGCCTCTGAACCAGTTTTTTGATGATTATTTATATATTGAATTGCTTTTTGAGTGAAGGTGGGGTCTACATTTTCGGTCGACCAATCCGGAACCTTTAAGCCGGGATCACATCCATAGGTCAAACCGTTACATTTGGTATCCATCCATACACTGGGTATTCCCAGACATTGTCCATTTTCAATAAATACATAGGGTGGTTCTACGGTTGAACATCCTGACGTTATAAACGAATAATCAAATCCATGCGTGTTGGGACCATCGGTTAAAGGTTTGTTATAGTCTACACGGGCTACGTCACGATTATTTTTTATAGGTCCGCCTTCTTTCGCTTGCCAGCCTACACCAACATGCCATTTACCAATACAGGACGTTTTATAGCCCTGGTCTTGTAAAAGTGTGGCGACGGTCATTCTATCATTTTCGATCAAGGGTTGACTATAACCGCCCAACACGCCACGTTTTAGTCTTGAGCGCCAGCAATATCTTCCGGTCAGGAAGCCGTAACGGGTAGGCGTACAAACAGCCGACGGTGTATGGGCGTCAGTAAATTTAATTCCTTCTTCTGCCAGACGATCAATATTGGGTGTCGGGATTTGTGATTCTTCATTATAACAGGCAACATCGCCATAGCCCATATCGTCGGCCATAATAAAAATAATATTTGGTTTTTTAGAAGGTTTACTTTTGCTGACTTGAGCAATGCCTGTTCTGTATCCTGTGAGGCTTAAAGCCGCCATTCCAAAACTCAAGCTTTTTAGAAATTCTCTTCGAGTTTGCATTTGTGTATTTTCCTCCAAATCATGAAACATATTTAACATATACATAATAGGCACCATACGTATGGCCGTTCCCACGGTCATTGATAAACCATGTCTGAAGTCTCGTTTGCTGCGGCTGCAGCGGAACCGTAAATGTGACCTCAACTGCTCCCGGCGGAATCGGCTTTGTGATATCCATATCTGCAATTTTCAGCCTGGCGTGGGTAGCTGTAGTCGATTCACGGTCCGGTTCCATCTTCTGTACAGAAACCTGTTCGGTGATTGCTTTGTTCGCTTCTTTGGGCCATCGTCTAAGACTGATTTCATACGTTCCCTCTCGTTCTACCTCCACCGCCCAAAAACCATCGGCGCGTGCTCCTCGACGAACCTGGGACTGGTCCCACATTACCTGGCCATGTATATCGTGAGTTGTCAGGCACGATGGATTTTCTTTTTCAGAGCCAATAATTATATGACAATACTCATCAAAACGTTCCGATACGCTATCCCACCACTTTTCATAATCCTGACGCAGTCTTTGAACAACCTGTGAATGTTTATCGGAAACATTCTCTTCCTGTCCAGGGTCAGCTTTTATATCGTAAAGCTCCTCGCCGTTGATGAGGCGCCAGCGGTCTGTCATCACGGCACACCGTCTCCACTTCAGCAGATGGTCGAGCCGCTGAGAATCTGTAACAAGAGTACGATCGGGCCAGTTTTGGTTTTCCTGTTTCAATAGAGGAACCAGACTTGTACCGTCAAATTTAACGTTCCGGGGTTTTTTCAGCCCGCATAATTCAATCAGGGTGGGCAGCATGTCGATATGCGCCGTAATGGGCTCGACATCGCGTCCGCCTTGATAACCGCCAGCTGGCCAGGAAATAAAACAAGGCACTCGATGGCCGCCTTCATACTCACTTCCTTTTGCCTCGCGCATTCCTGCATTATATTCCGGGACTCCCCATGGGCCGCTGCCATTATCTGTCATAAATACAAGGATAGTATTTTCACTTAAACCAAGCTCATCAAGCTCATCACGCAGTTTTCCCACGTTTTCATCTATGTTTGTTAACATGCCATAGAATTCCGCCAATGGAGAATCAACGCCTTTTTCCATGTACAAATTACTGTATTTTTCCGGTACCAGAAATGGGCCATGAGCCGCATTTGTAGGAATATAACAAAAGAACGGCCTGTTTTTATTAGCCTCGATAAATTTGATAGCCTGGTCAAACCAGATATCCGTACAATAACCTTCGAACTTCTTTGCCTTACCGTTATGAAAATAAGTATCGTCGAAATAATCATTCCCCCAATAATCGGGACTGTTTCCTATCGCCCCTCCACCATGAACCAATGATTCATCAAAACCTCTATCATGAGGCCGAAAAGGATAATTGTCACCGAGATGCCATTTGCCGAAGATTCCGGTACGATAACCGCCAGCGGCAAAGACGTCGGCCATTGTTACCTCGTCTTCGCGCAGAAGTGAACGACCCATGATGGTATGCCATACACCTGTGCGATTACAATAGCGTCCTGTCATTAGAGAGGCTCGTGTGGGCGAACACGTAGGACATACATGAAAATCAGTAAGACGTACGCTATCGGAATAAAGTGTGTCTAAGTTAGGGCTCTTAATCACGGGATTGCCATGGCAGGCCAGGTCGCCATAACCCTGGTCATCGGTCATAATAAGGATTACGTTGGGTTTTTCTTTTGTTGTTCGCTGTGAGAAAATTAGTGATGATGTAGACATCAATGCAGCAGCGCCTATACCAGTAGTTTTTAAAAATGACCTTCTTGTGATATGATAATCGGACATAATCACCCCTTTCTAAAAGGTTAATATTGGCCATCATTATAATCTAACACTTGAATACATCAACGAATCGTTTGAAATTTATAAGAAACAGGATTTGCAGATTATTTTATATTTTAAGCCGATGGCGCACTTAACTGAGCAGCTAACTGCATAAATCTCGGCATGGTATAATCGAAAAACTTTTTATACGCCTCACACAGGTAGGATTCCCTACTGTAATTATCTCTATCAAAAGGTATTCTGTCCTTCATGCATCCCCCGCGACAAACATTGAGATGACTGCACAACATACATTTGTTACAGAGATTGCTTTTCAGACAGGCAAACTTTTGCTTTTTATCGCTGGCAGCTATTTCCTGTATAGGCGTTTCAAAGATATTTCCAATTTTCCATCGAGGCTCTACAAAGAAATCGCAGACAAAACAATCGCCGGTATGTTCGACAACAATGTAATCGCTGCATTTTTTACTAAATGTGCATATCGTGTGTTTTCCCGCCGCGTAGAATGAAAGGATTGATTCGAAGTCTCGAACACTGATTTTCTCCGGTCCGTACTCATACCATCGGTCGAATAACCTGCATAAACAATCGCCTAACTGCTCAGGCCTGACTGAGAAATCAGCAACGTCGCCGGTTGCAGGATCAACTTCAACACAAGGAATAAATTGTGTATATTTGATTTCATTTTTAATAAAGAAATCAAAAAGCTCGTCTGGATGGTCTGTATTCAAATTGTTCAGCAGTGTTAACGTGTTAAATTCCACCTTGTATTCTTTGCAACGTTGTATAGCTTGAAACACTTTATCAAATGTTCCGTTTCCGGTATGGTCTACTCGATAATAATCATGCCACTCTCTTGGCCCATCGATGCTGATGCCAACGAGGAATTTATTTTCACTTAAAAACTGACACCACTCTGAATCAAGCAAAACGGCATTTGTCTGAATGGCATTGCTAACAAGCTGACTCCCTTGACCATATTTTTTTTGAATATTTACCACTTTTTCATAGAAATCAAGACCCATTAATGTCGGTTCCCCCCCTTGCCATGAAAAAGTACAATTCGACTGTCCGATCTGTAGATAAGACCTGATAAGCTGTTCCAAAACCTTGTCACTCATACGCTGTTTTCCCTGCCCAATCTCAGGTGCTCTGTTTTTATAAAAACAGTATTTGCAATCAAGATTACAGTCAGAGCCTGAGGGTTTAATTAGAAGTGTAAAGGGTTTCATTTGTTTAATTGCTCCGTCTGGTTTTCTTCAAGTTTTTTCAAAGCTAATTTTGCCTTTTCATAAGTTGGATCAACCTCCAGCGCAATTTCATAAGAAACTTTAGCTTCTTCAAAACGGTTTTGTTTTTCGAGACATAAACCTAAAGCGTAATGGGTGCCGGGATTATCCGTATTAATCATCAGAGAGTTGTTATACTGTTGTTCAGCCTGCTTAAGCAGTCCCAGTTTCATAAGAACATTTCCCAGGTTGTTCAATGTATTCACCTGATATCGGTCAATTGCCAAGGATTTCCGGTATTTTGCAGCCGCTTCAGTATATTCCCCGTTGAGAGCAAGGGCATTGCCCAAATTGGTGATGGCAGCCGGATTGTTTGGATTAATATCCACCGTTTTGGAATAGTGTTGTTTCGCTTCTTCGATATTTCCTAATTGTATGTATATATGAGCAAGTTCGGCATGTAAGACGATATTTTCAGGTTCAAGCTTTAAAGCATTTTCATATTGCTCAACAGCTCGATGGCACTCACCCATTTCACTTAACGTCATTGCCAAGTGATGCAAAGCTTTTACATAATTCGGGGCGATTTCAATAGCTTTTGAAAATTCTTTTGCCGCCTGCTTTAAAAAATTCTGCGTTTTTAAACATAATCCTAAATTAAAATGCGTTCCCGCGTTATGCGGTTCGATGCTGAGGGATTCCCTATACCGAACCGTAGCCTCTTCAAATTTTCCAAGTGCTGACAGGGCATTCGCTATATTGTTCAACGTTTCGGCATCCTTAGGTGAAAGAGCAAGGGATTTCTCATAATATGCAACTGCCTGTTGGTAACGGCCAGTGATAGCATAGATGTTGCCAATATTATTATTAATAACCGGATCATCAGTAGCAAGCTCGAGTGCTTTCGTGTAATTATCCAACGCCTCAGGTAGTTGATTCAACTTAAAATAAGCCGTGCCAAGATGATCATAAGCGCTCGAGTTGTCGGGTCTTAAATTAACTGATTGTTTATAATGGTCGATAGCCTCTTGAATCATTCCCGCATCAACAAGAGCCAAACCATAATCCTCATGTACCTTTGCATTCTCCGCATCAATCCTGATGGCCTGGTTGAAATGGTCAAAGGCCTGTCGAAACTGACCCTTCTCAGCCAACAATATCCCTACGTTATGATGGGCTTCCAGGTAGTTAGCTTTGAAGCTGATTGCTTTTTTATAAGCATCAATTGCTTTCTTTAAACGATTGTGTTTTTCGTATGAATCACCCAAGCCGTAATAAAGCTCAGCTTTATAATTCAAATTCTCCTGAAAATATGGATCGAAGCCACTCCCTAAAAAGATAACCGCAATAAAAAAAATCATGCCTAAGACCAATATTTTGAACTGTCTTGCTCGTAACATATTCCGGCAATATGTGATGCCTCCGGCAACCAGGACACAAAGGACTGGAACCATTGGCATTCGATATCGGGCAGAAACAAAAACCATAATTACAGCAGCAGAATAGAAAATCAGAAACAGCCATACTATACCCGGTATTCGATGCCTTTGGAATACCCCGCCTACCAATGCAATAGGCAATAATAAACCAAAAGGAAATCCAAAATTTGCGATTTTCCAGACTCCAATTTTAAGTAAATTGGACCAAGGGCGGAATAAGTAGATGTCTACGTTACGAGGAATCTCTCGAGAGCTAATAAATTGAATTCCTTTATGAGCAATGCCTTTAAAGAAACTTAAAGGCTGCGAAAATAAATAATCTTTGGCTTTATCGTAAAAATACTTCTGTTTTTGAGAATAAGTGACAGCTCCATATTGAACGGGTTCTTCAGTTAACTGTTTCCATTTGACACCCGGACGAATTGTAATGGTTTCTTTATAATCCTTGTTGTTTCCGATGTAGAAATTTATTCCCCCCGAACAAGGCACAATCGTCGGTATACCAACCGTCTTAAAACTAAGATAACTGACAGGTATTGCGATTAAGGAAAATCCCAAAACAATACCAGAAAATTCAATCACATACCTGGAAATATTTATTTTTCGGAATATCAACGAAACCAAAAGCCACACACACCCTATCAAATAAAAAGGCAAAAAAACCGGTCTTGTAATAATACTCAGCACGCCGGTTAATCCAAGAAGCAGACATATCCAAAACGACGGCTTTTCCCGGGCCTTGAGAAAAAGTAATAACAAAACCACCGTCCAAAAACAGGCCCAGCCCACAGCCAGCAGTTCGGCTTCAAAGAAAACCAAGGGCATATACAACGCCGCTATAACCGCAGCAATGCCACCGGCCGTTTTGTTAAAAATCTTCTTTCCGAGAAAATAAATTAAAACACAGGTAAAAGCACCTATAATTACCTGCAGGATTTTGACAAAAAGGATAGAGCCGTCACTTAACCAATAAACAAAAGACAGAAACATGGGATAAAAAATAGGCTGCCAAAAAAATTCATATGTAAGCTGGCCTGTTTCATTGAATTGCCGGGCCATCTGGTCATAAGTTAGCGAATCAACGACAGGGGTATCAAAGGTCGGATTGTCACGGCTTTCGAGTAAATACAATCCCCGAACCAGAAGAGCCAAGACAAATATTCCTATAATCAGCCAAAGCTCTTTTTTGTTTTTTTGCTTCTTGTGGTCCTTATGTTCTAAACCTTTTCTTCTCAATTTCATTTCCTCTTAGTGAGTTCGTTTATGTCTTATAAGCCAATTCCGCACCCATTCTTTTGCCTGAGCTTTCGTCTTAACGATACCTTCGAGTTGAGCAATATACATTTCCTTTGAAAGCTGCCCTAATTTCGGACCTGGCACAAGACCTAAATTCATAAGTTCATGACCGTTAAGAAGCGGTTTTGGCTTTAGTTCAATCTCCTTTAATTGATTAGCTCTCTTTTTGATTTTAATCAACGGACTTAAGCTTTTTTGGTCAGCTCTTTGTATTGACTTCTGAAATTCATAAAGGTCATCAAAATAAGGTTCGGCAAGTATCAACTTTAATTCTGAAAGTGACATTTCATCATTTAAGAGTCTGCCTCTGTTATTTAATAAAAACTTCACATGCTTGATTGTACGGCTACTCGGCTTTAAAGATTTAATTTGTATCATTGCAAGACCAGTCTCAAAGCCAGCAAAAAAAGCAGACAGTGCCAGCGGGAAATCTACTCTTTTTGGTAAAAAGCTTAATGCCTTTGTGCCGTATTCGGCTTCCTGACCGATAAAGCCTTCAAACATATTTTCTGCCAGACTTGTTTGAATCAATAATCCTGCACCTTGAGCCCGATTAACACAGACAAGCATACCTTCCAGTTCTGAACATTTTCTCTCACCGCTGATGTCGTTGATTTTTGAAGCATAACGACAAATCGCTGACATAGTCTTCGGCTCGATTTTAAAATTAAGCTGCCCAGAAAAACGAACGGCTCGAAGCATGCGCAAATAATCTTCGCCGAATCTTTCCGACGGATCGCCAATCGTACGAATTATCTTTCTTTTCAGGTCAGCCCGTCCATTTACATAATCAATCGTCTTTTTCTCAATAGGGTCATAAAACATCCCGTTAACTGTAAAATCTCTCCTTTGAGCATCTTCAGCAGCCGTTGAAAAAACCACGCCGGCGGGATGCCTGCCGTCAGGATAATCCTTTTCAGTGCGGAAGGTAGCTACCTCGACCTGCTGGTTGTCAAGTAATACAATAACAACACCGAATTTTGCTCCTACCTTAAGCGTTCGCCTGAACAAACGTGCGACTTCCTTCGGCTTGGCACTGGTGGCGACATCATAATCATTCGCTCTTCGTCCTAGTAACATATCCCGCACACAGCCGCCTGCAAACAGCGCCTCAAAGCCTTCTTTTCGCAATTTTTTAATAATCTTTACAGCAGCTTCTCTGTTTGTCATTTAAATTTCCCTTTGCAACAAGGCAACGGCCATACCGCCCCACTCACGCCGCTCTATGATACTCAAATCTCCATATTTTTCCAAGAGGTGAACCTTTTTTTCTGTTCTTACTACGACAATACCGTTTTCAACCAAATAATTGCCTAAAGAACATAACAATATTCCCAATTTTGAGTCAAATGAAGTATCTCTGGATTCTGAATAGGGTGGATCTACAAACATAAGGTCATACAGCTCAACAGGTGAGTAAAACCGGGGAGAAAACCTAAATGCATTGGCCTTTACGACCATTGAATTTTTCATAAAAACGGATTTTTCAATGTTTTTCTCAAGCGTCTCAACAATTCGGGCATCATTTTCCACAAACGTTACGAACTCTGCATTTCTGCTTAGCGCCTCGATTCCCAAGGACCCGACTCCACAGAAAAGGTCTGCCACCGCTTTACCTTCGGGAATACCATATTTATAGAGAATATTGAAAAGCGATTCTTTAATCCTATCTGTAATTGGCCGTGATATATCCGTTTTTGGACTTAGCAGTTTCATTCCCCGTTTTGATCCGGCTATGACTCGCATTTAATAAAATATATTATAAAAAAAGCCTCAATGCGAGAAAATAAAGCCGTTTTGGAAAATGTGAACTTTGCAGAAAGCGGGATACTAAAACGCTAACCCCAAAAAACCCTATGATAGAGATTTATTTAAAAAACTTCTTAGAACTAAATATATTAACCTTCGTATCGAATACCAGTAGATAAAATAGAACAAATAATTAAATTATAAGGGAGATAAAATGAAAAGGTTATGTATTGCGTTAACAATGTTACTGTCGGTCGCGGCTTTGGTATACGGTGATTCTCACGAGAAAAGTAACAAAACAGGACCTGAGCCAGGTCAAAAGGCGCCGAATTTTTCATTAAAGAACCAGGAAGGAAAAACCGTAACCCTTGCAGATTTAAAGGGTAAAATAGTGGTTCTTGAATGGTTCAACTATGATTGTCCCTTTGTCAAATACCATTATGAAAACAAGAAAACAATGTCTGAACTAGCACGAAAACACAAAGAGAAAGGAGTGATTTGGTTAGCTGTAAACAGCACAAATTATGCAACCCAAAAAACGAACAAGGAATATGCAGAAAAGCATAATATCAATCACGCGATTTTAGATGACTCTTCAGGTAAAGTGGGCAAGTCCTATAAGACCACAAATACACCTTGGCGCGGCATAGCCGCAACCAAAATTAATAGAATTTATTCAATAAAAAAGTATAGTAGCATCCTTTAATAAATTCTCAAGATAAAAGAAAGGACGCTACTATGAAACTAATGGAATTATA
>Ga0180437_10002742_pt1 | contig 27368 bp, 25 predicted proteins | sample SS_ome_4_FD_132410 | JGI IMG/M metagenome (GOLD analysis project Ga0180437, IMG submission 132410) | Hypersaline lake sediment archaeal communities from the Salton Sea, California, USA - SS_3_D_1 metaG | ecosystem: Environmental > Aquatic > Non-marine Saline and Alkaline > Hypersaline >...
ATGGATATCGCCTATGGAATCGTGTATCTGGCCTCGGACGAATCCAAGTTTATCACGGGAAGCGAATTGGTCATCGACGGCGGATACACGGCTCGATAGGAAAACCGATGATTCAAGAGCTCTTATGCTCTGGATCCGATGACAAAGCAAAAATCCTGGAGACTCCTTCTCTTTTGAAGAATGCACTGAGCTGGACGAAAACACGGACGCGTTTTCCTGATTTCGTCACCTTGGCATGTATCTTGCCCATGAAAGAGATAGAGACTCCATTCTCGTATGAGGAGATTTTCGATGATACCTACCGATGAACAAATCATGAAGGATGTTGTGGATCAACTCTATTGGGACTCCCGAGTCGATGCCTCGAAAATCAAGATCAACGTGATCGACGGAAAAGTATCCCTTGAAGGGACCGTACAGGATTACACAGCACTTCAAGCAGCAGACTCGGACGTATGGGCTATCAACGGCGTTAGAGATGTTCAAAATTCCCTGACCGTGAAATCCCCGGCTGCCGCCATCGCGCGTGATAACGACGAGGTTAAAAGCCGCATAGAGAGAGTTCTTTTATGGGATCCTAATTTAGAGGCATCCAAATTTTCGGTTTCAGTTAAGAACGGCGAAGCGAAAATCCAGGGGTCGGTGGATGCTTATTGGAAAAAAATCAAAGCAGAACAGATTGCCTTCAACATCGCCGGTGTGACAGGTCTGATTAACGAATTGGTCGTGATACCGCAGGAAAACAAAGCCGACGAAGTTATCGCTGAAGAGCTCATGTCCGCATTGGACAGGAACAGTTATGTAAACCCGCACAATATCAATATCAAAGTGGAAAACGGGAAAGTCACTCTATTCGGCAAGGTGCGTAACAGCCTTGCTTACCGCACAGCCGTCGATACGGCGAGGCTGACTCCAGGAGTCAAAGAGGTCATCAATCAATTGAGCTTTGCATAACATCTTTTCTTTCCTGTAAAACGAGAAAAAATTCCGCTGGACAGGACATAAAGAATTCCCTATCAACAAATCCGCCAGTATTTTCCTTTTTTCCCCAGTAAATGAGGACATTTCTTTGGCATGGTTCTTGCAATCTAATAAGACAAAAAATGAAAAATATTCTATCGAAAAGGAGGCCTATGATCATGAAAAGAATATCATGGACGATTTTGCCGATCGTGATTCTACTGACAGGAACAACTGCCGTCTGCAAAATTCAGAAAGGAGCACTTCCTGATCTCGTCACGAAAGATATCTCATGTATGGGAGGGAACCTCTACATCACTGTAGAAAACCAAGGGGAGGGCTCTCTTCCGGAAGGCTGGATAAGCCTGGCATCTCTCTACCTGGATGGTATCGTTCAGGAAGATATTCTCCTTAACAAGCCCAGCTCCACTTCCGATGGGGGCATAAGCGAGCCCAAAGGAATCTCCAACTACCTTCTTTCCTATGATGTTTCTGCCACGGTGAGAGTCGATTTTTTCCTTGATTACAATGATGAAATAAAGGAATCGGACGAACAAAATAACCAGATAGAGAGTCTTTACATCGGTCCATGTCTTCTGCCCGACCTCCGGGTTCGAGACATCTATTTGGACGAGGATTCTCAAGTCGTCGCGGTCATCGAAAACGTCGGGCCGGGAAACTTTCCCTTGAAATCATGGGTCGAAAACCAGGAGCCTGAATGCATCTTGCGGATCATCAATAATGAGGAAGAATTTTGCGCAAGGTCGATTTTCGAATTCGATCCCGATAAAGCATTGGAGAATGTGGAGGGCATCGCTGTTTTCCCCACGGGTCTCACCATCAATGAAGAATCGACAGTGACAGCTATCATCGACTGCTCGGACATGATCAAGGAGCAGAACAAAGAGAACAACGTCAAAACGGTCGTTTTGCAGTCGCAAAAAAACTTATAAGACGAGAAGGATCAATCTCCTCCTTTCTCGGGTTCATGGACAGTCAGAACCGGGCAATGCGCCGTGCGGACCACTTTCTCTGCCACAGATCCGAAAACAAAGCGGCGCCAGCCTGTTTCTCCGTGGGTAGCTATAACGATCAGATCGACGTCCCGCTTTTCGGCCTCGCTTATGATCTCATCCGCGACCATTCCGCTTGTGACGACAGGACGGGCATCGATGTCGCCGGGTATTTTGTTGGCGATTATCTCCTCGACCGAAGTTATCGCCGAATTCAGCAGTTCCTCTTCGTATAAGCTCACATTGAAGCTGGCCGGTCCCGAAGGAGCGGCCACGACGGGCAGCGGAGAGACAACATGAACCACGAAAAGTTCTGCTGAGAACCTCGAAGCCAGCTCATTGGCCGCGTAAAGAGCCTCGAAAGAAGGCTCGCTAAAATCGGTCGGCCAGAGAATTTTCGTAAATGGCAGCATCTTCTTATCTCCTTTTTTTATTCCAATAACATTTTATCCAGCCTGGAAGTCACTTCCAGGGCGTCCCGGGAGACAGAGGACAGGGTGTCTTCGCAATTTTTCTTGAACGCGTCCCAGGTCGAACCGCCTGGGACTTCGAACCTGTCGATCTCCTTTTTGAGCTCCTTCAATCTCAGCCGGACATTTTCAATCTGCGTTTCATAGTCCAAAGCGGGCTCCCACCCGGAATCCTCCAGTTTGGTCTCCAGTTCGTCCATCTGTTCCTCGATCTCCCTGATGTCTTCTTCGATATTGTCCATGAAATATTGTCTGGGATCTTTATGCATATCTGTCCTCCTTGTTTTATAGGGTCGAATCCCCCGCGTCTTTGATCATCCGGTCGAATTCCTTCTCCCCCAGGATCTTCACGTCTGAATTTCTGGCCTCATCCAGTTTGCTTCCCGGGTTTTCACCGACGACCAAAAAGTCCGTCTCGCTGCTGACACGGGATGTCGCTCTAGCTCCCCTATCTTCCACCATATATTTTGCTTCTTTCCGGGAAAAACCCTCCAGCTTCCCCGTAAATACGAACGTTTTCCCTTCGAGGGGGCGGGCCTTTTCCGGTTCGGGCATCCGTTCGATCTCGAGACCGGAATCCAAAAGTCTTTCCAGAGACCGGATGTTATCTTCCTCCTCGAAAAATCGCAAGGTGCTTCGGGCGATCTCGGGGCCTATTTCCCTGATATTTTCAAGATCCTCCCTGCTGGCCTGGCAGAGGCCCTTCAAGGTCCGGAATTCCTGAGCCAGGATTCTGGCAACATGCTGTCCTATATGACGAATGCCCAGCGCATACAGGAATCTATCCAGACGGGCGTTTTTGGCCCCTTGGATAGCTTGGTAGAGATTTCGAGCCGACTTCTCGGCGAATCCCTCCAAGTCTTCCAGGTCCTTTTTGGAAAGATGATAGAGGTCGGCGAGCCCTTCCACCAAGCCTCTGACAACCAGCTGGCGCGCTACGTTCTCCCCCAATCCTTCGATGTTCATGGCATCACGTGAGGCAAAGTGAAGGATGTGACCGACGAGTTGAGCCTGGCAGGAAAGACCGGCCGGACAGAAATAGTATGCGCCTTCTTTGAAGACACGGGATCCGCAAACCGGGCACTTTTTGGGCATGGAAAAGGATTCTTTCCTTTTCTTGCCCCGCTCCTTGATTCTCTCCACCACTTCAGGAATCACATCTCCCGCACGAGCCACCCTGACTTTATCCCCCTTCCGGACGTCCTTTTTTCTCACTTCATCCACATTATGCAGGGTTGCCCGGCTGATGTTCACTCCGCCCACATCCACAGGCTCGAGGAGAGCCACGGGTGTCAGCATCCCAGTTCTTCCTACCTGAACGACGATATCCACCAGCCTGGTTTCTTCTTGCTTGGGGGGAAACTTCCAGGCAAGTGCCCATCGGAGACTGCGCTGCCGGGGTCCCAGCCGCGATCGGGCCTCCAGATCATCCAGTTTGATCACGATCCCATCGATTTCGTATTCCAGGTCATCCCTTCGATCGGAAAGCTTTTCCCAATATTTTTTGATTTCCCCGGATGAAGATATCCGGCTGTTGTGAGAATCCGTTTTCAGCCCCCAACGCGGCAATTGCTGCAACTCCTCCCAGTGGGAGGAAAACCCTTTCCCTTCGATCTGAAGGATTTCGTAATAGATGATATTCATCGGCTTATCGGCGACTTTTTTTGAGTCCAACTGCCTCATGATTCCGGCTGCGGCGTTCCGGGGATTAGCGAAAGGGTCCTCACCCGCTTGAACCCGCTCCTTGTTCATCTTATGAAAAGCCTTTTTAGGCAAGAACACTTCTCCGCGGAGGGATAGAAACGCGGGGACCTCCTCTTCTCCCTGTCTCTGAAGGCGCAGGATCAAAGGCCGGATGGTCTTGAGGTTTTCTGAGATATCTTCCCCGACACGGCCATCCCCTCTGGTGGATCCTCTTATAAAAGTCCCGTTCCGGTACACCACTTCGACCGATAGCCCATCGAACTTCGGCTCTACCACATACCCTATTTTTTCGCTGCCGAGGTTCTTGTGTATGAACCGCTCAAATTCCAGGACTTCCTCATAGTTCAGGGCGGCATTCAGACTTAGCATGGGAACGGTATGTTCCAGCTTTTTCAGTTTGTCTACCGGACGGGCCCCTACTTTGCGGGTGGGCGACGTATCGGACTGGAACTGGGGAAAAGACTTCTCCAGCTTCTGAAGCCGCCGGAACAGCTTATCGTAGAGGGAATCGGATATTTGGGGCCGGTTTTTCACGTAGTAGAGAAAGTTGTGGTACTCGATCCCATCACGCAGAGCTTCTATCTCCGCTTTCGCCTCGCTTTTATCCATCTTTCGGATGTCTTTGAATTCTGCCTTGGGATTTTTCTTGAAATCCATTGTTTTGGCTCCTGGCTCCTATCCTCTCTTTAGGAGTTTTTTCAGGCCTATCCAATCCCGTGTATTCAGGACATCCTCGGCTTCCAGCCAGCCCCGTCTGGCCTGCCCGACTCCGTACCGCATCAAGTCCAGATCGTCGATCCTGTGCGCATCGGTCCCGATCGCAATCTTCACCCCCGACTCCTTTGCCATCTTGCAATGGGTGTCATGAAGGTCCAGCCTGTCCGGGTGCGCGTTGAGTTCCAGGAAGCACCCTCTTTCCCCGGCAGCTTCCATCACCTTTTCTATGTTCACTTCATATGGTTTCCGCTCGTTTATCAGCCGGCCCGTGGGATGAGAAAGGATGTTGAATGCAGGGTTATCCATGGCCTTAATGATTCTCTTCGTCTGTTTTTCCCTTGAAAGATTGAATTTGTAGTGAATGGAACAAACGACCAGATCCAATTCGCAGAGAACTTCGTTTGGCAGGTCCAAAGACCCGTCCTCCAGGATATCCAGCTCGATGGATTTGAGGATCCTGATACCCTTCAATTTTTCGTTCAGCCGGTCGATTTCCGTGATCTGCTTTCGGAGCCTGCCTACATCCAATCCCTTCGCCACAGAAACATGCTGAGAATGATCGGTGATAGCCAGGTAGCGGTAACCTTTTTTTTTGGCACCCTCAGCCAACTCCTCGAGAGAAGATTGTCCGTCCGTGGTTCTGGTATGGACATGCAAATCACCTTTGATGTCGTGGAGCGATAGCAGCCGGGGAAGGGCTTTTTTGGCTGCTGCTTCCAGTTCACCCCGATTCTCCCTCAATTCCGGTTCGATATAGGGAAGGCCAACCTTTCCGTAGACTTGTTTTTCAGTTTTTCCTGCGACCCGTTTCCTGCCTTTGAATACCCCATACTCGTTGATCTTCAGCTTTTTTTTGACTCCCATTTTGCGGACGGCGATATTGTGCTCTTTGGATCCGGTGAAGTAGTGGAGGGCCGACCCAAAACTGATTTGAGGGACCACACGGAGATCCACCTGGAGTCCCGACTTCAATAACACCGAAGACTTTGTCTTTCCCTGAGTGAGAACTTTATTCACCTCCTCGTACTCTGCAAAACGATCAATGACGGGGGAGCCTTTTTTGCAAGAGACCAAAATGTCCAGATCTCCAACGGTTTCCTTTCGCCGCCGGTAGCTCCCAGCCACTTGCATGGACTTGATCCCTTCGGCTTTCTTCAGGTAAGCAAGAAGAGGATTCACGATCTGTTCCGCGATCGATATCTTGATCCTTTCCTTTTCTCCCTTTTTTTTCTCTAGACGTCTAAGCTCCCCCTTGATTTTTTTCTCCGTCGTTTCCCCGAAACCGGAAAGCTGCTGTATTTTTTTTCCCTCTGCGGCTTTTTTCAACTGGCCCACAGACGCGATCCCCAATTCTTCATACAGGGCCCTGACTTTTTTGGGCCCCAGCCCCTGTATTTTCATCAAATCGGGCAGCTCGGGAGGAAGCTCCTTTTGCAGGTTCTCCAGAAGAGGGAGGGAACCCGTTCTGACAGCTCTTTCTATCTTCTGCGCGAGATCATTTCCTATTCCAGGAAGTTCGCTCAAATCTGCTCCTTTCTCCACCAGGTCCGCTACGCTTTTGGACAACCCCCCTATGGTCCGAGCCGCATTCCGGTAGGCCCTTATCCGGAAAGGATTTTCTCCTTTTATCTCCAGTAGGTCCGCTATCCGGTTGAAAAAGCCGGCCACATCGCTGTTATGAACAGGCATGTTCTATTCCTTTCCCAACTATCTGGATCAGGGATCGAGCGTTCTGGGGAGCATAACCCGACTGGTCTTAGTCAAAATAAAAGTAGACATCCTTTTTTTCTCCAGCCCAAGCACCGATGGTCCGGGCCCATTCCCAGAGCGTGCTCTTGTCATACTTGCCCTTATAGGGCTCGCCCGCTCCATGAAGACGTATGTACACGAATGGCGCGGTCACCTCTTTCGGAGATTGACGGCAGTCGAGATCGTAAATGCAAAATGCCGCCTCATTGCGCGCGAGCAGGCCGAATACGTGTTCATGGAACCAGGAGGGATCCCTGAACTCGAACGCATAGCGGAATCCAGAAGGCAGCGCCTGCAAAAAAGCGTCCAGCCTTTCCACGTTTATATTCCAGCGGGGCGGGAGCTGAAAAAGTATCGGGCCCAGCTTATCACCCAGCACCTCCATTCGTTTCAAAAATTTGGAAACGGGCTTTTCCGGGTCTTTGAGCTTTTTCATATGGGTGATGTACCGGCTGGCTTTGGCGGCAAAAAGAAAATGCCCGGGAACGGAATCCTTCCAACTCTTCAAGGACTCTATCGAAGGAAGCCGGTAGAAAGAGGAGTTGATTTCTACGGTGTGAAAACGTCCGGCATAGAACCCTAAAAAATGCTGCTCGTTCATCCCTTCGGGGTAGAAGGAACCCTTCCAGTGTTTATAATGCCAGCCCGATGTGCCGATGTGGGCCCTTTTCCGCACCCTCATTTCTCATCCTTCTCATGCAATATGGCCAAGGCCGATCGAGCCATGTCGGAGAGTTCTTTTTCAGCCCGCAGTCGAAAAGTCATATCCGGGCATTTCCTCTGGAAATAGTTAATCACAGGGAGTGTGTTCTGCTGAAATTCCTCAAATCTCTCCTTCAGCACTTCAGGTGAATCATCTTTTCTCTGGACCAATTTTCCGCCGCACAGGTCGCAGAACCCGGCCTGTGAAGGGGGCCGCCCGGAGATATGATAAACGTCCCCACAGCCAGTGCAAACCCTTCTCCCGGTGATCCTTTCGAAAGCGACAGATCGAGGGATCTCGAGATGGAACACAGCCCTCAGCTCGTAGGTCATTTTTGCTCCGATCGCGAAAAAAGGCACGATCTGATCCTTCTGTCGAGGAAAACCATCGAATAAAATCCAACGGGCATCGTCGTTCCTTAGGATCTGTATGATGGCTTCGGTCACTATGCCGGTGGGAACCAGCTCGCCTCTTTCCAGATAACGTTTTATCTTTTGCCCCTCGCCCGTATTCTCCCCGGCCATCTTTTTCAGTAGGAGACCTGTGGCGACAATCTTTCCATCCAGATGCTCGCGCAATTTTTCAGCCAGGCTGGACTTGCCGCTCCCCGGAGGACCCAGAAGGACCACGGCGTTTTTCTTATTTTTCATTCCCATTGCCATCCCGGATCAAGCCTACCTTTTATCCCTCTCGGTTACCTCCGGATAGACTCTCCGATACGTTTTTTTTATTTGGGCGTACAATCGCTCGGCATCCTCTCTTTTACAAAGCTCTGTACCTGGGGTCATGACAGCTGCTGCCCCGCTGGATATGCCGAAAAATACGGCATCTTGCAGGTCTCGCCCTTGAGCCAGTCGCATCAGCATCCCGGCGACCATGCTATCTCCTGCGCCTACCCTGCTCCGGATGGGGACGACTGGGGCACAAAACCGCTCGGTACCCTCCTTAGAAACCAGAAGGGCTCCCGAAGCCCCCAGCGAAACGACCAGTATCTCGCAGTTTTTTCCGAGAACACTTTCCCTGGCCAAATCCTTAAGCTCCATTTCATCTTCGACATCCCGTCCCGTCCAATCCTGAAACTCCTTCATGTTGGCTTTAATCAAATACAATCCTTCCTCGGCCGCATCTTTCAGGGCAGGGCCGTGAGAATCCAGGACAAATCTCGATCCCATTTTGTTGACCTTATGCGCCACGCGGGCATAAAAATCGTCCGGGACGCCGGGAGGGAGGCTTCCGCTGGCGACCAAAAAATCCGGCTTTGGAGAAAGCTGAGAAATGATATGCAGACAATTTTTCCACTCGCTCTCCTTTAAGAATGCACCGGGAAAATTGAACCTGTACTGCTTTCCGCTTGACTCTTCCAGCACCATAAGGCTTTCCGGCACCATGTTTTCGATGGGGATACGGGTGTGCTCTACGTTCTCCTTTTTTAGGAGGTCCATGAGCAAGTTGCCCGTGGTGCCTCCGGCAGGGAAGAGAACCCGGGCCATTCCTCCCAATTTGGTGATGGCCCGGCACACGTTTATCCCCCCTCCACCCGGTTCCCTGAGAGGATTCCTGCACCTAAGTTTTCGGCCGGATACCACGGTTCCAACGCTGCTGCTGATATCGATGGTGGGCTTCATGCACAACGTGATGATTTTTTTCATATCCATTCCTCTTTCTTTATTTCTCTAATTCGATAAAACTTCGAACCCGGAAACGATGTCCAGAAGCTCTGCCGTGATAGCTTCCTGCCGCTGATGCTGGTACTTGGTATTGAGCTCTTCCATCTTTTCCTCAATATTTTTTTCCGCGGCCTGCATGGCTGCCAGGCGGCTGGCATTCTCGCTCGCCAGCGATTCTACCGTGGCCCGGTAAAGGGAAACGAAAAAATACTGGCGGATCAAAGAAGAAAAAAGGCTTTGCCACTCCATGCTGAAAGATGGCAGCATTCGAGTAGGCCATTCTTTTTTCTCGAGCTTCCTGAGATATCCGAAATCCAGAGGGAGCAGGGATGTCGACGCAGGCTGGTAGGCAGACCCTGACGTCGGTCGGTTGTGAAAAATGACGATCCTGTCGATATCTTTCTTCATCCGCCACTCCTGGATCTTGACCAGAATCCGGTTGTTCAAGGAGGTAAGGTCCATCATGGACCCGGGCAGGGAGATCGTATTCTCCACAGAATGATCCAAGTCGACCAGACGATTCCTGATCCTGTCTCCGACTGCGAGCACATGCCTGTTCTGTTCAGGTACCGGGCTTTCACTCATTTTCTTGATACTGAATGAGGCAATGTGATCGTTGAACTGCCCGACCATCCCCTGCTCCGATCCAAAAATGACCGCCCCGAGATGGCTGCCATTTCCTTTTTCGGGATTTACGGCCAACCTCCGCCTCTGGCTCATCAGCACCTGAAGCCCCATTTCGACAGTCTGGTTGTAACTGTTCAGAGATTCCACGGCTCTCTCGTATTCGCGGATATTCACCGCTGCGAGGGTTTTCATCGTCTTGACGACAGAACGGAGATCCTCAGCGCTATCGATCTTACGCCGCAGTGTTTCTAGCTGTTCCATGGATCACATTCCTTCCGATCCGATCACATTTTTTGCCATTTCTATCAGAGAATCCTTCTCATCTTGGCCCAGCTCCTCCCCCTCTTCGATCCTTCTAGAGATGTCCCTTCGTTCGTCTCTTGATCTTTCCTGGATGATGTTCTTGACCTCCTCGACCCGGTCCAGCGGCACATCGTCGAAAAGCCCTTCGGTTACCGCCACCATCACAGCGATCTGTTCGGATACAGGAAGAGGCTGATATTGAGGCTGTTTCAACACTTCCCTCACCCGGCGCCCCCGCTCCAGCGTTCGTCTGGTATCGTCATCCAACCGGGCACCGAACCGGGAAAAGGATTCCAGCTCTTCGAATTGAGAATAAGCGAGACGAAGGTCTCCTGCCACGGCCCGGTAGGCAGGGAGCTGGGTTTTGCCGCCCACTCTGGAGACGGATTTCCCGATATCTATGGGAGGAAGAACACCCTCCCCGAAAAGCCTGGGAGAAAGATAAATTTGTCCGTCGGTTATAGAAACCAGGTTGGTCGGGATATAAGCTGCGATATTCTGAGATTGCGTTTCGATGATGGGGAGAGCGGTAAGAGATCCGCCGCCCAAATCATCTCTAAGATGGGTCGCCCGCTCCAGCAGTCGAGAGTGGATATAGAAAATATCCCCGGGATAAGCTTCGCGGGCCGGAGGCCTCCGCAGCAAGAGGGAAAGCTCTCTGTAAGACCGGGCATGTTTGGTCAAATCGTCGTAGACGACAAGCACATCCTGCCCTTTTTGCATGAAATACTCTGCCATGGAGGTGGCTGTATAAGGAGCGATGAAATTCCGTCCCGGCGGATCCTCGCCTGTAGCGGCGACCACGATAGTGTAATCCATAGCACCGTGTTTACGAAGGTCCTCGATGACCTTGGCTATGGAAGAGCTCTCCTGACCGATGGCGCAGTACAAACATAACACATCTTCGTTTTTCTGGTTGATAATGGTATCCAGCGCTATGGCCGTCTTTCCGATCTGCCGGTCCCCGAGGATCAGCTCCCTCTGACCCCGCCCGATGGGAACCAAAGCGTCCACGGACTGGATCCCCGTCTGAAGAGGAGTAGACACCGGGGCTCTGTCCATGATGGCAGGAGCGGGTCTTTCAGCAGCAAGCCTGGTGGATGTCTGGATGGATCCTTTCCCGTCGATGGGTCGCCCCAGGGCATCCACTACCCTGCCCACCAGACCTTCCCCTACCGGGACATCCATGATCCGGCAGGTGCGCCGTACGAGCTGACCTGCCCTGATATCTTCATGTTCATCGATCAGAATAGCAGCGATCTCCTGGGCGTCCAAATTGAAGGCGATGCCCATCTTATCCTTGGCAAAACGTATGAGCTCCTCATTCTTGACATGAGGAAGTCCTTTTATCCGGGCTATCCCTCTCCCCACATTCTTTACTTTTCCAAACTCTCTGAGTTCGATAGCGAACCGGTGTCCATCCAGAAGGCTGCCCAGGGTCGAAAATGTTGTCTCGAGGACATCTTCAAGCGCCCTGTTCCCTTCCATTTCCTCTCTCATCGTGGTCCCATCCTCATTCCCTCTTCTTTTTATGCCTATCTTTTTCCTTCCCCTTTTTCTGATTCCTCCTTTTTTGCTTCTTTGAACCTTTTTCGTTTTCCCTTTCCTGTTTCCCTCCTTTCTCTGATGGCTTTTCCCCCTTCTCTTTTCCCTCGGTCTTTTCTTCGGAAATTCTCTGCTCGAAAGCTTCCGACATCTCCTCCTCTAGATCACCCAGATAGATATCGATCCCCCAGGATAATTTGCTGTCCCCGATTTCCAGCTCGATCCCTCCGATCAGATCTTCCGATGTCTTGAACTTCACCTGGACATCTTTTCCCCCGCCTTCCCTTATGGTTTTTTCGATCTTTTGCTGGAGCTTTTCAGGCATCTGGAATCGGCTGAATACGAGCGCCGGCTGATGCGCACCTTGGAGGCTTTCTTTTATCTGCGATTTTTCTTTCTTTCCCAGATCTTGGAGCCGCTTGAGGAAAGCCTCCACGATGTATTTTTCCAGCTCGACATCGGCTAGGTCCTTCAGCGTTTTCCTGGCCATATGAAAAATTTGCTCCCCGGTACGCCGCCTCAGGTCGTGAAGGAAGGTTTCCTTTTGCTGCTGGAGCGATTCACGCCAGCGCTTCTGTGTGCGATCCACGTCTTCCCGGGCTTTCTGGACCAGTTCTTTTTTTCTATCTTCCGCTTCTTTTTCGGCGCGCGAGATCAAATCCTTTTTCTTGTCTTCCAGCTCTTTTCGTTTGTTCTGGTAGGACTCGGCATCTTTTTCTGCCTCTTCTTTTTTCTTTTCCGCCTCCTCGATCCTTTCCGCGATGTTCTTCTCCCTCTGATCCATCACGCGGACTATCCGCTTGTAAAGAAAATGTCTCAGAAGAAGAACGAGAATAACGAAGTTGACGATCTGGGCGAAGACGGTGAATGCATCGAGATTCAATGGTCATCCTCCGTTTTGGACCACATGATTCCAGAAGGGATTGGCGAAAATCAGGATGATAGAAATAACGAAACAATAGATGGCCGTGGACTCCACCATGGCCAGCCCGACGAATAACGTACGGGTGATGGTCGTGGCTTCATCGGGCTGCTGAGCCAACGCGCTCAGCGCCTGGGCCAAAGCTTTCGCTTCTCCCAGGGCAGGTCCGACGGAACCTATGGCGATGGTCAGCCCGGCAACCAAAATCGATGCCGCTCCTATGATGTCTATGCTTTCCATATCATTCTCCTTCCTTGGAGTGCTGGGCACTTTTTTCTTTTTCTTCTTCTTTATTTATCTCCGTTACGTGCGCTTGCGACGCGGAAGCTATATAAACTGCGGCCAGGATGGCAAAAATGTAAGCCTGGATCTGCCCGATCAATAGCTCCAGGGCATGCATCGCGACCGGCAAAAAAAGCGGGGCAACCGACAGCAGGATGCCCACGATCATGGTCCCGCTCATCACGTTCCCGAACAGCCTCACTGCCAAGGCCAGGGTTCGGGAGAACTCCCCGATGATGTGAAAGGGGAGCATGAATACCGAGGGTTTGACATAATGCCTGAAATAAGCCTTCGGTCCATCCTTGGCGATAGCGAAGACGGGGACGGCAAAAAACACGCAAACGGCCAGGGCCGATGTGGTGGATATGGAGCCGGTAGGAGGTTGGTAACCGGGCACGAAGGAAAGAAAATTGGACACGGAGATAAACAGAAATAGCGTTCCGAGAAAAGGGAGATAATCGTCAGGGTCCCGGTGGGTGATTTCCCGGATCTGCTCTCTGATGGAGGTGACGATTGTCTCCAGAGCCATCTGCCATCGGGATAAGTCTGGCTCCACCGACAGCTTTCGGGTTACCAGCCACGAAACAAGGACCAGAAGACCCATGATGGCCCAGGTGAACAAGATGGTTGCATTCAAGGTAAGAGGTCCCCAACGCCAGAGAACTATCGAGTCAGGACTGATATCCATATCTCTTATCCTCGCGAAAGACTCCTCTGCTCTCCCTTATGCGGGCTCCCCAGCTGAATGAGCGCCCATCTAACCACCAGAAGACCCAGTAGAGAGACAACGAGATGCTCCCAGCTTCCACCTCTCGCGATCCCGTAAAGGCCGGCCAGGCAGAGCCCGCTTCGCAACACGAAGCTCCCTAATGCCAGCAGGTGGGGCTGCCGGGACCGGACGATCTTCCTCACTGTCCACCACAATCCTCCGAAATAGATCATTCCCAGGCCTGCGCCAGCAAGAAAAAAAATCATCAAAGGCAAGATCTCATTCATCATCGTTTTCTTCCCCGATGCGCGATCTCTCTTTAGAAACCCAGTACCAGGCGTTCAAACATCCCAGGACCACGCCCACGAATAAAAATATCAGCGTCCAGGAAACGGGACCAGGCCATTTGGAATCTATCCATAATCCCAGCGCTAAGCCTATCAGGGTAGGCAAAGATACCGCCCATCCCACCAGTCCGAACATCCCAAGGCCGAACCAGATCCCTCTATCCCTGTTTTTCAGGGCCTTGATTTTTCGGGCCTCTCTCCGCTCCACCTTTTGTATAAATATCTGGCGCTCTTCTTTTCTGGGGTCTTTCTCTTCAGGCATATCGTTCCATCTCCATAAAGCGTCGGATAAAGTCGGCCTGGAACCGGGCCAGAACGGAACGGGCTTTTTTTTCCCGCTCGTCCAGATCTCTGAATTTTCCTTCCACGGCCTCCTTCAGTTCCCCCAGATTTTCACCCTGGATAGCATTCCGGGTGGATACCATAACGTCAGGCCCGCACTTCACCAGGACACCCTCATCCACGGCAAGAAAGCTTTCCTTGTCTCCGGACTGGAAGGTAAGAATTCCAGGAACCAGAGAAGCCGCCCAATCCACATGCCGGGGCAAGAGGGTGAACGACCCGTTTTCTGCCTCGGCACTGACCCGTGTGACCTCGGCAACCAAAAAAATGCGTGTGGGGACGTATACCTTGAGATTCATTTCTCGATCTCTTTTATTCCTCCGATCATGTAGAGAGCCCGCTCTGGATACTCGGAAAACTCATCCTCAAGGATCCGCCTGCAACCATCCAGGGCATCGTCCAGGGAAACGGCCTTCCCTTTATGACCGGTAAATTCCTCGGTGGTGAAAAAAGGTTGTGTCAAGTACCTTTCCAAACGGCGGGCGCGGTGGACCGTTTTCTGGTCATCCTGAGAAAGCTCCTCCAATCCCAGCATAGCGATGATATCCTTGAGCTCTTCGTATTCGGCCAGCGTCTTCCTGATTTCCCGTGCTACGCGGTAATGCTCCTCTCCCACGATGTGGGGGGACAGCATCTTGGAACGGGACTGAAGAGGGTCGATGGCCGGATACAACCCCTGGCTGGCTCTTTTACGCGACAGGACGATGGAGGAAGAAAGATGCCCGAAAGTGTGGACCGCTGCGGGATCGGTAAAATCGTCCGCCGGCACATAAACGGCTTGGACAGAAGTGATCGCCCCCCGTTTGGTGCTGCAAATCCTCTCTTCCAGTTCGGACAGTTCCGTCGCCAGTGTCGGCTGATATCCGACACGGGATGGAATTTGCCCCAGGAGGCCAGACACCTCCGCTCCGGCCTGGATAAACCGGAAAATATTATCGATCAGCAAAAGCACGTCCTGTTTCTCGGTATCACGGAAAAATTCGGCCATGGTCAGTGCTGTATGCCCCACTCGAAAGCGGGCACCGGGCTGCTCGTTCATCTGGCCGAAGACCAGCACGGCATTCTCCAGAACTCCCACATCCCGGATTTCACGATAAAGCTCCTCTCCTTCCCTGTTTCTCTCCCCGATCCCGCAAAACAGGCTGATTCCCCGGTGCTTGCTGGCCATGTTATGGATTATTTCCATGATCAAAACGGTCTTGCCCACGCCAGCACCTCCAAACATCCCCGCTTTCCCGCCCCTCTCTAGGGGTGATAAAATATCGATGGCTTTTATGCCTGTCGTGAAGATATCGTAGGTTGTCGCTCGATCGGAAAGAGGTACGGGGTTCATATGGATGGCACGCCACTCATCGGCATCCACATCTTCTTTTCTATCGATGGATTCCCCAAATACGTTGAAAACACGACCCAGGAGCTGTCTTCCCACAGGAACCCTTATGGGGGATCCCGTATCCACGACTCGGTCTCCCCGTGAAAGTCCCTGAGTCGGGGTCAATGCGATTCCTCTCACCATATCCGAATCCAGATGGGACATAACCTCGATCACCACACCTCCCTTTTCTCCCGTGTTCAGGCGGTTGTAGATACCGGGCAGTTTCTCCGGAAACCGGACATCCACCACGCTGCTCCGGATGGAAACCACGCTCCCGAAATTGGATTTTTCCTTTTCATCTGGCATCGGGACTCATCTCACGCGCCGTATTTATCCAGCCTTCGGGCATGGGCTAAGGCCATAGGGATCAAATGAACGGCAGGAAAGCCGACTCCAAGGCCACCTGCCATGCAGGCCCGCTCTCCGAATTCTCTGACCGGATCGATCCGGCAGTTCGCTGTCCACAGCAGGGCTGGAACAGGATGCCAGCTGTGAGACTTCAACGAAGAAGGCGTGGAATGATCTCCGGTCACGATCAAAACATCCGGCTTTAGCTTCAGAAGCCGGGGGATGAAGCGATCGACATCCTGGATCAGCGCTGTTTTCCTTTCGAAATCGCCGTCTTCTCCGGCACTGTCGATGGGTTTGAAGTGGAGATAAAAAAAGTCATGATTTTCCCAATGATCCTCCACGGTCCGGATCTGCTCCTCCAGAGTATCTCCTGTTTCGAGGACATCCATCCCCACCAACTTGGAAACCCCTCTGTACATGGGGTAGGCTGCAACCGCAGCTGCTCTCAGAAGGAATAATTCTTCCAGGCTTGGCCAGTCGGGCAGCTGAGAGAAACCCCGGAGCAAAACCATGTTTGCCGGATATTTATCGATGAGGTGCTTCCTTGCCTGTTTCAAAAATTCGCTCACCAGAACCGCGGCTTTTATGGATTTCTGATCCCGGGGTTCGATAGGAATGGGTTCTCGCCCAATACCCTGTGGATCCGTATCCGAGATGCTGCCTCCAAGATCCTTTCCCCTTAAAACGAGCAAAAAACGGTGCTCTTTGACGGTCTCCACAAAAAGTTGGCAGTCAGGAAGTTTGATATCCTTCAAAATTCGGCACAGCTCCCGGTTCTTTCCGGTGCTTATCCGGCCAGCCCTCCGGTCTTTCACCCTCCCCTTTTCATCCAGGGTACAAAAATTGCCTCTCGCCGCAACATCCCCTTTTTTCAGGTCGAAATCGATACCGAGGGCTGAAAGGACGCCTCTCCCCACCTGATATCGGAGAGGGTCGTATCCGAACAAGGCCAAATGGGAAGGACCGCTTCCCGGTGTAATCCCAGCTCCGACAGGACAGTGCAAACCGCACGTCCCTTCAGCAGCCAGTCTATCCATGTGGGGAGTCCGCGCCGCTTCCAGTTCGGTAAGCCCCCCCGGCTTTTTCTGTATGCCCCCCAGTCCGTCCAGGACCAGCATGATGATTTTCGTCTCAACCGGTTTCAATAAGTCTTTAAATCGCTCTGGATCCATCGCTCGTTTCCTTTTTGTTCATGATGCTTCTTTCAGTTCTTGCTCCTTTTGCGCCACCCGTTTTTTCACTTCGATAACGCTGTCCGGATTAAGCGATATGGAATCGATGCCCGCCTCCACCAAAAAAAGGGCAAAATCCGGATGGTCGCTCGGAGCTTGACCACAGATCCCCACTTTCGTCCCCTTTTTGTGGGCCTTGGTTATCAAATCGCGGATCATGGATTCGACCGCTTCATTGCGCTCATCGAAGAGCGGGGACAGCGCCTCTGAATCCCTGTCAATCCCCAGAATGAGCTGGGTAAGGTCATTGGTTCCAATGGAAAATCCGTCAAAACGCTCAGCGAACTGTTCGGCAAGAACGACGTTCGAGGGAATCTCGATCATCACATAGACCTGCAGCCCGGACATTCCTCTCGCCAGCCCGTTTTCTGCCAAAACATCCAGTATCCGGTCAGCCTCATCGAGAGTCCGGCAGAATGGAATCATGATGATCACATTCTCCAAACCCATCTCTTCGCGAACCGCCTTGATCGCATCGCACTCCAGGGCAAATCCTTCCCTGTAGCGGTCACTGTAATAGCGGGATGCCCCTCTGAATCCGAGCATGGGGTTATCTTCTTCTGGCTCGAACTGCGCTCCGCCGATGAGATTGGCATACTCATTGGTTTTAAAATCGCTCATCCGGACGATAACCGGATGCGGATACTGGGAAGCGGCGATCCGCGAAATCCCTCTTGCCAAATGATCCGTGAAATACCTTTTCTTGTTTTCGTAGTTGGCGGTCAGATTCTTTATGGTCTGCTTCGCTTTTTTATCCTCCAGGTCGTCGAAGTGAGCCAGGGCCATAGGATGTATCTTGATCACATTGTTTATGATGAACTCCATCCGTGCCAATCCGATACCCTGGACAGGCAGCCGCCACCAGCGGAAAGCCCCGCCGGGGCTGGCGATGTTCATCATGATCTGAATCCCGGTTTCCGGAATCTCCCCAAGATCGAGTTCTTTTTTTTCGAATTTCAGAATTCCCTTGTAGATAATACCTTTGTCCCCTTCCGCACAGGAAAGCGTGATATCCTGCCCGTCACGGAGCGTAGAGGTCGCCTCTCCGGTTCCCACCACGGCGGGGATTCCCAATTCCCGGCTTACGATGGCCGCGTGGGAGGTCCGCCCTCCGTGGTCGGTCGCGATGCCGGCGGCTTTCTTCATGATGGGGACCCAGTCGGGATCGGTCATTCCGGTGATCAAAAGGCTTCCCTCTTCGAACTGGTCGATATCTTCTACGTCCTTTATGATCTGAGCCTTTCCCGATGCGATGGCTTCGCCGATGGCCAGACCCTCCAGGATTCTTTCTCCTTTCTCTTTAAGATCGTATGTCTTCATCTGACTGGCCTCTTTCTGGGATTGAACCGTTTCAGGACGCGCCTGGACCAGATAAAGCTCTCCCGTCTCCCCGTCTTTAGCCCACTCCATATCCATCGGCTTTTTATAATGCTCCTCAATAAGCACAGCCCAACGGGCCAGCTTCAGCACTTCCTCGTCGGAAAGCACAAAGGAAGATCTTTCCTTTTTGGAGGTATTGACATTTTTCGTACTCTGGCTGCCACCTTTGGCATAGACCATCTTCTGCTCTTTTGCCCCTAACGCTTTTTCGATAATGGGCTTTTTCTCTTTTTTTCTCAGGAGCGGCTTGAACACCATATATTCATCCGGATTGACAGAACCTTGGACAACATTCTCGCCCAAACCCCATGCCGCATTAATGACTACGATATCCTTGAATCCCGTTTCTGTGTCCAAAGAAAACATCACGCCAGAGCTGGCCAAATCCGACCGCACCATCTTTTGTATCCCGATAGAAAGGGCTACCTTCAGATGATCGAATCCTTTTTCTCTGCGGTAAGCGATCGCCCGGTCCGTGAACAGCGATGCGTAGCATTTGCGGCAGGCTTCCAGCAGCTCATCCACACCTCTCACATTCAAGTAAGTCTCTTGCTGGCCGGCAAAGCTGGCTTCGGGGAGGTCCTCTGCCGTCGCACTGCTCCTTACGGCCACATCCACTTCTTCTGACTGGTAGCGCTCGCAGAGCCGGCTATAAGCTTCCCGGATAGAATCGGCCACATCCCCGGGAAATTCTGAGTTCAAGAACAGCCGTCTTATGGATTTTCCGGCCCTGTCCAGAGATAGATCCTTTTTCTCCAGATCATCGAGCAGAGACTGGATCTTCTTTTTTATCCGGTTGGCTTCCAGAAATTCCTTGTAGGCTGAAGCCGTAGTGGCAAAACCCTCGGGAACAAGGATGCCCTTATCTTTTAATGCGCTTATCATTTCTCCCAAAGATGCATTCTTCCCTCCCGCATCCGCCATCTCCCTCGAGCTCAGCTCTTCGAACCACCGAACATAAGTTTTTTGCTTATTCATTCCCAATTTTTCAAGCCTCCCCTAATAATCGCACAGACTAACTTCATCGCTCCCGTTGACCGGATCGGATGGGTCATAGCTGAGCTAGGACCGCTTTTCACCTGGGTCGAAAACATTGTGCCATATCACTCGACCTCCAGTTTATTGATCACTTCTTTGGCCCCTCCTTCCATAGCTTCCTTGGCCGCTTCGCTGTATTCGAACCATGTATCCACCTTTCCGGTAAGCTCTGCAACTCCATTCGTGACGTCGACTTCTATCTCATCGTCCTCAAAATAGGGGCTCCAAGTGATTTGATTCTCGATATCCCATTCGATCTGCCAGTCATTTTTTCCTTCCCAAGCGTAATCAACCTTGATATTGTTATCCACATCCACCACTCCGGCTATACTGGAAGCGACATTCTCGGCCCGGTATTTTTCGAAATTCGAATCCAACGATCCGTACAGGTAGACTTTGTTATTGAAAACCAGGACCGAGACATCGAAGCGATTGATATAGGGATCTTTCTTCAGGGCACTGCGCACGTCCTCGGCTATCACGGGATCAGACCTCAAGCTGTGGGGGCGAACCCTGATATAATTCCTAGCCCAGTTCACGCCAACCGTGTTCCTGGCATCTTTTTCTGCAGCTCGTTTGGCCTTTAAGTTGTCCACCTCTCCCATCAATGTTGCCACCCTGTCTTCGACACTCACATAGAGCTCGAATGACTTGACACGCGGGTCATAGAAAAAGGCATCTTTGATGGCTTTTTCGATCCACTCATCGCTAGGAGGTTTTCGTACCCCTTTGACCTGCAGGCGATCCCTTGCCCACCACTCGATTTTAAGTTCGCTGGTATCGACCGCCTTCACTCCGGCTACCCAAGCGTCGTTCTCGGCCAATAATTTCTCCTTCAGGCTTCCCACCGTCCCTTTGAGAGTGACGTTTCCATCTATTACCTCGACATCGATCAGGCCACTGTCAATGCGAACATCAGAGCCAATCCTGCCTTCGATGTCCGTCTTTATTTCGTGTGCCGCCCGTTCTTCACGGTAGTCAACCTCGATGATATTCCTGATCTTCTTGACTCCCATTACACTTTTAGCCACCTGGGAGCATAAGGACCATTCCGCATAAGAATCTACTGTGCCGCTCAACGTGACGATACCTTCGTTAACCTGCACTCCGATTTCATAAGAATCTGTTGCTGGATCATGGAGCAACGCTTCTTTCACATCCTTCTGCATTTGAAGATCCGACCGCTCCACAGCCTTCACCTCCATCTTGTCGATAACAGACCTGACACCTTTTATGGATTGAGCGATAGATATCGCACGATCTCGGGCAAGGATATTGTCCACCGACCCGGTCAACGTCACTATTCCATCCTCGGTATTGACGATGAGCAGGTGTGAGGATACTGCTTCATCGGATAAGATCTCCGCATAAACGGCCATGTTGATACCTTTATCAGGGATATCTGCTTTCCCGGACGATGAAAAAGAATAAGTCATCAGGAGAAAAAGAATGAAACACATCGACAACGATTTGAATGTTTTTCTTGTTTTCATGAATGCCTCCAGTAATTTTTTAGATTTCTTGTTCTCGGACAGATAAAGTACAAAATACATGCCAACCTAGGCGTCGAGAGAAATTTTTTCTCTTCTCAGGGGGAAGGGCTCGACTTTAGAAAATATCCTTTCAGCGAATCCATATTTTCCGTATCGTTCGACAGGATTATGTTCTATGAGACAGGATTATTTCCCTGATCCTTCAATCCCGTGGGAGAGTGTATGGACCTGTCTTTTCCGTTGTCTCTGAAGAGCTTCGAAAACGTAGCGCAAGACCTTGAAGAGAATCAGGCATGCCCCTTTCTCCCAACTCCTGTGTCACCACTATTTCCGGGTTTTGAGGGATATGAATCCTCATCCATCGATTTTATTTGAAAATGAATATGCCAGGTCCAAATACCTTTTGCAGGCTTTTTCGGATTTTTTCTTTTTTTCCCCTTCGACCTCGGGATCTTCCATCGTGTATGTCTCGACCAGTGATTCAACCAAGGCACGATAACATCTATAGAAGTCGATCAACTGAATTATGGTCTTATCTCCGGAAAATTCGATGTAATCTTCAACCAGGGCTTTTGCCAGCTTATCTTTATCAAAAAAACTCAGGTCCATTGCCAAAAAGGCGATTTCCGCAGCGGTATCGCAGCAGGCTATTTTTTTGCTGAATTCTATCGCGTCAAATATAAATATGTTTTCTCCATGGATGAAAATATTTTTTGTTCTCACATCCCCATGACACTTTTTGATTTTTTTCCCCTCCATTCTTCTGACAAGCAATCTTTTGTTTTTTTTGATGAAATCATCGACCCTTTGCCTAATCATTTCCAATTTTTCCCCGTATTCGAAATATTTTTCGATCAAAGGGATGGTTTCAAAAATGGGCTCGAAATTTTCTCTGATTATTTCGATCGATCCGTACTTTTTCGGCGCCTGGACGGTCTTATCGTGGAAATCAGCCAGTATGCGGGCTATTCTTCCGATGTGGCCTCGACTGACATAACCTCTTTTGATCAAATTATCCATTCTTGAGCTCTGAGGCAGTTCGACCATCTTGACCCCATACTCCACTGTTTTCCCTTTATTATCCAAGGCAATGGAGCCATCTTCCATCCTGATGGGGACGACTCCTAAATAAAGATCAGGCGAGAGCAAGGAATTGATCTCATTCTCTCTCTCGCAAAAACGTTTCCTTTTTTTCAGAGAACTGTAGTCCACAAAACTGAAACGGACAGGCTTTTTGATCTTGAACGCATGAATTCCATCAAGAAGCACCCAGCTTATATGGGTTTGGAGAAGCCGCATTTTATACTTTGTTTTCAATCCATCAATGACTTTCTCCTGTTTTTCGACTATTCGCATCTTATTCGCCACATCGAGCGATTTTTTTCTCCATGCTTCTTCTTTTCCCGTATCGATCACATAATGCTCTCTTTCTATCGGTTCGAATTTTTTCTGAATGATCTTGTAGACATGGTAATTGGCTTCGCTGTAGTCGGTATCGTCCCTGTATCTTTTTTCGATTCGCCTTTTCAACACATCCTCGGGGCAGACAGCTTCTACGAAAAAAATACGCGCATTTGATTTTTTTGCGATATCGGAAGCCTTGTCTCTCCATTCCTTTCTGAAAAAAGTGCCGTCCAAGATGGCAACCCTCTGAGTTTTCAACAGATCCTCAGCCATCCGGAACATTTCCTGATAGACGCGTTTCTTTTTTCTTTTCGTGTACTCCGGCTTCTCGAATAATGCTTTCCGGATTTTATCGGTACTCAAAACATCGGCGTTCAATTCTTCAGCCAGACATTTTGAAACGCTGGTTTTGCCTGTCCCAGGCAGGCCAGAGACAACGACTAACAAGGCAAAATGCTCCAGCTAATCATTTCCAATATTTGGGACGCCCATAATAATCATAGAGCCTCTCTTCGTATCTGCGGTTAACAGGAGCAGAGGTGTCGTACCTGGGGCTTTCTCTGACCGATTCTTTGGATAGATTCACATAGACTCTAGAATCCTCCCAGCTGACCTTCTCGATCCATAATGGTGAAACCAGCACCTTTCTGCCTGGGAGCCAGTTTCGCGTATCCACGACCATATACCGAATCGACCAGTCAGAATCGTCTGTAATAAACTCCTCGACATGTCCTATATCCCCATCTATAGCGTGTATACGGTATCCGTTCACTTTTTTCGTACTCCGCAGAAACGGATCTCCTTCCTTTTCCTTAAGAGAAAGGACCGTCCCTTCTTCTTCCTTTAACTCGGGGTTATAGGTTGAGATGGCGTCGGCTCCATGTGGCCCCCCAAGAAGCCAGTACGGGCCCCATCCAAAATATTTGTGAATTTCTGCTTCGTGCTGACGGGATACCGGCCTATCCGCATCTATATCCGGGCTGTTTTTGACCTGTTCTTTTGTGAGTTGGATAGATAATGAGTTTGTCTTCCACTCGGGATCGTCAAGCGCTGCCGGCACGACGAGCACCTTTCGTCCCGGAAGAAATGTCCCGACATCGACAACAAGATATCTGATCGTCCAAGCATGGTCATCGAATAGGAAATCATGGACCCAGCCAATATCGCCATCTATGGCTAAAATTCTGTAGCCATAAAGTTCTTTGATGCTTCGCAACATATGAAGCCTCCTTTTTTGTTTATGCAAAAAAATCGAGTCATACCAAAGAAATACAAGATATGTGCCAATTCCATGAAGCGCGAATATCTCCTGCCTTCCCATTGACTATTCGGATTATCCATCCAAAATGCAGGTCCCCGATAATTTTTTTTTTGTTCTTTCCGATTATCGGAAGTTTGCAAAGCAGGACATAGTTCTGTAAAACAGGATAAATCCGTCGAATTCATGCCCGTATTTCAGGCATTCGTATCGGGGCAAGCCGGATTCGGGCCATAAGATCGGTTTTATCTTGTCCTTGCGTCACCTCGAACGGAAGGGGATTTTGAAAAATGTTCCTGCCTCCATAGAGTGGGCAGCCTGCCGGTATTTTCCCATTTTGAATTCCATTTCTGATGAATAAAAATCAGGTAAAGCGGGAAATGCTTTCTAGCCTAAGACATTGATTTAAAACGAGTTATTTGCTAATTTATATATAAAGATATTCTAATATATGCAACGAAATCACCTTTTTTTGAGTTTTAATTAAAGAGGATGATTTTACAAAAATATATCAAGACCGACTCAAGAAAAAACAGGGATCTCGAGATCTACCATCTTATATCCAAAGGATTGGCGGAAGGATACATCTCTCCAGAAGAAATCAGAAAAATTGCTCAGTGCGAGACCGATTCAAAGGTCGATTTGGAAGACTTTTTAAGGATTCTGGATTCCCACAGCATCAAAGTCATCCCCAAACCGGAAAGGCAGGCAAAGATCCCGATATCGATAAAAGGATTGGAACGGACGAATGATCCCGTAAGGCAATATCTGCAAGAGATGGGCAGCATCAATCTTCTCAGCAGAAAAGGGGAGATCACGTTAGCCAAACAGATGGAAAAAGGCCGCAAAATCGTGACTAAAGCCCTTTCGAAAACGCGATTGGTCTTGGAGGAAGTGCTGTCTGCCGAAAAAGACATCCAGAAGAATCCATATCTTATCCCCGTTCTTTTCGAAGTCGACAGGGATATTGCGGATAACGATCTTCACAAAATAAGGAAGGATATCCTAAAAAAAATCGGAACGATCAAAAAGCTCAATACAAAGCTGGGAAGCCTCCCCCGTCAAAAAAAATCCGCCTTTACACGAGGTCGCATCGTCTTCCAAATGAGCCGTTTGATCAGAGAGCTCCGTGTGAGGCCCTCTCATATAAAAGGAACTATCGGCCGTCTCGATGAGATATTAAAGGATATCAACACATTAGAAGGAGCCAAAGAAGAGCTTCGCCTATCACTCAAAATAACGAGAGGAAAAAAGAAAAAAGAACGGCTCCAAAAAGAAATCAGAAAAATTAACCGCCGATTAAGGGAATATAAAAAAGAGACAGGGTTCGATTCCTCAGGATTGAGAAAAATTGTGCGTGAAATCACGATAGGGAACAAAATCACCGAACAGGCAGAAAAAGAGCTGATAACGTCAAACCTTAGGCTTGTCGTTGCCTGTGCGAAAAAATACATGCACCGGGGATTGAAGCTTCTCGACCTCATACAGGAAGGGAATATCGGTTTGATGAGAGCAGCGGAAAAATACGACTACCGGAAGAAATGCAAATTTTCCACCTACGCCACTTGGTGGATCAGACAGGCCATCACCCGCGCTATCGCAGATCAAGCCCGGACGATCAGAATCCCCGTCCACATGGTCGATACGGTCAATAAATTCAAGAAGGCGACACAGGGCCTCTACCAAGAAAAAGGGAGAGAGCCGACCAGAGATGAGATAGCGGAAAAGATGAAAATATCCATCCAGGACGTCAAAAAAATCATGAACGCTTCCAAGGACTCGGTTTCTTTAGACGCGCCGGTCAACGAAGAAAATGATGCCCATATGAAAGACTTCCTGCAGGACAGTTATTATCCTGCCCCGGATGAACATTCCGTCCGCAACAGCCTGAAAGAAAACCTCGCTGAAGCGCTCGACAGTCTTACGGAAAGAGAGGCCGAAGTCTTGAAGATGAGATTCGGGATACCTGACGGGATCGAATACACCTTGGAAGAAGTTGGTCAGCGCTTTCATGTCACACGAGAACGTGTCCGCCAGATCGAAGCCAAAGCATTGAAAAAGCTCAAGAATTCATCCCGGATAGAGGGGCTCAAATGTTTCGCCTCTCAGAATTAAAAAAACAATCTTAAAACCACGGAGTCGGATTCTCCACGGCGTCTAAAACAGGAGATAATTCCTATTCTGGTATAAATTTTGCGCACAGGACTATCGTGAGATGAAAGAGACCGCCCAAAAGACCGAAAGCACCCAACATCCCAGGATGAAGTGGGGAATCATACTCTGGATAGCCGCTTCTTTCGTCTTTGCTTACCTATTATTCCAGACATTCACTCCTGAAGCAAATGTCGATCTTTCCTATTCTGAATTCAAAAAACAGGTGAAAAAGGGAAATGTATCGGATATCACCATCCGAAGTCAGGAAATCAGAGGTCACTTCAAAAAACCGTATTCCGTCACCTCCTCCGACGAGACAAAGCCAACGAGCTATTCATCCTTTACCACCATAAAACCCGCCTTAGAAGATCCCGGGCTTATGACAACTCTCGAAGATAATGAAGTGACCGTCCGTGCCAGGAAAGAGGGGGGCTCATGGCTAAGCAGCATCCTGATCATCGCGCTCCCCTGGATCCTTATCATCGGATATTTTGTGTATGCGCAAAAAAATGGGGAAACAAATGAAAGGGCTGGGACAGGGAGGCCTTTTCGGCATCGGAAAATCCCGGGCAAAACGTTTCAAAAAATCGAGGAGTGATGTCACTTACGAGGAGGTTGCCGGTCTGGATAACGCGAAGAATGACCTCAGCGAAATCGTGGATTACCTCAAGAACCCTGAAAAATTTAGAAAATCGGGTGCCGATATTCCAAAAGGGATTCTTCTGGTGGGACCACCAGGAACAGGGAAAACCCTTCTCGCAAGAGCGACAGCCGGAGAGGCCGATGTCCCGTTTTTCAACATCAGCGGATCGGAATTCATCGAAATGTTCGTCGGCGTTGGTGCCTCCCGTGTTCGCAACATGTTCGAAACGGCAAAAAAAAGGAGCGCCGTCCATCATCTTTATCGACGAGTTGGATTCCGTTGGACGGTCCAGAGGAACAGGGCTCGGAGGAGGCCATGATGAGCGGGAGCAAACACTCAACCAAATCCTTTCAGAGATGGATGGATTTGTTCCCCATCAATCGGTGATCGTTCTCTCTGCCACCAATCGTCCCGATGTTCTCGATCCGGCGCTTACCAGACCCGGGCGCTTCGACCGACAGATCATCCTTGATCTCCCGCACAAAGAGGCAAGGGAAAAAATCCTTGCTATTCATACCCGTCATGTCCCTCTTGAGGATAATGTCGATCTAAAGAACATCGCTGCCAGAACGGTTGGATTCTCGGGGGCAGACCTGAAAAATCTGGTCAATGAAGCAGCCCTCCTTGCCGCACGGAAGCAAAAAGAAATTGTCGCTCAGGATGAGTTCGAGAAAGCAAGAGATAAAATCCTTCTCGGATACGTCCGAGAGGAGATCTTGAGTGAAGAGGAGAAAAAAGTCATCGCTCACCACGAAGCAGGCCATGCCCTTATGGCCATACTCACGCCCGGAGCTGACCCCTTGCAGAAAGTGACGATCATTCCTCGAGGCCGTTCCTTAGGAGCCACGGAGCAAGCTCCCGAGGAGGACCGGCACAATTTCAAGAGGGACTATCTCCTCAAGCGAATTTCCATCATACTCGGCGGAAGGGCGGCAGAAAAACTGGTATTCGAAGATGTCAGCAATGGCGCAGCCGATGAC
>Ga0180437_10002743_pt1 | contig 27354 bp, 29 predicted proteins | sample SS_ome_4_FD_132410 | JGI IMG/M metagenome (GOLD analysis project Ga0180437, IMG submission 132410) | Hypersaline lake sediment archaeal communities from the Salton Sea, California, USA - SS_3_D_1 metaG | ecosystem: Environmental > Aquatic > Non-marine Saline and Alkaline > Hypersaline >...
CCCGTTTACTGCGATCAACTCCTCTACGCTCATATCGTATTCTTCAGCGATGTCCTCAAAAGTATCGCCGGGCTGAACCTGGTGAACAAAAAAAGATTCGGTGGCTGTGGCTTGCGGCGCGGGAGTTGTTTCCAGTTTCTGGACTGGCGTTGCAGTACCCTGGTTCAGGTAATTCTCCTGGATAAATGTGATTACATCCGTTGATTGCGTGCTGAATGTACGTTCCCAATAAATCAGTACGCCTATGGTTACACAGGCGGAGATTAAAACGTTTAGAAATAAGAAGAAGAAAATTCGTGTCCAGCCCTTCATAGTTGATGCTCAGCTATTGAGCCTCTAATGGAAATGATAGCATAGATTTTGTTTGGCGTGAACAGATTTTGATGAATAAAGCTCTAACACAGCATTATGTTGAAAGCAGCTGGTAAGACCAACTCGAGTTTGATATACTACTTGCCGGATTAGTCTGGGAAAATTGCCGGGTAGATGTAATAAATCATTGAGGTTAATTGATAATGTTTTTAGAGTTTTCATATCCTATCGGACCTGAATTAACCGTATTGGATGCAGGTTTTAATCCACCTCGCATTAATATTCGCTCCAGGATTGCGCAGGGAAAAAGCAACAATACAAGCTATATTGAACTGTTTGCCCACGCTGGAACGCATATCGATATGCCCTGGCACTTTAACGAGAATGGGTGGAAAATCCTCGATTTTGAGATCGGAGATTTTGTCTTCGAGGATGTGAATTTGATTGATATCCCGAAGGGTCCATACGAACCTGTTTTGTGGGAAGAATTAGCGCCATTTGAATCCCAACTCTATGAAGCGGATGCGCTTTTAATCCGAACAGGTTTCGGGTTGCAAAGGGTTAAAAACCCAGGTTTATATGTTCAGGGGACGCCCGGTCTGTCCTTAGAGGCGGCAAAAAAACTGTCGGGTTTTGATAACTTGAGCTGTATCGGGGTTGACTTTATCTCTATCGAGAATGTTGAGCAGGCTCGCAAAACTGGATATCCAATCCATCATACCCTTCTTGATCGCTTTCAGCCGTTGATTTTACTCGAGGATGCCAATCTTTCTGTATTGGGTAAGAACAAAATTAATCGAATTTATTTATTTCCTCTTCGGATGGAAGATCTGGAGGCTTCTCCGGTCACAGCTGTAGCAGAAATCTAGAACCCAAAATTATGCCTTATATCATTGATGGTCATAACCTGATACCCAAAGTGCCCGGTTTATCGCTTGTTGATATAGATGATGAAATGCGCCTGGTGGAAGTCCTGCAGGAATTCTGCCGCCGGCAGCGCAAGCAGGTTGAGGTGTTTTTTGACAAGGCTGCGTTGGGCGGAGCGCGAGCGCGTAAGTATGGGTGCGTAACGGCGCGTTTTGTAAGCCGGGGCAGGACGGCGGATGAAGCCATAAGGGACAGATTGATTCGCCTTGGGGGTGAAGCACGCAATTATTCCGTGGTCAGTTCCGACCGTGCTGTCCAGGCAACTGCGCGTGCTGCCCGCGCGCGTGTGGTATCTTCGGATGAGTTTGCTGGGACAATTTTGAGTAAAATGTTTGATCGTCCCGAAGAATTGGACGGACTTGATGATGCTCCTTTGAGCGAGGATGAGATAGATGAATGGCTGGAATTTTTTGATGCAGATGAGCAGTAGCGACGAATAATAATTTACTCTTGCTGAACTTACTTCATTTTCCGGGGATTTTATATAACCGAGCCAGGATGGGATTTCTAACAAAATTTTAATGCTAAGTAGACCAAAATAGTGTATATTAAATATGCCGACACCTGCCCTCCCTTTATTGGTAAATCAGGTGTCGTGTCACCGGACAAAAGCGATTACATGGTAACCCCATGTTGAGCTTCCGGTGGCCCTCCTTAGATTGCCGGGCGTGCCCCCCCCACGTCCGGCGATTTCTTTAAGTGACGATTATGGGGGTCGGATGAAGGTCAGGTTTTTTTTCGTTTTACCATCACCAATTGATTACAGCTATCTCCTTCAAGGCCCGGTTTCTGAACGCGCTTGAATCGCACTTCATCCATGTACACGCGCATAAAGTGGACTCCCAATCCGCCGATATCTCGCTCCTCCAAAGGTATGCTGGTATCAGGCTCGGGTATCTCGGTTGGATCGAAAGGTATACCGGTGTCTATCATGGTCACCGTGAATTCATTTTCCCCCGAAAAACAAGCGCATTCAATATCTTTGACGCATTCGCCGCCGTAAGCATGCTCGATAATATTGGTAAAGGCTTCGTCTGCCGCTATTTGAATGGCATAAACCTCGTTTGGGTTGAATCCGTGATCGCCTGCCTGCTGTGCGACAAACTCGCGAATACCCTGAAGACTTTTGTACTTCGCTGGGAAAGTCCGTTTAAATGGTTCTGAATTGGCTGAGGGTCCTGCAGCCGGATGGTTTGGTTTGATTTTTTCGTTTGCAGCGTTCATGCTTTAAATACCAGTAATATCTTCTTTCCACCAAGCCCTGCTCTATATCACATGCCGAAAGGCTGAAGTTAATCAAACTTCAGCCTGATTTTTATTCCAAGATTTTGTAGGCTGTCTAGAAATGACCGACAGCATCCATCGTATCGTCGTATATCGTAAATAACGGAGTAAAGCCTGCCAGGTCTAACGCGTTGCAAATGCGCTCGGGCACTGAAGCCAGAACAAGCTCGCCATTTCTGTGCTTTTTACAGTTTTTTTGAGTGCTTATCATGACGCGCAGGCCAGCGCTGGACATAAATTCCACGCCGCTCATATCGAGTACGATTTTATAGCGACCATTTTCGAGCAGCCCGTCAAGAATCTCGGCGAGCTGGGGTGCGGAGTAGCTGTCAATGCGTCCGCTAACCGTAACCAAATCGCTGCTTTTATATTCTTTGGTGGTTACTTCCATCTGAAATCCTCCACTAGCATTTGTTTAATAAAAACTTCATTAACCATAAAATTATATCACGCCAGCCCATTATTGGACAAATTACGTCTAGTTTCGTGGTTATGTTAAAGTGGGTGATTTTTGCATTTCTTTGGTAAGCCAAGCTGTGCGGGTTTTTATCAAGATTGGCGCAGCAATTCTTCAACGCGTGGGTTTTGCGAGTAAATGCCGCGTTTCTCTGGAGGGAGTAATGCGGCAATTTGGCACATTATCTCGTCGGTGTACTCTTGTAATATTACACGTCGATCACCCCCTCGAATAGGGGGCAGTGTGAATTGGTCGCCGATGCGAACGACTACCGGAACACGCTGCAGTCGAAGAAGTTTCGATTTAACTACCCGATCTTCTGTGCCCGTGACAGCTACAGGTAATATTGGAACGCCTGTTTTGGAAGCCAGGTAGCTCACACCAAAGCGTCCTTCCTGTAAACTCCCATCGGGGCTGCGTGTACCCTCTGGCGCGATCACCATAACGTCCCCATCCTGTAAACGCTTGAGAACTTTGCGGGTGGCGTTAAAATCAGCATTATAGCGATCGATGAAAATCGCATCCACCTGTCTGGCTAGTTCCCTGGTGAACCAATGACCCTTGTGTTTTTCAGCTAACAGTACAATGGCATCGTCCCGGTCTATGAAGTAGTACACCAGCAGCGCTTCGAGTATGCCGATATGGTTGGACACAATGATCTGATTATCCCCCTGAAACTTATCTCGATCACCGTACACCTCCAAGCGTGTGATCAGGGGGATTACTACCTTCAAAAGGGTGAGAATAAACTTGAGCAACATGAGCGGTTGGTGTGTTTTAATTGGATATTTTAACATACGAAAAAACCCGGATTGATCAGTCCTCCACCCGTAAGCCGGGACTTTCTCATGGGAAAAATGCTATTAAATACCTTTGAAGCATTATAATCAACCCAAAAAAAATTCTAGAAAGGAGCAATTATTATGAAATTCAGGCAGTTCGGCAGAACCGGGTGGATGGTCAGTGAAATTGGTTACGGGATGTGGGGGATGGCAGGTTGGACTGGCTCAGATGATGACCAATCTTTGGAATCCTTGCAGTTATCCGTTGATTTGGGCTGCAACTTTTTTGATACAGCCTGGGCTTACGGCGACGGGCACAGCGAAAGTTTGTTGGGAAGACTTGTGCGCGCAAACCCGGATAAAAAACTCTACACAGCCACCAAAATTCCGCCCAAGAACCGAATTTGGCCGAGCAGGCGCGAATTCAGTCTGGATGATTGTTTTCCACCTGATTACATTGAAGAATATGTGCACAGCAGTTTGGAGAATTCTGGATTGGAAAGTTTCGATCTGATCCAGTTCCATACATGGGAAGATACATGGCTGAAAGACGAGCGCTGGTTGGTGAAACTGGATGAACTGCGCCGCCAGGGATTGATCTGCGCCACAGGGATCAGCATCAACCGTTGGGAACCCTGGAATGGGGTAAACACGGTGCGCAGCGGCTTGATTGATGCCGTGCAGGTGATTTACAATATTTTCGACCAGAACCCAGAAGACGAACTTTTCCCGGCTTGTGAGGGTAACGATGTGGCTGTGATCGCACGTGTGCCTTTCGATGAAGGCACTTTGACCGGTAATTTGACGAAAGACAGCACCTGGCCTGAAGGGGATTGGCGCAATTCTTATTTTGTACCGGAGAATTTAATAGCCAGCGTGGAACGAGCGGAACGGTTAAAACCGCTTATCCCTGAAACCAGCAGTATGCCCGAGATCGCGCTGCGCTTTATCCTCAACAACCCGGTGGTCAGCACCATCATCCCTGGGATGCGCAAACCATCTCACGCAAAACAAAATCTGGCCACCAGCGATGCGGGACCACTGCCGGAAGAACTGCACAAGAAATTGCGGCAACACCGCTGGGACCGCGAACCTACATCCTGGTCGCAGTAATCGTTATTCGTTCTACTTTTTGCCAGTAACTGGTTTGGTTTGATCCAATCTCAATCACTGCCTTGCCCACGACTATGGTGAGGTCTGCGGTAATACATACCAGGGAGTTAGTGTTCAGTTTGCCTGCTGGTGTTGTTCGCCAATCAATCTCTTACCCGCTGCTTATCCCCGGACGCCCGCTTGGTCTTTATGGATTATCGGAATCTTTCTAGAACTCCATCGTACCGCCGTCCGCCATCAGGTCCAAAAAGAGATAATCATCTTGGAAGAAGAAGATCCTGACAAAACCCAAATTCTGGAGAAACCGAATGCTCAAAGAAACCGAAGAGCATCCATCTGCTGCCGCTGAACCGAACTCGATGGATATCTGGCTGTCTTCAGCAGTGCAAGAGCCGGAAGCCTGGTTACAGTCGGCTTTTATAAATGGAACCCTGTATTCTCCGAATTCAAGAGTGTATTTTTTTGGTTCAGGCACGTTGAATACCCCAACGGGTCTGTGAAGTTTGCTCGCTGCCAGGTAGTTTCTATTATTTCGGGGTCAATCCCTGTTTCATTTGTGGGGTACATAATGATTTCGCTTTCCAGCAGTTCCAACTATCCATTCACCATGCGGTAGGTTTGGGGGATCTGCCGGGCTGGAGAGGTCATAGGGTCCTCAGGTCCATGGGTGACCATATCCACCAGGACTTTTATACCAATAATTTCCATGGAATTTTCCTGGATGCGGTCGTCCATCAAGGCTGTCCCCAGCACCCCGGGTTCATTTTCCCGGATAACCACCAACGCCAGGTCGTAAAATTTGCTGCTGCCGCCTGGATCAGAGATGAGGATTAGCCTTGCTATAGGTTACCCATTCAGCTCACCAAATGCAGTAAATTCGCTTAGTTTGATAATGGTTTCGGCTGCTGAACAGGGAGCAGCCGGCTCGCGGAATTCTCCCTCAACCAGCTTTGCGCGTCCTTTTTGCTATATTCCAGGGGATATTCAAGGTTTTTGAGCATCTCGATTGAGATCTCAGTTTTGGGTGTTTCGGAGGGTACAAAGGTTGCCGGCTTTGCCGGCGAGGTCCCCTCATTAACATGGGTTATAGCGGGAGAAGGATCAATCGGCGTGCCCACTGTTCAGGCGCCATAAACCCATATTATGACGGGAATTAATAATATAATCTTGCTCAATCAACACCTTTTTATTAATAAAATTGATTTCCTTTCCTGGCAGGAATGTAAAAGACAATCGATAATTGTGTTCTTTGCGAAATCGTGAACCTCAACAGTATACGTGTTGGAATTGTTATATGAAATCCGAATAGCCGTCAAGTGAAACAGTTTCTTTGCACTCATTCCACCGCAACTCGAAGCGATGGGTATAATTTGTAATCATTTTTCCTCAGAAAACATCCAGGTTGGGAGCCTAAAAAACAGGAAAAAATTATGCAAAAAGATTATCCAATGGTCAATGTACATAATAAATGGGTTTCGCTGGAGGAGGTCATAGCGGGTGTCAGCTCCCAGACCACAGTTGAGTTCCGATTCGTACCGCCATGATTTTGTTCCGCCTATGGAAGGTGAGCCGATGCGGACTATCCCCGCTGAGTTCGAACCCCTTTTTGATGCCGCGGATGTGATCAAGTGCGGTCGGGGCATTTTCGCTGCCCAGAGCAGCTGCTGCAATCGTTTTGGGTTCGATTGGCTGCAGCGCCACCTGGGAGATGAATATCGAGTACAAGAAGTAAAGGTTTACGACACTCACCCCATGCATATCGACTCGACATTTTATCCGCTGGCTCCCAACGAACTTCTGATCAATCCGGAAAGGATGAACAAAGTCCCCGATATTTTCAAGCAGAACGGCTGGGATATCCTGGTCTGTCCTGAACCCAACATGCCGGAAAGCCACCCTATGTACACCTGCAGCAAGTAGTTGAATGTGAATGTCCTGATGCTCGACGAAGAACGCGTGATTGTCTCAAAGGGGGAGGATAATCTAATCAGGGCGTTTGAAGATTGGGGTTTCAAACCCATCGAATGTAATTTCTATTTTTTCGAATCGATCGCCGGCGGTTTGCACTGCGCGACGCTAGATATACGGCGGCGCGGCAACTAGAATCTTATTTATAAAGGTGAACAAATAACTTGATGGAAGATAGATTTGCCATCTTATTCGAACCTGTGAAAATAGGACCTGTGACGGCGCCGAACCGTTTTTACCAGGTGCCCCACTGCAATGGGATGGGCTATCGCATGCCGCGCGCCCTGGCAGCCATGCGCGGGGTAAAAGCAGAAGGCGGCTGGGGAGTGGTTTGTACGGAGGAGGTTGAAATACACCATACCAGCGACCTGGCTCCCAATATTGAAGGGCGGCTCTGGGATGACAAACACATTCCCGCCTTGAAGCTGATGGTGGATGAAGTCCATAAGCATGGCGCGCTGGCTGGGATTGAACTTACCTACGCTGGTCACCATTCACCCAACTTTTATTCACGCGCGGCAGGTTTCGGGCCGCGCTCAAAGGGGGTGACCGCCTACCATCCTGTGCAGACCCGCCGGGCTGATAAAGAGGATATCCGGAATATCCGCTGCTGGCACCGCGCGGCTGCCCTGCGCGCCAGACAGGCTGGTTTTGACATTATTTACGTTTATGCGTCTCACAACCTGAGCCTGGCAATGCATTTTTTGCTGCGCAGATACAACGACCGCAGCGATGAATACGGAGGCAGTCTTCAAAACAGGACACGTTTTCTCAGGGAATTAATCGAGGATACCAAAGATGCCGTCGGTGATACCTGTGCGGTGGCTGTGAGGTTTGCGATCGATGAACTGCTCGGGGATGAGGGTATCACCAGCCAGGGTGAGGGTCGTGACATCCTCGCCATGCTGGCTGAATTGCCTGACCTGTGGGACGTGAACATTAGCAATTGGAGCAACGACTCGACCACTGCCAGGTTTCAACAGGAAGGGTACCAGCAGGCATACGTGGGTTTTGTCAAATCGCTGACCAGCAAACCGGTGGTCGCGGTTGGCCGCTATACCTCGCCCGAATCAATGCTATCGGTCGTCCGCAAGGGAATTGCTGACATGGTAGGCGCCGCCCGCCCGTCGATTGCGGATCCATTTTTGCCTCAAAAGATCCAGGAAAATCGCTTTGAAGACATACGTGAGTGTATTGGGTGCAATATTTGCGCGAGCGCCGATGAACTCGGGGTGCCCATACGCTGCACTCAAAACCCCACTATGGGTGAAGAATGGCGGCGCAATTGGCATCCTGAACGGATTATGCTGCTGAAGAATCCCAAAAAAGTGCTGGTGGTAGGCGCTGGTCCAGCCGGACTTGAATGCGGGCGCGCTCTCGGGCAGCGCGGCTGTCAGGTCGTAATTGTTGAGGCAAAAAGAGAACCTGGCGGTCGTGTTAGCCTTGAATCCAAACTCACAGGTCTGAATGAATGGCGCCGGGTTGTGGATTGGCGTATGATCCAGACCGAGAAGATGGAAAATGTTACTATTTATCCGAATAGTCCGATGAGGTCGGATAAGGTGCTCGAGGCTGGTTTCAGGGATGTGATTGTTGCCACAGGTGCACACTGGCGGACAGATGGGGTGGGGCGAAACCTGGGGTATCCAATCCCCGGTTGCAGCCTGCCGCATGTCTTTTCGCCAGATGATTTGATGAACGGGAGGCTCCCATCTGGAAATGTAGCGGTGTATGATGACGATCACTACTATATGGGAAGTGTGCTGGCGGAATTCCTGGCTCAAATGGGCTGCCGTGTTACATTGATAACGCCTGCCCCCCTGGTCGCTTACTGGGCGCGCTATACCCTTGAACAGGAGAAGGTTCAGCGCAAATTGATGCGGATGGGTGTAGAGTTAATAACTCAGCACCTGGTTACTAAAATTTTTCCAGATTCTATTATTATATCTAACGTAATCAGCAGCGAAATATCACACCAACCAGCCGGGGCGGTGGTTTTGGTGAGCGACCGCATTCCAAACGATGGACTGTATAACTCCTTGAAACCTGCCCTTGAGGACGGCAGGTTAGATTCATTATGTGTTATTGGAGATGCAGAAGCGCCAAACATCATTGCCCAGGCGGTTTTCTCCGGACACCTGGCTGCACGAGAATTTGGAGAGGATCAATTGGATAGGGCACCATTTTGCATAGAGTATGTTGAGGTCTAAATTCCCTTCCAACCAATTAGTGATCATAGTCGCTAATGCCCGAGATGGCTGCTATCGAAATATGTCTGTATCACACCCCACTGGCCGTTGTACAGCCAGTCCGGGTCTTGCTTTTCGACTTTATCCTGCTGTCCGGGTTCCAAACCTGCCAGGCAATTCGATTTAAACACCCTCAGAAAGAGCAGCGGAACCGGCAGGTAGTTCAAAATCCCCAGCAAAGGCGTATCAAATGGCCACTGGAAGTCTCCCAGCCAGCGCCGGTAGTTGGCATCGCCTTTGCTGATCACCAGGTCTGTCCCAGCGATTTCTTTGGAGAGCGTGCGAGGCATTTGCCAGCCACTCAGGGGTGAAGTCCAGAAATAATCGCTCTTTATGATTAAAGTGCCATTCTGTTTGTTTTGTGCGAGGCGTTGGGACATATTTCGGACCATTTGGTTGGGCGCCTCGCTCGTATAATCGATCATCGATAAAACATCAGCGGTTGTGGCGTCCGACACGTAAGTCGGGAAAGGCTTGGTGTGCAAGCAGACAGTTTCAGTTAGCTCGTATTTGAGCAGGAAATCCGCCAGCGCCAGGTCGTAGGCTAATTCCAGCCCCCCGTTATCCAGCACAATATCAACCCGCCCCTGATATGCCTGGCTGGAAGTCAGATAATTGCTGGTTGAACCGGCGTGGTCAACCAGAAGGCGATCGCTCAAATCCTTTTTTGCCGGCGCAAACACTTGCTCGCGGCTTGCATCTGGGAACAGGCTCAAATCCGCCTTATTCCCCCACACATTTATGCGAAGCATGTACATCAAAGCTTCTTTGAAATGTGGTTTTGAGGGTGAAAAATCGGGTAGAAGCGCTTGCAGTCCAAAATATAAATCTCTCAGCCCATTATAAACTGGGGACAACCCCTCGCGTTTAATCCTGGCGTATGGATCAATCATCTTTCCTCGGCCGTCCCGGTAATACCCGCTAGCGGCGATCAGCCGGCGGAAGAAATATGTCTCCGCAGTAAACCAAGGCGCTTGCAGCCAGGACTGTCCGCGAAATGGCTCAAGATGCTTTTTCCAATCGGGGCGGTCAGGGGCATTGTCGTCCGGTAATTCACCCAGCTTGCCGTCAGGCATTTCAGCAGCCAGTTTTTTCAGATTCGTTTTTGCTCTGGGCGACCACTCGTAATCTTCAATCGCCTGCAGGGCAATGTCCGGCAGGCGATTGGACAGGGTGTAGTTGGCGAAAGAGCCGCGCTTGAGACCGGTAAGCGGTTTGGGCAGCGCCAGTTTTGGTCGGTTGGAGTCCATATTCGCACGTGTCAGGGCAGGATTTCCACTGTGGCTTTACCTCCATCCACGAGCAAGGATTGTCCGGTTTCCAGTTCATCCACCGGGATGCGATCGATGCATGGTATTTCAGCGATGATGCAGCCCGCGGCAGTGATGGTTTCACATTCAGCGTTGATGATTGCCGCCGGCGCGCATCCATTATCTTTGAGGCGTTTTATCGTGTATGACCCCACAGTCGACCCTTTGCCTGTGGGGAAAACCAGCACCTTGTTTGCGATCGATATCCCCTCCAGCTGGTGGCCTTTTTCGACTACAAGCCCGCTGTCCGGGTCAACGCCTCCGAAAAATGAGATGTTCATAGATGTCACCAATGCCTTTCCTCGAGCTTTTCCTTGATATATGCGCCTGCCTTTGAATTTCATTTTATTCTTCCCGTATCGCCTCCAGCACCACCTGGTCGAACGGTAAACACCGGGTTTTAAAATTGTTCTTCGCGTAAGCGTAATAGCAGGCTTTTGCGCTGTCGGTAGCCAGTGCACCAAAGCGGCCTTTAATAGGCGCCACAACGCAGCAAGTGTCGACCGCGAATTTAGCGCCGCTCTCTTCGATTATGCTCGCATAACCCATCATATCTGCAATATGTTTGGTCGGGCGCGAAGTGGTGATCCAGAATTCCCGCTGCACCTGTTTCCCTTCCAGTAACTCGGCGATGCGGGCGATCTCTTTTATCGATAGGTGCGGGCATCCCAGGCTGAGGAAGTCGACTTCCTCAGCGCCAGCATCGTTCATCGATTGGACCGCAGCCTCTAAATCAGCCTGCTTGATTTGAAGGCTTTCTTCGGGCGGGTTGTATCGCTCCGCTTCCGGGGTAATGCCCGGCATGTGGAACAACGCCGTGCCCCCATATGTGCCGATGCTGGCGCACAGTGACTTGAGTTCCTCAAGCGTCGCCTTTTTGATCCCCAGGATGTAGGGTACAGATTTGACCACGGATTTCTCAATTTTTTCGCCGACCGCTTTGCCTAATGCTCCAAAAAGCTGGCTGCCGGAAATTATTGCTTCGACGCGCACGGTAAGCGTTGGCTGCCGGTTGTGGTCGAGGTGCATGCCGTATAAGGCTGTCCTACCGGTCAGCGAGGCTGCCAGCGCGCTGGGCCCGCCTTCACGGTTGGTGCGCGCTCCAATAACCGAATTGGCATAACAAACAGCGCTGCTCTCCGCCCAGGCAATGTGTTCGCCGAAATGCGGCAGATTACCCGCCAGGTAGGGCGTGCAGGTGCAGGTGGTTACCACGCCCATGTCAGCAAAAGCCTGGATAACACGCTCTTGTTTGGCAGCGAAATCCGGATCGATCCCCAGCATGCGCCAGTTGTGGATGTCCATTCCAGCAGGGTTGAGCGTGGTCAGCACGCGCGCCGCCCCGCCGCTATTTGCCATTTCTGACAGGAACCTTAGCCCTGAATCGCCTAGGTTGTCATAACTCACCCCTGCGATCTGGACAGATGTAACCGGTGCCAATCGCTCCGCTTCGTAAATGGTGCCCAGCGCAACCAGAATTTCCATAGCTTTTGCCGTGGCGCGCCCACCTGCGCCGTCCAGCATACCCTGTTCTTCACCCGTAAGCCGCATATCCCTTATGCTCCGGTATTCCTGAAATTTTTAATGAATCTGTCAATATCTACCTGAGGGTAGGGCACTTTTTCAAAGCCAATATTCTCTTCACCCAGGGGCTTGGTCAGATCGAACCCCATTTTCGTGGTCAGTTTGGTGCTGGGTTCTGCGCTGGGATCCAGACTTGATCCTGGCTCTTTATCTAAAACGAACAAATCACGGTCTCCCTGAAAGCGGGTCGCCATAGCCCATTCGACCGACAGCGGGTCGTAAATGTCGATGTCCTCATTCACTACATAGACATGTTTGCACGAACGGTGGCCGGCAAAGGCGGCCTGAATGGCTTTGCGCCCATCGTCGGGCGACTTTTTATCAATTTGCACAATAGCATGCAGCCACGAGCAGCCGCCGGGGTTCACATTGACATCCAAACAGCGCACGACCTGGTTAACTTTCTGGAAGATAGTTGGTTCGCGCGGCATACCCATCAACATTTTGTGCTCGAGGCCGCCCGGCAGCAGCGCATGCCACAGGGCGTCTTTGCGGTGAGTGATGGTTTTGACTTCAAAAACTGGCTCATTCCGCATGATATCCTGAGTCTCAGTCAAGTCGACAAAAGGACCTTCGGCATGCCTCTTGTCCCGGTATACCGTGCCTTCGAGCACGATCTCCGCATCAGCCGGCAGGTAGAGATCTACGGTAATGCCCTTTACAACCTGTACCGGTTCCAGGGTGTTGGCAATCTGCATTTCGTTAACGCCGATTTCGATAGAGGTGGCGGCTGCCACCAGCACGTTAGGTGCGTTTCCGATACACACTGCTACATCCAGCTGCCCCAGGTCGTTCAGGAACCGGTCAAAATGGCGCGATGCCACTACACGAACCGCCATCTCGGTTTTTGAGATCTGCATGCCGCGGTGGTAATCCGCATTTTGGCCGTAATCCGGGTGCTTGGCGATGAATACGCCCGAGGTCAGGTAATTTCCGCCGTCGTTTTCAAAATGCAGGGGAATGGGCAGCGCATCCAGGTCTGGATTTGAGATGACCACCTCCTGGCAAGGCGCGTTGGATACGATTTCGCACTCCGAAGGGTTCTGTATAGCCTCCAACAGGCGCGGGATGATCTGGCTGGATTGGATATTCAAGTAATCGGCGAAGGTTTTTTTGGCGCAGAACAGGTTGCCGATCACTCCAAATTCCGATCCTTTTACATTTTCGAACAGGACCGGAGCCGGTTCCAGGGTTTTGAGCACACCCGCCAGTTCGTAGCGAGTAGAGATTGGCTCGCTGGTTTTGATTAAATCGCCTTTGCCTTCAATGTTGTGGATATATTCGCGCAGTGACACAGGTATTTTTCCTCTCGAATAAATGGTTGTTCAAGAAGTATACCCGCACTTATGTGCTTTAGGTAATAGAGGGAGTTTATATGTAAATTCCCGGAGCTGGGTTCACTGGTGTTCGCCGCTCCGGGAATCTTTAGAGTTATTTGATGTATATCGTAATTATTTGCGAATTTATTAGTAATTAACCGGAGCTGACTGCAATTTTCCGGGTTTTAGCTTCTCCAGCCTTGGGGAGCTGCAGGCGAAGCACGCCATCTTTAATGTTTGCCTGAATCTTATCCCTGTCTACGATATTGGACAGACGGAAACTGCGCTGGTAGTCGCCAATTTCATATTCTGAAAAGGTTGGCGCAAATCCATCCATATCTTCCGCTTCGATGTAAGCATTAAGGGTCAGGACATTTTTCTCGAGGGTGATGTCGATCGAATCCTCATCTGCGCCTGGTAGGTCAACCACAACAAAGATGTCATCATCGGTCTCAATAATATCAGCCCTTGGAACAAAACAAACGCATTCGCGTGTTCTTTCGGAATCCTCCATGTCAATTACTTCATGCTTTTGTACTTCTAATGCTTTTGATTCTTCTGCCATTGTTTAATCCTCCATACAAGCTATCTGCCAAAAATAAAATCCAAATTTCAAATCATCTTAAGCGCTTTTTACAGCGATCTTGCGTGGTTTGTCGGCTTCCGTGCGCGGCAGCGTAACTTTCAATACGCCGTTAACAAAAACAGCTTGTACACCATCAACATCAACCGGGAAGGGCAGCTGTATGGTGCGGCTGAAACTGCCTGAACCGCGTTCCTGTCGGTGGTAGCGGGCGCCTTCTTCCAGTTCATCTCGATTGCGCTCACCGCTCAAAGTCATGGTCTCGCCTACAACGCTGATGTCAATATCGTCCAAGTTGATACCGGGAACTTCTGCAGTGATGACCAATTCCTCTTCGTTGGACCAGATGTTCAACGGGGGATAACTGGACGCTCTGCGTAAATAAGAAGGATAACTGGATGCTAACAAACGATCCATGTCCTGCTGCATGCGGTTTATTTCTCTCCATACACTGGGTACTCTATATCGTCGGTACATTTATATTCTCCTTTGTAATATGTAATTAGTTTAAATGTTTTGTTGTCAATTACTGCATATCTTACTGAGCGATTGTAAGAAACACGCAAACAGATCATATGAGGAGTGTAAAAGCCCGACACAAACATATTTTCCTTGCGAAAATAAAACATACGAGTATAATATTCATCTATTATTCATTTAAAGGTGAAATTCAGACGGTGAAGCGAGCAATACTGCAGGAAGTAACGTTGGTTTTTAGACCGGCGATTTAACGACGAGCGCCTCGGGACAGCTACAAAAAGCGAATACCCGGGGGCTCGTTTGTGATTTATAAACGAAATCTATTTTAATATCATAAATGAGGAGGTAATACCATCAAGCACTTGTTAGATTTTCACAAAACCATCTTAGGAGAGAATAGTCAATGAATATATTTGGAATGGCCAGGCATGGACTGAATGATTTCGAACAAATAGCAGTTATATTTGTGATCGTCACTGCCATTATCAGCTTGCTGTATGCCTGGTACTTGCGAAACCGGGTGATGAAAAAAGACAAGGGCACTGCCGATATGCAGGCGGTGTGGAATGCGATCCGCATCGGCGCGGACAGCTATCTGAGCCGGCAGATGAAAACCATCCTTCCGGCAATTGCGGTGCTTACAATAGTGCTCTTTCTGAGCGTGTACGTGGTGCCGCCCAGCGTGGAAGCGATCGAAGAATTCGGAGACAGCGCTCAAATTATCGTCGCAATTGGACGCACCGGCGCCTTTATCCTGGGAGCGTTGTTCTCCTTATTGGTCGGTCAGCTCGGTATGCGTATGGCCATCCAGGCCAATGTGCGCGTGGCTGCGGCTTCAAAGCGCGGCTTTAATGAGGCATTATCCATCGCATATTACTCCGGGACCGTCACCGGTATGCTTACCGACGGGCTGGGATTGTTGGGCGGAACGACAATATTCATCTTATACGGTCGAGCTGCCCCGGACGCGCTGCTTGGTTTTGGGTTTGGCGGTACGGTTCTGGCGCTTTTCATGCGGGTTGGCGGCGGCATCTATACCAAGGCTGCCGATGTGGGCGCAGACCTGGTCGGTAAAGTGGAAGAAGATATCCCGGAGGACGACCCCCGCAATGCGGCGGTGGTGGCTGACCTGGTGGGCGATAACGTGGGCGACTGCGCCGGGATGGCGGCTGATATTTTCGAAAGTTACGAAGTGACCATTGTTTCTGCGCTTATCCTGGGTATTGCTCTGGTGGCGATCGATCCGACCCACAGCTTGAAGTGGATCGTTTTCCCTTTAATTATCCGCGGTATTGGCGTAATCAGTTCGATCATTGGTACGTTTACAGTGCCCATATGGGAGAAGTTCCCAATAAAATTCCTGCGGGCGCATGACGCTGAAGAAGCCATGTTCCGCTCCTACGAAGTATCCAGCATCAACACCGTGCTATTTTCCTTCATTGTTGCCTATCTCTACGCCGGGGATTGGCGCTTAGGAATGCTGACCGCTATTGGTGTAGGTCTTGCGGTGGCATTCAATCCGCTGACCTCCTATTTCACCTCCACCCGCCACAAACCGGTCAAAGAAGTTGTGGAAGCGATGGACACAGGTCCTGCGACGACGATCCTGCAGGGTTTTGCCTCCGGCATGGAATCTAGTGTTTGGGCGCTGGTTGTAATCGCAGTGGCATTTGTGGCAGCGCTGCTCCTTTATGAGGCAGACGGTACATTATATGTTCTGTATGCGGTAGCTATGATCGGCATCGGTATGCTTAGCCATACCGGCAATAATGTCGCCATGGACTCGTACGGCCCCATCGCCGATAACGCTAACGGCATCGGGGAGATGGCCTGGCATGATAAGACCGATGAACAGACATTAGAAGCACGCCAGATTATGGCCGACCTGGATGCGGTTGGCAATACAACCAAAGCCATCACCAAAGGTATCGCGATTGCATCGGCGGTCATCGCTGCGGTGAGCTTATTTGCCTCCTTCATTACAGACGTAGCCCGGGCGCAAGCTGCGACGGGAATGGCAGAGACCATGGAGTCAATCCGTGTCTCGTCTACACCAGTATTCGTAGGATTACTGCTGGGTGGGGCGCTGCCCTGGTTGTTCAGTTCCCTTTCGATCCGCGCCGTCAGCCGTGCGGCGGCAGAGATCGTGCAGGAAGTCCGGGCGCAGTTCAGAATTCCCGGCATCATAGAAGGCACCAAGACGCCCGATTACGGCAAAGTTGTGGCGATTTCCACCTCTTCATCCCAGAAAGAACTGATCCCGCTGGCGACGATTGCAATCGTTACGCCGCTTATGCTGGGTCTGATACTGGGCATCGAAGCTCTGGGAGGTTTCCTGGCAGGTGTTATTTTAAGCGGCCAATTGCTGGCGGTTTATATGGCCAACGCCGGCGGCGCCTGGGATAATGCTAAGAAAGCTGTTGAAGATGAACCCAGCAATCCAGCCGAGAACACCGGGAAAGGGTCCGAACGGCATAAAGCCGGCGTGGTGGGCGACACGGTGGGTGATCCGCTCAAGGATACTGCCGGACCGGCGCTTAACCCGATGATAAAAGTTGTCAACCTGGTATCACTGCTGGCCGCGCCTGTTCTGGTGAAGTACGCCAACCTGGGTTTAATTGGATGGCTGGTCGTGATTTTGCTGTTAGCGGCTGTTATCTGGAGCATCAGGGCCAGCAAGAAACCCGCTCCTAGCATGGAAGTGGAAGAGGTTAAGATCACTGAAAGTGGAGATTGAAGCATAAATTTCAATTTTAACTTTAAACCAGAAGTAGGTAGTTAAGGTAAGCTCCCGGTCAGCAGTCCACCGCTCCGGGAGCTTTTTGTGATGTGCTTCCTTTGTCATTCCTCCCTTAATCCCAAAAAATTCCCTGGCACTCAAAAAGCTGCACCCGTCAAATCTTCCAGCGCAAGCCGGATTACGGTCGGAATGCCAATCACCTTACCGCTATTCCGAATCGTCCTATCGTGAGGTATCCCTGTTGGACTAGCATGAAACGGAATTGGAAGGGTCGGAGTGAAACCATCCCGTTATAAATCTTGCTCTCCTCGATTATTGCACACAGATTTTTTCTAACGCCTGCGCCCCAAAGCCTCCTGAATCCCCACAAAAATGAAAAAATCTTTCCCAAAAGATCCGCAGTACTTCCACTGGAATGAAAACCTGTGAGTTATATTCCAGGCCGCGTTGCTCATACCCTCAAAATAAAATTTATTGCAATAATATACCTTTCTTGGTATATTATTATTATGAAATTCACGGATTTGCTGGATATCGTCGGCGATCAACCCTTGTTCGAAAGCAGTCTGCTGCTGGCGGGTGACGTAAACCCGGTCGACTTGGGGCGCCAGCTTTCACGTTGGGTAAAGAGCGGGCGCATCATGCAACTGCGGCGCGGCTTATACACATTGTCCTTCCCATACCAGAAAGTGAAACCGCACCCTTTCTACACAGCCAACCACATGGTACTGGGTTCTTATGTCAGCTGCCATTCCGCCCTGGCTCACTACGGCTTGATCCCCGAAGCTGTGCCGTTGACCACCAGCGTGTGCACCGGTCGAACTCTTCTTAAAAGCACGCCTTTGGGCGACTTCCGCTTCCATCACATTGCCGACAAATGGTTCTTCTCCTATGTATCGAAGGAAATCCTGGAAGGTCAAAACGTGTTTTTAGCCGGGCCCGAAAAAGCCCTGCTGGACCTAGTGCACCTGGTTCCCGGGAGTGAACGGCTTGATTATTTAAGCGGACTCCGGCTGCAGAATCTGGATAAGATCAAACCCGGGCGCTTGATGGAAATATCAGAAAGGATAAACAGCCCAAAAATCACACGCGCCGTGAAGAACATCCGCAAATTAATCTCACTGGAAGGTAGAAAATATATAACGCTATGAAAGAGCAGCTTTTTTTTCTGGTTCAGGATTCAGCCGATCACCTTGAGAGCAGGAATATCGCCCGGGAGTATTTGCAGGCTCTGGTTTTAAAATGCCTGCAGCGATCAGGCGCCATGGTTTTACTGGCATTTAAAGGTGGTACAGCATTGCGCTTTTTGCACAACAGCCGCCGCTATTCGCATGATTTAGACTTTGCTCTGCAAGGAGGGCTGGCTAATTTCGAATTCCCAAAATTTCTGCGCGCCATCCAGAGCGACTTGCACGATCAGGGATATAAGCCCGAGGTGAAAGTGAGCGATGCGGAACCCATCAAAGAGGCTTTTGTGAGCTTCCCGGGATTGTTGTATGAATTGCAGTTGTCACCTGACCCCGGGGATGCCTTATCGGTCAGGATTGAAATCAACACCGATCCACCGCCCGGAGCTGGTTTGCAGATCACCCTCATACGCAAGTACGTCTTGCTGCGCTTGTTCCATTACGACCGCGCCACCCTGTTCGCCGAAAAAATATCCGAAATCCTGGGTCGGGTGGATTTAAAAGGCCGCGATATGTACGACCTGGTCTGGTATCTGTGTGACCCCGCCTGGCCGGCGCCTAATTTAGCGCTGCTCAACAACGCATTGGGGCCCGGCGGCTGGAAGGGTACCCCGGTTCGACCGGATACCTGGGTGAGTGTGCTGGAGGAGCATTTAGCGTCCGTTTTCTGGGAAAACGTGGTGGAAGACGTGCGCCCCTACCTTGAAGGCGGGGACGACATCTTACCGCTTTTGAACCGGGAGACGCTCAAGCGCCTGTTGGAAAGGGTCGCGGGCAGCTTTTAATCTATCCGTTTCACGCAAGAGACAATTGATCCATCCGAACGGATAGGCAATTTGCCTGGCCAGCTCGATATACGCCCCCGGCAACGGTGTTTACCAGGATGATTGCGCCGGCGCTAATGGCACATTCCTCGCCGATTGTGTTGCGGTCCCTGATGATCTAGCCCGCCCCTATAAAACAATAAGGCTCGATGGTAACACTCCCGTTGGTAATGACACCCGGTGCCAGGAAACAATGATCTTTAATGACAGTATAATGCCCGACGATCACACCGTGGTTAATGGATATATTGTACCCAATTTCGACATAAGGATCGATAATCGCGTTTTTCCCAACCATACAATTGTCGCCAATCAATGTGTCAGTGTGGATTGAGGCGCTATCAATGATAGTATTGATCAGGCGATACTCTTTTTCTTTTGCCTGGAGATATTTATCTGCTCTTAAATGGTTGGCCTGTTTGTAACCCAGCGAGACCAGCATCGTGTTATCGCTGGATGGATATTTTGTTCAAATATTCTCAAAGTGTACATCCGGAAGGTTAAAGAGAGTTTCTTCCTGGATATAATCCTTATCCACTGTGAAAGCAACAATCTGGAAATGCGGATCGAGTTTTAAAGCAGCGTGGGCTGAACATGCCTCCGGTCCGTTTCCAAATAAGATAACTTTTTCCATCCATGCCTTGCTTTCCGAATTTGTTATTCAGTGCAGTATTTTATTTTTCCCTCGAAATCTTGAGAGTGATAATGTACATCAAGTTTTTCTCCTTCTCGAAAGTGATTGGTGTTCCTGTTCATGCTCAGAAATCTCCCAACAGCTTGAGAGCTTTTTCCAGATTCTCTTTTTCGTCTGGAGCAGGTGAGAGCTTTGCAGCTGATTCTAAGTCTTTTTCGATGGCATCTGCCATGTCCGCGATGGTTGGAGCCTCCAGCATAACCCGGAGAGGTAATTCCACATGGAACTCGTCCCAAATCCTGGTGATCAAACAGGTCATCAGCAGAGAATCTCCGCCGAGTTCAAAGAAGTTGTCGTTCACGCCAATTACTGGATCATCATTGAGCGAAGGAGTGTTATGCGCCCCGTGCAAATCCAGCATCTCCGCCCATATGTGAGTGAGCTTCACCTCGAGGCTGCTGCCAGGAGCGGCATGTGGAGTGTCGAGGCGCAGACGATTGACGGATGGTTCTGGGAGGGCGAGCAGGTCGATTTTCCCGTTCGGGTTGAGAGGCAGGGTATCCAGGAATTCATATGCTGAAGGGATCAAAAAATCCGGCAGAAAGTCTTTCAAAGAACGGCGAATTGCGCCCACAGTAGGCGGCGGATGGACACAGTGAACAAGGTAAGCGACCAGTCTTTTTTCACCACGCTGGTCATCCTTTGCCACCACCAGCGCTTCTTTAATCGATTGAAGGTTGAGCAAAGCTTGCTCGACCTCGGCTGTTTCGACACTGTGCCCGCGGATTTTGACCACGGAATCGCGCCGGCCCAGGTGGACCAGGCTGCCGTCCGGCATCCAACGGCTAAGGTCCCCGGTCAGGAATACGCGTTGGTCTCCGCCGCCTGGATCCGGCAAGAATTTTGCCTGGGTGAGGTCCGGTTTGTTCCAGTAACCGGGGGTCAGGTAACGGCTTTGAATGGTTATTTCACCCACCTGTCCCCTGCCAACCGGGCGGTGGTCTTCATCCAGTATGAGGATCTTCACTTCCTGAGCGGAATAGCCAATGGGCACATATAACCCATCGAACCGGGTATCTCTTTCGAGGAAATATGGATGAAAAATCGGAGCTTCGGTTGCCCCCCACATGTTGACCAGCAGGCAGTCGGGGGAGAAATGACGCTGGTATAAATCAAAATCTCGCCTGTAGAGCGGTGAACCCCCCAATTTAATAACCCTCAGATCTGGAAGCTTATCATCGCCGCCAAGGTTCTCAACAAGCAGTCGAAAGACGCTGGGCGTAGACACAAAAATTGTGATTTGTTCTTGTGCCATCCAGGCGGGCAGACCCCGGATGCCCTCTTTTTTCAAATCCCAAGCGATCACAGCCGCGCCGTTTAGCAGCGCAGGCAGTTCTTCATGCGTAGCGCCGCTTGAACTGAGCGCAGTCAGGTGAGTGATGCGGTCCTGTGGGCTGATACGCAGTGTGTTGGCGTTCCTCATGGCGTGCAGCAGCCGGAATCGATGCGTGTTGGGCACGCCTTTTGGCTCCCCTGTTGATCCGGAGGTGTAGTAGATATAAGCTAAAGCATCAGCGGAAAGCGCTAAATCCAGGTTTTCAGAAGGCTGCGAATTCCCTGATTCATCGATATTGATAACATCACACCCGCGGTTCGCCAGGGCGACGGCTGAGGTGAGATTACGTGTGTTAGTTAAAAGGAGATTTGCGCCGGAATCCGCCAGCATGTAATTGTTCCTGGCGAGTGGATACAAAGGATCCAGGGGGACATAAAACTTGCCTGCTTTCAATACCCCAAGCAGAGCGGTCAATCCGGGGATGCCGTGTTCGAAAAAAAGAGCCACAGGTTCTGGATGCGGTCCGCGCCGGGAAAAAACCTGGTGCGCAACGCGGTTGGCAGCCAGATTCAGCTCGTGGTAGGTTAATTCTCGCTGCCCATCCTTAATCGCCAGGCGATGTGGGTGTTGGCGAGCTTGAAACTCAAAACGGGCGGGTACCGACCCCTCAATTTCTTCCTTATTGAACGCAATCCACGTTCCGGATGGGTGGAAACATTTGGCTTGAATTTTCACCTGTTCTGGAGGGATTAGTGGGTGGGATGGTTTGTAACCAGCCTGTTCCATGATTGGTTTAAAGTATCCTTTTTACCTGCGGCCTGAAGAATATTGTAAATGAAATATCCAAATCAATGGGCTATCTTAATGATCAATTGTTGGCTAATTTCCTTAAATAGAAAAGCGGTAGAGCCACATAAAGCGATTTTATTGTGGATAGGAATAAGTAATGAATACGGAGAATCTGCAATCCAAAAAGTACCGGTTAAACAGAAACCAGGGCAGATTTCTGCCCTGGAAAAGTCCGAGTTATGCTGATGGGCCCGGTAGGGATCGAACCTACGACCAAACGGTTATGAGCCGTCCGCTCTGCCACTGAGCTACGGGCCCTGAATTTCAAAAAAGAGCGGGTGACGGGACTCGAACCCGTGAATGTCAGCTTGGAAGGCTGATGCCTTACCACTTGGCCACACCCGCTTAGCTATTGACTATTATAACTGATCATATAAAGAATTTCCAATTGATATCTTTTGAAAATTCGAATATCTTCAAATGTAACCTTGAAAAGTTGAGCACTGATGTTTATGGATTATTCCACCTGGCACATACGCAAAGTGCGCTTCAAGGACTCATAGGTTATAATTCAACCCGCAAAGCGCTTTAATCACTTTTACAGGCAGGCATTGATCACTTTGAGCATTTACGAAGTAGCTAAAAGAGCCGGCGTGTCCATTACCACCGTTTCGCATGTTTTTTCCGGCCAGAGACCGGTTTCCGCTAAAACCCGCGAGCACGTACTGGATGTCGCCAGGGAAATAAATTATCGCCCCCACCGCATGGCGCAGGGCCTTGCGAAAGGGCGCTCGATGATTTTCGGGATCCTCTTCCCGTTTGGCGGCGATTCGCTGGTCTGCAATCCGTATTTTGTGGAACAGTTGGACGGGCTTTCGACCGCTGCTGCAAAGGTGGGATATGCATTTCTGCTCATTCCACGCACAAATAAAACCTTGGGTCCGGCGATTGAGGAGGTCCTTCAGAAAATTGACGGCGCCATCGTGGTTGATCCAAGCGCCAGTGATCCTTATTTCGACCTGCTTTTGGAGAAGGACATACCCATCGTCACCACCGGGCGCCATCTTGGCATCCACGGCATTCCTGCTGTGGAAAATGAGCATTCCGCTTATATGCGGGATTTATTTGATCACTTACTAAGGCAGGAGTATCGCGACCCGGCGCTGATCACTATGCAAAAAGAACTTTCTTATTACCAGGATAAAGAAAAAGCATTCAAGCGTGAGGCTGCTTCCAGGGGCTTTCAACCCAGGTTGGTAAGGGCTCAAAATCCATTGGAAGGATCATCTTTTGATCTGGCACGCGAGTTATTGGAAAACGAAAATAAGCCCGATATTATCATCACTGTATCTGATTTTCAGGCGATTGAATTCCTGCGGGTTGCTGTTGATTCAGGATTTGAGGTCCCGAATGATTTGGGGATTGTGGGGGACGGGAACACAACCCTTGCGCATAATTCCATCCCTACGCTCACCAGCACATCTGTTCAAACGCCAATGATGGGGGAGAAGGCGGTTGAAATGCTGATCGAAATTATCAGCGGCGGTGAAGATATTGAAAACCAGCTGGTTAACGCAGCAGTTATTAAAAGGGAATCAACCACGCGCTTCAAAGAAATTTAGGCTTTTTTCAATATTCGACCATAGCCTGTTCTTCTCCCACGGAGAAATGCGCCTGTACAATTTTCCATTCTTCCCCTTGTCTGGAGAGCACATAGGTAGACCGCATGCTGACTTCTTGCGGAATACCGTTCATTTCAAATGCTATACTTAAATCACCGCTCGCCCAGCCGATGTCCCCTTGAGCGTTTATTCTGGGTTCGTTTTCTCCCCAGGTGTAAACCGGGTCGACCAGCGCTTTTACCTGCTCTAATACCGGTCCAACAAACGCCTCATACCCGATCCAGCGCTCGACCAGATCAGTACCGTAAATCACCACATCCTCTTGCTGGGCGATCGTGGAAAGGATCTGGTCGGCGTCCGATTTTTCCCAGCCGGTTCTGAAGCTTTCCAGTGTGTCCAGTATGGCTTTGATATCTGTTTCTGTTTGGCTTGATTGATTGGCGCTCATCACCAGTACCTCTTCCTGCTTGTGGTCAGCACCTCAAACCCATCTTCTGTGACCAATCCGTTCTCTTCATAGAAGAATCCCCCATGTGATTCATGCCCGAACAACAATTCAACCGCCAGGTACATGCCGGGCTTGATTACGTTTTTTTCCCCCTTCATCAACCAGGGTGAACTCCAGCCGATCCCCAAACCGTGTCCAACGGCGGGAAAACCTTCCTCCTCTCCTTCAGCCAATGCCAGGAAATCCTGCAGGACTTTCACACCTTCTACCCAGTTCATATAAACTTCGCCGATATCGCCGGCAGTCATGCCCGGTTTTATGTTCTTGCAGATCGTCTCCACGCCTTCAATTGTGGCCTCCAGATATGCCCTTTGCTCGTCCGTGGGTTGGTCGCCGATAACACGCGTCCTGCCGAAATCCCATGCATATCCCCCGAACATCCCGTAACAATCAACATGGAAGTATTCGCCTTTTTGCATAGGTCTGAAACCATCATGCGAGGGCAGGCGCGCCCAGGAAAACAAGTGAGATTTAACCCCCGAGTTGCATGCCGCGTCCCACATAACCGCCCCTTCTGACACGACGACACCAAATGCTGCGCTGGCTGCTTCCGCTTCGGTTGCACCCTCAACAGCCGCATCCATCATGGCTTCAACCGCTCTGCTTCCAATGTCGCAGGATTTGCGGATGATGGCTTGCTCAGCCGGGCTTTTTATTGCCATCCGTTCATCCAGGATGCCGTCTTCCACCTCCAGATAAGTCGGCCCGGCTTTTTCAACGAAAAGCTTGTATGCTGCCGCGGTCATCGCGCCCGTGCCAACCAGTCCCACATTCTTCCCAAACAGGCTGCTTTCTCGCATTGCGTCTACAGTCATCTCGATCACTCGAACTCCAGCCCGCACGTCATCGGCAACCACCAGGTCAGGCCGCCAGTAGGCGTTGTCAACGATTAAGGTGGTCGGGCCTTCCACCGGCAGTACGAAAGCGCCGTGTGAGCCTGCAGACCATATTTCATGGTAATCCATAACATACGGCTGTTGGGAGTAATGGTTGGTCAGGTAGAATAAATCCCCGACCATGTCGACAGCCGCGCCGCCTTTTGAAAAGAAGACCAACCCATCCAACCCGGCATCCTGTGCCGCTGCACGGGCTAGCTTTTGACGCTCGAGGTACTCACTTTTTGTTATAAATGACCAGGGGTCAACTCTTTCTCTCACAATAGCCTCCTGTGGTTTTTCTTGAAATGCAGGTATCATCCAGCTTTTTGAATTTACTGTGTTCCGGTCTGCAGTTCGTTTTTTATTCCAAGTCAGTTCTGTGCGCCCTGAGGTGCTCAAGCACTTTGGGGTCGATATAATCTGGCCCGACCCATCTTTCTTCCAGGTTCTCCCATCCCATATAGTTCTCCAGCGCACCGGGAACATCATCTCCTTCTTTCCAATGACCGGCTTGCCTCAACAGTTCTGCGATTTCGGCAAGGAGTTCCTGATCGACGGGGATGAGGTCCTCTTGAGCGGGGCGATCAAAGTATAAGCGGTGCAGGGATAATAATTTCCATAATTCTTCAATTGGGTCATCATGATGGTCAACCCGCAGGTCGATATACCGGTCATGGTTGCCGCCGTATCCGCCGCCGGGTTTTACGATATAAAGGTGGGCCGCTTCGACGCCGCGTGCGTCTCCGCCTTCCGCCTGTCCTGCTCTCAGCGCCTGTACCATGCGTTCAGGCAGCCGTCCCGGGGTTGCCTCAAAAGTCCCTGCCATGGCTGGCACAACTTCTGCGCTGGCTAGTATATTTCCCTGGCAGGCGTAACATGGACCGGTGACACCCATGGCATGTTGGAAACAATCCGATCCCGTGAAGGAAGCGGAGCGGCCGTGTATATCCACAATCCCCAACTGCCGTGAATTTACCCCTTGATCATCTTTCAGCAGGTAGTCAATTGTCTCCTGCGGGTCGAATCCAGCCGAACTCATTAAATCCAATCCCATCTCGCCGTGCAAAATGTTTGGATGGGCCTGCACAGCGACTGCCCCGACACCTGCGCGTGCGTGGGAAACCGCGGCTCCAACCGCCAGGAACTTGGACTGTACTGCGACGCCCACCTCGCCGGTCTCTGGATCTGCGGCGACGATTGAAAATGTAGACAGCTTCGCGCCCATTATCATCTCCGAATAAATTATTCAGTTCGCGGGGGCGCTTCATAGCCCCCATATTTTGAGTGGCTGAGGCCCAGGCGGTCGTATAAATCTGCCGCCATCTCAGCAAACTTCCAGCAAACCGCACCGGGATCGACGATCGGCACAAGCGCTTCTTTCTTGGCCTGTTCCCAGAAAGCAGGCGTCGCCATTTCGGACAGCACCACGACTTCTGCCCCGTCTTCTGTTGCAGCCAGGTTTGCTTCTTCAATACAGCGATCAAAAAATCCCTGTGGATCAGCCAACACTTCCGGGATTCCCATTTCAACGCTTCTGAAAGACGCCAGCTTCCGTTCATGACCGTAGAGCACGGCGTTATCATGCATCTTGGGTATCCATTTCCGGCGTCCGACAATAATCGAAAACTTGTGTCCCATGGTTGCGGCCAGCGCCAGGGATGCTTCAGCCATGCCTACAACCGGCATATTCACAATTTCACGCAGTTCTCTGAGACCGCCGTCATAGAAACATCCGATGATGCCAGCGGAAAAACCATCCCTTTCTGCATCTAAGAACATCTGCAGGAGCGGCCCCAGGGCTTCGTGTTCGTAGGTATGGTACTCCAGGTGCGGAGGCCCTTCGTCCAGCGATTTAACTACGGGTTCAAATTCTGGCGACTTTATTGCTGCGATTAATTCCTCAGTTTCCTGATCAAAATCCTTAATTCCAACTGGGTTCGCATACAATATTTTTTTCATATATTTTCTCACCTCTTTTATGATAGGCAGCTGTTATTTACACCAGGCTCTAAAATTTGTACGGTCGGTGAAGTTTGTTATCATTACACGAATAAACACTTACCGGGTATATATCTCGATGCTGGCCCGCAAGGAGGAACGCAGCATCGAGATGTTTAACGGAATTCTGAGTTTTAATTTCATCCTATCCATCAAGCGGCATTGGATAGATTTTGTGGGATGTTTTAGCGATTACTTTGAGATAAACCGCAGTTCCTGCATGTGTGACCACACGAATTCTTTGATGTCATCTGCAAGTACGGTTGTGTTTACATCCAGGTATACCGGGATAAATGGGGAATTATCGACCCACATCTGCTGGATTTGGTCCCATTTTTCCTGTCTTTTTTCTGGATCGAGTTCCTGCCTCGCTTCCCAGATAATATCATCAGCGCCCGGGATGCAGATCTCGTTGACGTTGTAGGAATCCATCAGCGCGCAGACCATGTCAAATCCCATGAAGTATCCGG
>Ga0180437_10002744_pt1 | contig 27352 bp, 21 predicted proteins | sample SS_ome_4_FD_132410 | JGI IMG/M metagenome (GOLD analysis project Ga0180437, IMG submission 132410) | Hypersaline lake sediment archaeal communities from the Salton Sea, California, USA - SS_3_D_1 metaG | ecosystem: Environmental > Aquatic > Non-marine Saline and Alkaline > Hypersaline >...
CCACTCGGATGAGGCAACCGGATGGCCGTCGCAGACAACGCGTCCCTCGCCGAGGGCGTAGATCTCCAGGTGATCTGTTTCCTCTTCTTCTGACAGCCCTCCCTGCAAGATCTCTTTCCTGAAGGCTCTCAACTTCAGTACTCGCTCAGCTACCTCACTGGTGCTCGCTATGCCTTCGGCGACACCCAGGCTTAGGAGGTCCTCGGCGCGTTGACCCTCTGCGACTGCAAACTGGAGGGTACCGATTTCCTCCGCCAGATCCAGCGCTCTGCGCAGCTCCACCACCGCCTGCGATTGGTTTCCTGCCAGCAGGTGGGCCTCGGCCAGCAGAAACCGGCCCCGGGCCAGCTCGCGCTTGGCGCGCCGCTGTTCTAGAAAACCGGTCCCCTGGGTGAGGAGATGGAGACCTTTTTCGACTTCACCGCTTTGGGCCAGTGTGATTCCCTCGGCTACCGGCAGTAGCCCTTGGGTTTCGAATTCCAGTCCCTTTTCCTCAGCCAACTGTCGGGCATGCTCAATCAGTGTATGCGCCCGCTCGTGGTCCCCTTGCCAGCGGACCATATCTGCCCGCGCCGTCAGGACGTATACCGCCAGGCTTGGCTGGTTCTCCTGTGCGATCTGCCAGCCGGTACGATACATTGGTTCCGCACGATCGTAGGCTCCGACGTCCCGGTAGACGTCAGCCATTCCGACCGAGATGTAGGCCTGGAACCGTCGATCGCCACCGCGTCGCGCGGCAGCCAGTCCCTCTTCGTATAGGACCAGTGCTTTCTGATATTCCCCCCGGTAATGGTGGAGACATCCCAGGTTGTTAAGCACTCCTGCCAGCAGGGTGGGGGCACCCAACCGCCGTCCAATGGCCAGTGCTTCGTTGAGACACGTTGCTGCGTCATCGTAAGAGCCTTGAGCGGTAAATGCCAGTGTCAAATCTTGCAGCAGGTTGACGACGTTGTAGGTGCTCTCCACCTGCCGGTAGAGTGCCAACGCTCCTTGCAGTTTGCCGATTCCCTCGGCGAAACGACCTAGTCCCACCAAGGCTCGTCCGATAAGCCGTTGCGCGTGCGCTCGCCCGGTGATATCTTCCGGGTGGAGCATATCCATCGCGGCCTGCGCTTCCGTAATCACATCCTCATAGCGGCCTTCGAACAGACCCAACAGGGCACGCTGGTTGTGCACCTCCGCCAGGCGAGTTGTCTCTCCCCGGGCGGCGAATCCCGCCTCGGCGTGAGCAAGTGCCTGCCGGGCATGCTCGTAGTCAAGACGATCTGTCAGTGCCTTGCTGTGATAGAGTGAAAGCCAGGGGGCTTGGACGCTCATGTCCTCGGGCAGTTCTTCTGCCCAATGGCTGATTGTCTCCACACGCCCCCGTGTGAACCATTCCAGCGCCACGCGCTCCATCAGCTTGGTCGCTTCTGGATAGGCTTCTGCAGTCAGATAGTGGTATACCGCTTCTTCGACGTCGTTGTCTTTCTCGAAGTGCTCTGCTGCGCGCAGGTGTAGTCTGGCAAAATGGTCCGGATCACGCCGGCGTAGTTGTTCGTGCAGGAAGTCTCGGAACAGATTGTGGTAGCGATAGGTGGCTGCTCCGCCCCTTCCGAATCGAGTCACGAAGAGATTGCGCCGTTCCAGCTCGGTCAGCAAGGAGCGAGGTTCCTGGACGTGGAGGATCTGATGGCATAGCCGCGATGACATCTCGCGCAACACGACCGATGTGTGCAGAAAGTGTTGGATGTCCGGGGGCTGTCGGTTTAGTACCTCCCTTGCCAGATAGGCGTACGTCTCGGTAGTAGCCCGCCCGGTATCGAGCAGGGTTGCCCTGGCGCCCTCGCGCAGCAAGTCGGTCAGGAGCAAGACTCCAGTGATCCAGCCTTCGGATTTGGTGGCTATCGTGTGTGCTTCGCTCTCGGATATCTCGACGTGTGATGATTCCAGGAGTTCCTGGATCTCCTGGGGGGTGAAGCACAAATCCTGGGCTGCCAGGCCGACGAGTTGGCGTTTGGCAACCAGGTGCGTGACTGGAACTTCTGGCAGCACGCGGCTCACCAGCATCAGGTGACAATTGAAGGGGAGAACCTCAATCAGGCGGTGGACGAAGGTGCGGATGCCCAGTGCACCTTCTAGTGCATCATAGTTATCTACCATGACGACCAACGGATCGTCAACGTCGATCATCTCGTTGACCAACGTGCCTACGATACCGGTCGGCTCGTAGAAAATGTCACTGGACAGTGATGCCAGCGCTGCCTGCGTGCGCTTGCCAAAGTCCGGGAAACGCTCGCGGATGGCCGCCACCAGGTATTCGGTGAACACGACCATGTCGCGGTCGCGTTCGTCGGCGGTGTACCAACACACGGGCGTAGGGCTGTGGCGGGCGAAGTCTACCATCGCCGACGTCTTGCCGTAGCCGGCGGGGGCGTAGACCAGTGTCAGTCTGCAACTGAGGCCTTGCTCGATAGCCTGGCACACCCGTGGTCTGTGTAGCAAGCCAGCAGGGCTGGGTACCAACAGTTTAGAACGGACGAGCGTGTGTTTGGGGGCGGGCAAGTTCTCAAAGGCTCCTATGGCTGCGGTCTCCGCATTTGCGTGACACGAAAGTATCCAGAAACGAATACTCCTGAAGTATACCCTTACAGCTCCAAAGGAGCAAGCAGCCACGGTCAAATAAAACCCCTTCCCCCCAAGCTGGGGGGAAGGGGAGGCAGCGAGATGGTCTTGATCCTATGTTCCGAGCTTTTTCTTCAGCGCTAGACCGAGCCTGCGGATGCCTTCGACGATGATGTCGGGCGGGCAGAAGGAGAAGTTGAGGCGCATAGCGTTGTACCCGCCATCCTGGTTCGGGTAGAAATTGATGCCGGGTACGTAGGCAACTTTTTCCTGTAGCGCGTCTTCGAGCAATTCCGTCGTGTCGATCGATTCTGGCGCACGTGCCCACAGGAACAGTCCGCCCTGTGGGTGGGTCCAACTGCAGCCTTCTGGCCAGAACTCAACCAGTGCGTCAAGCATCGTGTCCCGACGCTCTTTGTAGACCTGGCGCAGTTTCTTGACGTGCGGCTTGAGGATCCCGCGCTGGCAGATGTCGTTGGCGATGTATTGGACGAAGGTGCCCGTGTGCAGGTCTGCTCCCTGCTTGGCCAGCACGAAGCGTTGCAGCAATACCTCCGGGCAGACGATCCAACCCAGCCGCAGCCCCGGGCTCAGCGTCTTGGAGAAAGTGCCCAGATAGATGGTCCGCTCGGGGATCAGGGTACAGATGGGGATGATGTCCTCACCCTCGTAGCGCAACTGTCCATAAGGGTCGTCTTCTACCACAGGAATATCCAGTTTCGTAGCAATATCCGCCAGCCGCTTGCGTCGCTCCAAAGTGAGCGTTGTGCCCGCAGGGTTATGGAAGTTGGGCAGGACGTAGATGAACTTGGGCGGATATCCGGTTTCGTCCAGTACCTTTGCATATGCCTCTTCGATTTCGTCGACGACCATGCCATCATCGTCGAGACGGACCGTTTGGTAGCGGGCCTGGTACGCGTTCCACGCCTGGATCGCGCCCAGGTACGTGGGGCAGCCAGTGATCACGTAGTCTCCCGGGTTGATGAAGAGTTCGCCCACCAGGTCCAGCGCTTGCTGGGAACCGTTGGTGAGCAAGACGTTGTCCGGCACGGCCGGGACGCCGTATTTGTGCATGGTGGTCGCCAGGTATTCCTTGAGCGGCGAGTACCCTTCGGTCGCGCTGTACTGCATTGCCTGGGCGCCTTTCTCTCGGCAGATGTGCCGGCAGGCTTCCTCGACCTCACGCATGGGGAAGAACTCTGGAGCTGGCATGCCGCCAGCCAGGGAGATCACGTCCGGTAGTTGGGTGTATTTGAGCAGTTCCCGGATGGCGGAGCACTTCATCTCCTCTGTACGCTCGGCCAGGTGTGGCGACCAGTCTAGCACTGGTATTTCGCGGCCAAGATCGAGATTCGGTTCCATAGACTACCTCCTGATCATGGTTTCTCGGGCGAGGCCCGGTTGCAAAAAATGGATTTGCTGCTTGCCAATACCTCCCGCAGGGTTCGTTTGCCTGCACGCTACCTGAACGGTTCCGTGCGGTGCGTATCCTGCGGGTCAATCACTCCGCGAAGCCATTCTCCTCTTTGACCGTGGCACGTGGGTTTCGGGTGCATCCTATCGGTGAGATAGTGCGGCCCCGCACCGATACGACGGGCGGGGCCGTGATGTGTGGGGGTAGCAAGTAACCCGACATAACTCGCGACCTGACGATTCTCTGCCAAAGAACGTCGCCAACGAGGGACAGGCGAGCAATGCACGTAGGTATACTTTCTTCAGTCGTGTACTGTTTTGCTAAGCGAGCCATGTCACTTGGACTATGGTCTGTCCTAGCCTCGGCCGTGTATTTATTCTAGCATCAGATGGGTAGGAGGTCAAATGGAGAAGGTCATAGATGAGGGGGGAGATATGTCACGGTTGATGGGCGACTAACGCCACTTGACTATCCGATGCCCTTGCGGTATCCTTAGAAAGATTGCGTATTCAAGAATGCATAAGGAAGGAGGTTATTAGTGTATAAGATTTTGCAGAAGGAAGTTCTCAGCGATGTCAACAAGTTGATGGTTGTCTCCGCACCGGCGGTGGCACGCAAAGCGCGGGCCGGCCAGTTCGTCATCGTGCGGGTCGACGAGCACGGCGAGCGCATACCGCTCACCATCGCCGACTATGACCGGGAGGCAGGTACAATCACGATTATCTTCCAGGAAGTCGGTAAGACAACAATGCACCTGGGTACGCTGGAGCCAGGCGATGGGTTAGCTACCTTCGTGGGGCCTCTGGGCCATCCAACCGAGGTTGAGGACTACGGGACTGTTGTGTGTGTGGGAGGCGGGGTCGGCATCGCGCCGCTCTATCCGATCACGCGGGCTCTCAAAGAGGCCGGCAACACGGTCATCTCAATCATCGGCGCACGTACCCAGGAGTTGCTCTTCTGGGAGGACGAAATGCGGGCGGTCAGCGATGAACTGATCGTCTGCACCGACGATGGCTCATATGGCCGCAAGGCACTGGTCACCGAGCCGCTCAAGGAGATACTGGAGGCGCGCGGTGGGGACATCTCGCGCGTGTGGGCGATCGGGCCGGCCATTATGATGAAGTTTGTCGCGCTGACGACCAAGCCGTACAAGGTGCCGACGATCGTCAGCCTGAACACGATTATGATTGACGGAACCGGTATGTGTGGTGGTTGTCGGGTTTTGCTGGAGGATGGTGCCCAGTTCGTGTGCGTCGACGGCCCGGAATTCGACGGCCACAAGGTAGACTGGGACAATCTGCTGGCCCGCCAGGCTTTCTACAGGGAAGAGGAGCGGCTGGCGATTGAGCAATGGCAGCACAAGTGTCACCTGGAGGGTGTGCTGGACGAGGGAGGTGCCTAAGTGTCTGATCTCACACCACGCGATCGTATGCAGATTCCACGGCAGGAGATGCCGACCCAGGACCCCGACGTCCGCGGGGGCAACTTCGATGAGGTCGCGTTGGGCTTCACAGAGGAGCTGGTCCGGCAAGAGGCGGAGCGCTGCCTCCAGTGCGCCCGGCCCAAGTGCGTCGATGGATGTCCCGTCGGTGTCCTTATCCCCGACTTCATCCTCGCGCTGCGGGAGGGGGATATGATCGGGGCTGTGAAGGCGATGAAGGTGAAGAACAGCCTCCCCGCGATCTGCGGCCGTGTCTGTCCCCAGGAAGTCCAGTGTGAGGCCACGTGTGTCCTGGCCAAGAAAGGGGATCCGGTCGCAATCGGGCGGCTGGAGCGGTTTGTCGGAGACTACGAGCTGGCACAGCGGACTTGCCCGCTGGAGCGCAGTGAGGAGACCGGCAAGCGGGTCGCTGTCATCGGCACCGGTCCGGCGGGTCTGACCTGCGCGGTGGACGTCGCACGCGAGGGGCACGAGGTCGCGATGTTCGAATCGCTCCACAGTCCCGGTGGCGTGCTGGTATATGGCATTCCCGAATTCCGTTTGCCCAAGGCGGTGGTCCACAGCGAGATTGACTACGCAGCGGAGTGCCTGGGGATCCAGATCCATACCGATCAGGTCATTGGCCGTATCCTCACCTTAGACGAGCTTCTGGAGGAGTACGACGCTATCTTCATGGGAACTGGAGCAGGTCTGCCTTCTTTCCTGCGTATCCCTGGGATCAACTACAACGGTGTTATGTCGGCCAACGAGTTTCTCACCCGGGTCAATCTGATGAAAGGCTACCGTTTCCCCGAGTACGACACGCCGGTCAAGGTGGGGAAGAGGGTGGCCGTGATCGGTGCGGGCAACGTCGCGATGGACTCTGCCCGTTGTAGCCTGCGCCTGCAGACCGTCCAGGCTGGCGATTCCGACGACGGCGGCGAGGTGCACATCGTGTATCGCCGCTCCCGCCAGGAGGTCCCGGCGCGGGCCGAGGAGTTCCATCACGCCGAGGAGGAGGGCGTGATCTTCGACTTCCTGACCAACCCGGTGGAGATTTTCGGGGATGATAAAGGCTGCGTGCGTGGTATGCGCTGCATCCGCATGGAACTGGGCGAGCCGGATGATTCTGGCCGGCGACGCCCGATGCCCATCGAGGGATCCGAGTTTGAGATGGACGTGGATACGGTCATCATGGCCCTGGGGACCAGCCCCAACCCGCTGGTCTTCGTCGACGCCGATGGGCTGGAACGCAAGAAGTGGGGTACCGTGGTCGCCGGCGAAGAAACCGGACGGACGACCATGTCGCGGGTGTGGGCCGGCGGCGATGTGGTCACGGGCGCGGCAACCGTCGTCAGTGCCATGGGTGCTGGCAAGCGTGCTGCTGCGGACATAAACGCCTTCCTGCGCGGGGAGTTCGAAGCCTGGTAGCCTTCTGAGCGAAACCAAAAAAACGCCGCTCTCACGAGCGGCGTTTTTGTTCGTGTGCCGGGCACGTGTGGCAGTTTGGGAAAGTTGTCTGTGAACAACGCAGTTTCTAAGGAGTTGGCGTGGGGCTGGCGCCGGGAGTGCTTGTGGATGTGGGCGTGGGCGTCGGCCGCAACCAAGTGAAGGTGCGTGCCTCGCCCGGGTCGCCGGCCTCCTCATACACGACTTCGCCCCGCTTGTTCCTCGTCTCCCGCACGACCTGGACCTCCCAGCGAAATACGCGTCGATCGCCGGATGAGTCTTGCAGCAGCTCCACAGGCACGCGCCAGGACGTGGTCCGGGTCCGATGGGTAGTCGCTATCTGGCCGCTGGGTAGCTGGAGGAAATTGATCTGGTACCATTCGTCCTGGCGCAGCAGGCTCACAGACGCCCACTGCAGCAGAATGGGTACATCACTGCCCACGATTGTGGCTCCATCGGGAGGGGTGAGGAGCGGCGGTGCCGGGTAGGGCGGCACAGGTGTGGGTGTGGCGTTCGGGTCTACCGTCGGCGTAGGGCTGGGCACCGGCGTCCCCATCGGGATGACCAGGGATTGGTTGGTGCGGATGGTATCGTCGTTGGGTGGCAGATCGTTGGCGGTGCGGATCAGTGCCACCGAGATTCCGTATTGTTCGGCGATGGAGCTGAGCGTATCGCCAGGCACGACGATGTGGACCATATAGTCCGGTGGTGTTGGCGTGGGAACGTTGGGGTCCAACGTGCTGGTCGGTCCTGGCGTGGGTGTGCCAACCGGAATGAGCAGGAGTTGTCCTACCTGGATCAGTTCGGGGTCGACGTTTGGGTTCAACGCCAGGATTGCATCCACCGTTGTGTCATACTCCACGGCGAGGGCGATGAGCGTTTCCCCCTCCTGCACCTGGTGAGCCAATGGTGGGACCGGGGTGGGGGTGGCAGTGGACGTGGGGGTCTGTGTCGGCGTTGACGTCGGTGTGGCGGTGGCTGTGCGGGTGGGGGTAGCGGTCGGCGTCAGGTTCTTCGGTTCCGCGGTTGTCAGCTTGTATAGCCCGAAACTACCTGCCGAGAGAATGGCCAGCGCCAGGAAGATGACAATCAGCGCCCTGGCCCAGCCCGGCAGTCGGTGCTGTCCCTTATCTGATGTTTCCTCCGCTGTGGCTTCCCCTTCGACCAGCGATGCCCCGCACATCAGGCACGTCGTCGCCATGGCAGCCACGCGCGAGCCACAGGCTGGACAACGGCGGGGTTCTTCGCTCGGAAGGGATACTTCAGGTTCTTCGGCCATGGTTACCTACCCGTCAATGGGGCGCATGATAGCACAGAAGCGGCAAATGACAAACCTGTCCTGTGCCATCGCGTTATCCACCTGACCGCAAGATCGAGAAGATGAGCCACAAACCCAGCAGGCTGACGATGACGAAGCCTGTGATGACGAGGATTGTCGCCAACCCCCACTCCTCGGCCAGGTTGAACGCTGGGACGAGCAGTGCCAGCCCGACGATGAGCGCGGCCAACAACAGGCTCAGGGAGAGGCGATTTGCTGATCGGTCCATACGGGCCAGCGCCTGGTTCAACCCTTTGTGACTGACCGTGAGCTCCAGTTCGCCGCGCTCGGCACGCGTGAGGAGTTGTGATCCAACACGCGGGATTGTGCCCAGCAGATCTGCCCAATCGTCGAATCCTTTCGCCAGGGGTGGGCCCCACGTGCGTGGGGATGCCATCTGCCAGGTCAGGCGACGGACGTAGGGCCGGGAGACGGCAAATACGTCGAAGTCGGGGACCAGTTTCATCCCGACGCCCTCCATCATGCCTAGCGCTTTGCCCAGCAGCCAAAGCTCCGAAGGCAGATGCAGGTGGTGACGGAAGGCGATAGGCATCGTCTCGTCGATCACCTCGCGGGCATGTATTGCTTCCAGCGGCAGCCCATAATACTTGTGCAGCAGCCGGGCGACGTCCCGTCGCAGTCTCGCCCGGTCCAGGGTCCCGCTGACTGCGCCCATACGAATCAACTGGTCTACGATCCCTTCCTCGTCCAGTTGTACGGCGACGATGTAGAGGCGGATCAAATCGTTCCGCAGGCGTTGGCTCAGGTGTCCCACCATCCCGAAGTCCATAGCGCCGATGACTTCGCCGGGCAACACAGCGAAGTTGCCCGGGTGCGGGTCGGCCTGGAAAAACCCATCCTCCAGAATCTCTTTGACGATGATGCGGGCTGCGTTGTGAGCGATCCTCTGTCGATCGTAGCCGGCGGCGTCCAGTGCTTCGACGTCGTCAATCTTGATCCCGTGGATGCGCTCCAGCACCAACACGCGACGTGTGGTGTAGTCCCAGTAGATCCGCGGGATGTGGAGACAGGGCTCATCGGCGAAGTTGGCGCGGAAGCGGTCGGCGTTGCCTCCCTCGCGGTAGAAGTCCAGCTCGGCGCGCAGGGTAGCGGCGAACTCCTCTGCAATCTCCGGCAGATCGTAGATCTCGCCCAGGGAGGTGCTCGACTGGACCAGGCGAGCCAGGTCAAACAGGATTTCCAGGTCTGTGTCAATGGTCGTTTGGATGTTGGGACGCTGCACTTTGACGACGACCTCGGTACCATCGGGCAAGTTGGCCGTGTGGACCTGCGACAGCGAGGCAGCGGCGATGGGAGTCGGGTCGAAGACGGGGAACAGTCTCTCCACCGGTGCGCCCAGTTCGAGCTCGATCTGCGCCTGGACCGACTCCCACTCGGCCGGAGGTACCGTGTCCTGAAGCTTGGCCAGTTCCGCGATGTAGGCCGGAGGGAGCAGGTCGGGCCGGGTGCTTAGTACCTGGCCCAACTTGACGAAGGTTGGACCAAGTTCCTCAAGCGCCAGGCGGAGCCTCTGGGGTAAGCCTCGGGGAGGTACGGGCGTGCGTCCTCGGAACAGCAGGCGCCGGGGCAGTGATAGGTATGGCAGCAGACCCACCGCCTCGACCAATTCGCCAAAGCCGTGGCGGATGAAGACTTGTGCGATCTCGCGGTAGCGCTGGAGGTGACGGACACTGCGAAAGGGCAGGCGTGCCATTGCTCGTTCGTTCTCACTTGGCTGTCTGGCAGTGAACTGCGCTCATCTGGAGTCCAGGAGCGCCCGAATCTGGGGAAGGGCTTCCATGGCTGCCTTCTCGCCAGCAGCGATCGTCTCCGCTGCACGGGTGAAGCCGGTGAGGGCAGTAATCCCTTTCGGGATGTCAGGACGGATGAGCAGGTCTGGAGGGAAATCCGCCCGGGAGCGACCATTCGCCTCTGCGATCAAGAAGTCAATCGAGCGCCAGACAACTTCCATCCAGTCCACCAATCCGTTGGGCATGAAGCGACGCCGGTGCAGTTCCTGGGCCAGATGGATCACCGATTGCTGGTCGGTGGAGATGTCCACCGCGATCACTACGGTCGCTCCCAACTCTTGGACCACGTCGACAGGGAGGTTGTCCACGAGACCTCCATCGACCAGCAGTTGCCCGCCTCGTTCCAGTGGGGCGAGCAGCCCTGGAATGGCGATGGTGGCCCGCACCGCGTCCAGCACGGACCCCTCTTGCAGGATAATCTTCTGGCAACTATTCAAGTCTACCGCCGTAAGCGCCAGAGGGATCTTAAGCTGGTCGAACGTGTACCCTTGCAGCCACTGGGCCAGGTATTCCACCACCTTGTTGCCCTGAAGTACCCCCCGCCGGGGAAGGTTGCGGTCCACCAACTTGAGCAACTGGCGCGGGCTGGACGTCCGCACCGCCGCTTGCGCCATCTCAAGGGCTGGAACGCCGGTGGCATAAATGGCGCTGACGATACCGCCCATACTGGTACCTGAAAGCAGGTCGATGGGCACGTGTTCTTGCTCCAGCACCTTGAGCACGCCGATATGGGCCAGGCCGCGGGCGCCGCCGCCGCTCAAGACCAGTCCGACTTTTCGCGGTGGCCGTTTCCACAGGTTCTTCAGAAATCGCAGCATGTGTGTGGTTCTCTCCTCGGTTTGCGGCTAGTATACAACATTGATATGGGAAAGTCCAATGCATTCCCCGGTGGCCAGGCCGTGCAAACTCCGGAGATCGGCGCGGTGGCAGGTCGAGAAGTGGCGCCACGGGTGGCGTGATCCTCGAAATCCCATCGAAATCGGCGGCAGATGGCCGGTATGGCCGGGGATGATGGTGGAGGGCCCCCCGGCCTCATCGGTCAGGATGGTGCAGGTCAGTCTGCTTGCTTCTTGGCTGACTTCTTGCCTGCAAGTTCCTCGACCATCGCGGTCAGTTCGTCGATTTTCTGATGCAGTTCTTCGATGTCTTTGCGAGAAGCTACGGGTACGTTTACGCGGATCTTGTCGAGTTCCTCACGCATCAGTTTCCGCAGTTCCTCCCGATCCTCCTCACCCCGAGCCACCAGTCTGTCGACGATGCTGGGGGCTTCTTCTGCCCTGACCTCTCCTTCCTCGACCATCTTGTTCACGAACTGCACGACTTTGTCGCGAGTCAGGGTCAGCACGCCCAGACCCAGCAACAGACTCTTTTCGACCAATCCAGCCATTTTATTGCCTCCTATTCATACAAGAGATTTCTAGACTCCTACCTCGATCCGATCGGATTTCCTCACAGGCCCAGGGCCCGCAGTACTTCGTAGACGAAGTCGGATAGGCGCAGTTTCTCCCCCCTGGTCAGGCTGTCCAGATGTTCTCGGAATTGCTGAGAGTACGAGAGGAGCAGGGACGTAGCACGGCGGTTGGCCTTCTCAACCAACGAGAGGGCCAGGCTGAAACCAGCCAGAGAATAGAGCAGCGCCCATCCCGGCGGGCCGAACCGGCGCAGGGAGGGTAGAATCCCCCTCGCCGTAGCCGTGTCCCGCAACTCGTAGAAGACCAGAATGGTAGCTGTCACCATATCGGCGGCGAAGAGGAGCGGGGATCTGCGCTCCGGGATGCGCAGCAGGAGCTCGTTCAGCAGTTCCTGGTAATCCGTTCCTTTCCCGTCTTCCAGAGCTTGCAGGAGATCTGCTTTGCTCTCCTCCCAGGCCCGCGCGTCCAGCGTGGTGGCCGTCCACTCGGCGAGTAGCGTCAATGCCTTATCCGTGGGAGCGAAGACGATGACGGAGCGGCCTCTGTGTCCTTGCGGACGCACAGCTTCGGACCGCACCAGCCGCTTCTCCTCCAGTAGACGTAACATCTCGTACGCGGTGACCGGGCTCACGTCCAACGCGCGCGCCACGTCCGCGTAGTGTACCGGTGCCTTGGCCTCGCGGTAGAGATCGAACAGTCTGCTCAGAAAGTCTCGTTGTCTAGTGGATAACTTCACTGTCGACCCTGTTCTGTCGGGCGGACTAAAAAATGCCTAATATCCCGAAAGTTCCGAAAGAAGTATACATCAGCCCTGTGGGTTTGTCAAGGTAAGGCGCTTGACGAGTTCAGTGCTTCCCAGTAGAATAGCCGCTATGGATCAGATACCACTTGTCACACTCACCACAGACTTCGGTACGGCTGATGGCTACGTCGGGACGATGAAGGGGGTCATTCTCAGCATCGCACCGGATGCTCGGTTGGTGGATATTTCCCATGAGATTGCTCCCCAGGATCTCCGCCAGGCGGCCTACGTGCTCTACACCGCCTATCCGTTTTTTCCAGCGCATGCCGTCCACCTGGTCGTGGTGGACCCGGGTGTGGGGAGCGCGCGGCGGCCCATCGCGGTCCGCACCGCGGCAGGTGATTTCGTCGCACCGGACAACGGTGTTCTCAGTTACGTTATGGCGCGCGAATCGGTGGAAGCAGTAGTTGAGCTCAGCCGGGCTCGCTATCGCCTTCCCCGTGTCAGCCATACATTCCACGGCCGCGACATCTTCTCCCCCGCTGCTGCGCACCTGGCGGCCGGTGTCGCCATCGATGCGCTTGGCCCACCTGTGCCTGACCCGATCGTCTTTCCGCCACCTCGGATTGAGGTAGTCCCTGACGGCATCGCGGGCCAGGTGCTCCACGCCGACCACTTCGGCAATGTAATCACCAGCATTGGCCAACTTGTGTGGCGGGGGGACGAGCTCTCGCTCGATCCGGCGTTTCAGACGGTGCCAGGTGACCGGCGTGTGTGTTTCAAAGCACGTGATGCACAGGTTGTGGTGGCTGGCCACGAGCTGGCTGGTGTACGTCGTACTTACGCGGAAGTATCCCGTGGTGAGACATTGGCCCTGGTGGGCAGCGAAGGGCACCTGGAGATCGCGGTGCGTGAGGGAAACGCCGCCCAGAGGCTAGGCCTGCGTCCCGGTGATGCAGTATTCGTGCGGCTGTGATGGCCATCGGGCACCGCACGTCGCTTCTTCCCCTTATCTCCACTGATCGACAGTTGTCGCGTGTACGGCGATTGGGTGTGTTGATCCCTGGAGACGAAACCGTCGATCGGGGTATACTGGCCTGTTTGACGGAAATACGGAGCAACGAGGATGGACAAATTTGTCATTGAAGGAGGGTATCCGCTCTCTGGTACCGTGACCCCCAGCGGTAACAAGAATGCTGCCTTGCCCCTGTTGGCGGCCTGCCTCCTCACCGATGAGCCCGTGACGTTGCACAACCTGCCGGCCATCGGCGACGTTACGACGATGGGCGAGCTGCTGGCCGACGTTGGAGTCGCCATAGAGAAACTGGACCCCAATACCTGGCGGGTGCACGCCCACGACATTCGTACCTCCGAGTTGAGTCCCAGGCTCTTTGGACATATCCGGGGCTCGATCACGCTGGCAGGGCCGATGCTGGCCCGGACGGGCGAGGTGCACCTGCCTCGTCCTGGGGGGGACGTCATCGGGCGCAGGCGGGTGGACACGCACTTCCTGGCGCTGAGCGCGCTGGGGGCGGATGTGGATGCCGACGGCACTTTTCGCCTGCGGAGCAATCGTCTGTCTGGGGCTGACATTCTCTTGGACGAGGCCAGCGTTACAGGTACCGAAAACGCCATCATGGGCGCGACGCTGGCCAAGGGCACCACCATCATCCGCAATGCGGCCTGTGAGCCCCACGTGCAGGACTTGTGCCATATGTTATGCCGACTTGGGGCTCAGATCGAGGGCATTGGCTCCAACACGCTCACCATACACGGGGTGGAACGGCTGAGTGGGGGCGAGTACACCATCGGGCCAGATTACATGGCCGTGGGGAGTTACATCGCCCTGGCCGCGGTGACCGGTGGTGAGATGCTGATCAAGGATGCTCTCCCGGAGCATCTGCGCATGGTTGGTCTGGTGTTTGATCGGCTGGGGGTGCGCTTCGAGGCCCGGGGCAACGACGTCTTTGTCCCTTCCGAACAGTCGCTTACCATCACCCCGGACATCGGAGGGGCTATCCCAACCATCTACGATGCACCTTGGCCAGCCTTTCCTGCGGATCTGCTGAGCATCGCCATCGTCCTGGCGACGCAGGCTCAGGGGACGGTTTTGATCCACGATAAGATGTTTGAGAGCCGCTTGTTCTTCGTGGACAAGCTGATCGGGATGGGCGCGCGCATCATCCTCTGTGACCCACATCGGTGCGTGGTACAGGGACCGTCGCCACTCCATGGAGATGAGGTGGAGAGTCCGGACATCCGCGCTGGCATGGCGCTTCTCATCGCGGCCCTGTGTGCCGAGGGACAGAGTTGGATCCGCAACATCCGGCAGATTGACCGAGGCTATGAGCGGATAGAGGACGAACTGCGCCAGTTGGGCGCCAGGATCAGGCGCGTCTCGGACTGACCTGCCCGACTACGGTACGATGTAGGTGTCCACCACATTCCCCGCTGTATCGCGGAGTGTGATCAATGTGCCTCCGGTCCAGGCCGGGGACGGGCGCCCCCAGTATAGATCGCCGGGCGTGGAGTTGCCTGCGCTCGAATGTATGGCTACCTGTGCGTCGGTGAACAGGGTGATCGCCGGAAACGTGAAGGTGTTGCCCTCTGCGTTGGACAGCGTCCATTCCTCCAGCTTGATTGCACCTCCCCGGTTGCGCACGATGACCACCTCGGCCGCTAGATTGCCTGAACCCAGGACCTGTGCGATCTCAATCAGGGGCGGACCCGATGGGGTGAGGGTGGGCAGCGGTGTAACGGGCGTTGTGTCCACTGGAGTGGGCTCCGGCGACGGTTCGGCGTTCGCCTCATCGGGCGGGGGAGGCGGTGGGGCGGTGGAGATGACGAGCGTCTGGCCGGGGTAAAGCAGATGCGGATCGCTGATCCCGTTGGCTGCCATCAAGTCCTCGACAGAGACGCCGTAGGTCTGCGCGATGGCTCCCAGCGTGTCCCCTTCCTGGACGTAGTACACCAATGGGGCGGGCGACGTGGAAGCGGCAAGGGGTGGTGGGGAGGGAGAGCTCACGGCTGTCTCACCGGCCGGGGACGTGAGCGTGGGGGAGATGGCCGTGACTGTACGATCGGCAGGGGCAGTGGCGGGACTGTGCGTGCGTTCCCAGATGAAGAGGATAGTCAACATGACGCCCGCTGAGACGATCACGTTCACGATGATGAAAATGGCCCACGTACGTCTGCGCATACGCTGGATGACCTCCCTGGTTGGTATACTGGGAAATCGGTAGAACGGTACAGTGGACTATTCTATCACAAAAGCCGGTGAATTGGTAGACCCGCCAATTTCCCAATTCCCCTATCTTGTGTTACACTCCGATCAAACCAATCCGGGAGTAGGAGCTATGTCGACATTGCTTGTGAAGCACGCTGAGTTGATGGTGACGATGGACGACGACCGTCGCCAGATTCCTGACGGTGGCCTGTTTGTGCGGGACAACGCCATTGAGCAGGTCGGGCCAACCGCCGGCTTGCCCCCCGAGGCCGATCGCGTGATCGACGCCCGCGGCATGATCCTCCTGCCAGGACTGGTCAACACACACCATCACTTCTATCAGACCCTGACCCGGGCGGTGCTGGGGGCGCAGGACGCCACGCTCTTCCGCTGGCTGAAGACGCTGTATCCGATATGGGCCGGTTTGACCTCGGAGGCGGTCTACACCAGCGCGCTGGTCGCGCTCGCCGAGTTGATGCTCTCCGGCTGCACGACCGCGTCCGATCATCTCTACATCTATCCCAACGACTGCCGCATCGACGACGAGATCCGGGCGGCGCAGGAGATCGGCGTCCGGTTTCAGCCCTGCCGCGGCTCGATGAGCCTGGGGGAGAGCAAGGGCGGGCTTCCGCCCGACAGTGTGGTCGAGGACGAGGATTTCATCCTGAAAGACACGCAGCGGGCCATCGAGACCTATCACGACCCCGAGCCGTACGCGATGCTGCGCATCACCGTCGCGCCGTGTTCTCCTTTTTCCGTTACGCCCGACCTGATGCGTGAGGCGGCGGCGCTGGCCCGCTCGTGCGGTGTGCGCCTCCATACCCATCTGGCGGAGACCCTGGACGAGGAGCGGTTCTGTCTGCGTGAGTTTGGCCGCCGGCCGGTGGGGTATGCCGAGGACCTGGGCTGGTTGGGCGACGACGTCTGGCACGTCCACTGTGTGCATCTGAACGAGGAGGAAGTCAGGCTGTTTGCAAAGACGGGCACCAGTGTCTGCCATTGCCCCAGCTCGAACATGCGCCTGGCCTCCGGGATCGCGCCGGTGCGGGCTTACCTGGACGAGGGGGTCAACGTGGGGCTGGGGGTCGACGGCTCCGCCAGCAACGACTCGTCCCATCTGCTGGCCGAGGCACGGATGGCCCTCCTGCTCCAGCGCGTGTCGGGCAACCCGGCAGGGCTGAGCGCGGAGGAGGCGCTCTGGATGGCGACGCGGGGTGGGGCGGCGGTGCTGGGCCGTGACGACGTCGGGGAGCTTTCGCCGGGCAAGGCCGCCGACTTCATCGGCCTGCGCCTGGACCGGGTGGACTACGCAGGGGCGCTCCACGACCCGCTGGCGGCGCTCGTCTTCTGCCACCCGCAGTGCGTGGATCTGTCGGTGATCAACGGCCGGACGGTCATTGAGGATGGACATCTCCTGACTCTGGACCTGGGGCCGGTGGTCGAGCGGCACAATCGGATCTCACGCGATCTGGTGGAGATGGTGTAAGGCGAAGGGAGTACGATAGCGATGAAGAGATATTCCAGCACAACTCTTCTAATCAAAGGGGGCACGCTGGTGACGCCTGAGGCTGCTCTCGATGCCGACGTGCTGGTTCAAGGGGCGCAGATCAAGGCGGTCGGTGAGGGCCTACCGGTGGCCGATGACACCCTCGTCCTGGATGCCGCAGGTTGTTACGTGCTGCCTGGCGTCATCGACGCCCACACCCATATTCAACTCGACACCGGCATCTACAAGACACCCGACGACTGGTTCGTCGGCACCCGCGCGGCTGCGTGCGGGGGCGTCACGACCGTGGTGGACTTTGCCACCCAATTCCCGGGCCAAACCCTGCGGCAGGCGGTGGACGCCCGGCTGGCGGAGACAAGGGATGCGGCGATTGATTATGCGTTCCACGTGATGGTCACCGACCTGCCGCCGGGCCGGGAGGGGGAGTTGGCCGAGTTGGTCGAGTTGGGCACATCCAGTGTGAAGCTCTACACGACCTACCGCCCCAATTACTACGCCGACGACGCGACAGTGCTGCGCCTGATGGAGACCTGCGCGGAACTGGGGCTGCGGCCGCTGGTCCACTGCGAGAACGACGCGCTCGTCACTGCCCAGACCGAGGCGTTGGTCGCCGCCGGGGAGACCGGTTGGCAGTTCCACGGCCGCTCTCGCCCCGCGCTGGCCGAGCAGGAGGCCATACAGCGGATTCTATTCCTGGCCGACGCTGCCGGTTGCCCGGTTCACATCTGCCACTGCTCTACCAGTCTCTCGGTGTCGATGGTCGCCGAGGCGCGGGAGTGGGGACAGGATGTCTCCTGCGAGACGTGCCCGCAGTATCTGTTGTTGGACGACACGGTCTACGCGGGGCCGGAGCCCTGGCGCTACATTCTCCAGCCGCCCCTGCGCAATCCCGAGGAGCCGGACCGCCTGTGGGTGCAGGTCGAGGGCGGGATGGTGGACCTGATCGCCACCGACCACTGCGACTATACGGCGGCCCAGAAGGTCGCGCAGGACGACTTCACCCAGACGCCGGGAGGGTTGCCGGGGATGGAGACGTTGCTGCCGTTGGTATACACTTATGGGGTGGGGGAGGGCCGTTTGACGCTGCCACAACTGGTGGGGTTGCTTTCGACGAACCCTGCCCGCCTGTGGGGCCTGTGGCCGCGCAAGGGGGCACTCCTGCCCGGTTCCGACGCCGACGTCGTCGTTTACAACCCGGAGGCGGAGGGTGTGGTTACCGCCGAAGACCTCCATTACCTGGCCGGCTACACTCCATACGAGGGGATGCGTCTGCAGGGGCGGGTCAGGGCGACGATCTCCCGTGGGCAGGTCATCTACCGCGAGGGCCAGTTCACGGGGCGCAAGGGACGGGGCCAGTTTATTAAGCGAGGGGCTGCGGGCGCAGTAGCGTAACCTCAGTTTGTCCGCCTCAAGTTCTTGACTCGCACCGTCTGGTGCGATGCAACAGCACGAGAAGATAGTACGAGTTTCGAGGGCTACATGGAGCGGCGAATGATCACTGAGAAGCAGGCGAGCTGGCAAGTCGAACTCCGACGTATTGCCACGGAGGTGAGCTCTCGCGCTGCACTGTCCGAGGACGAAACAAAAGCTCTGATTGATGAGGCGACGAGACGGTCCAGGCAACGCAGGCGGATTTTGGGCATGCCTAACGAGGTGCCTTGTCGTGGCCTGGATGATGACTGAACTATCGCCTGTAGCGAGCAATCTTTCGGTTAGGCGTGTAGACTCCACAACGTAGCAGGAGGAGCATCGTGGATCAGACGGCCCTTTTCTGCCGGTTCGGTGTCGCGCTGGCCATTGGCTTTCTGGTGGGCTTGCAGCGGGAGTACGCACACGGAGGTGGCGAGCGACAGATATTCGCCGGCGAACGAACGCTGGCGCTGATGGGCCTGGTGGGGTGCACGGCCGCGATGGCGGCCGACGAGTTGAGCTCCCCATTGCCGTTCGTCGCCATCGTCCTCGCCATGGGGGCGATGATCACAGTGGCCTATTTCATCGTGGCTCAGCGAGGTGGTGTAGGGCTGACGACCGAGACGGCGGCTCTGCTGACGATCATCGCCGGCGCGTTGTGCTACTGGGGTTACATGGCGTTGGCGGTGGCGCTGGCGGTGGCGACGACGGTTCTGCTCTCCCTCAAGATGGAGATGGACGTGTTCGTCCGTCGCATCACCCACGAGGACGTTTACGCCACGCTCAAGTTCGCGGTCATCACGGCGATCGTCCTGCCGGTGCTGCCGAACCGGAGCTTCGGTCCGCCACCGGTGGATGTGCTGAACCCGTACAAGATCTGGCTGATGGTCGTGTTTATCTCCGGTATCAGTTTCCTGGGCTACGTGTTGGTCAAGGTGGTTGGCTCCAGGCAGGGCATTGGTCTGACCGGGCTGTTGGGTGGGATGGTATCCAGCACCGCGGTGACGCTCAGCTTTGCGCAGCGCAGCCAGCGGGAGGCGGAGCTGGCAAAACCGTTCGCGCTGGCGATCACGGTGGCGTGGACGGTGATGTTCTCCCGAGTGTTGCTGGAGGTCGCGGCACTGAACCTGGCGCTGCTACGGGTGCTGTGGCTGCCGATAGCCGCCGCGGCGACAGTGGGGCTGGCATATGGGGTTTATCTCTACTTCTCCCAGCGCACAGACGAGGAAGGCGAGGTCGCTTTTTCCAACCCGTTCGAGCTGGGGCCGGCGATCAAGTTTGGCCTGCTCTACGCGGTGATTTTACTGGCCTCGAAGGCGGCACAGATGTATCTCGGCAACACCGGCGTTTACCTCTCCAGCATCGTCGCCGGGCTGGCGGACGTGGACGCGATCACGCTCTCCATGGCAGAGTTGAGCCGCACGGCGGGCGGCGTGAGCCTGATCACGGCGGAGCGGGCCATCGTGTTGGCGGCGATGTCGAACACCGTTGTGAAAGGGTCCATCGTGCTGACGAGCGGGGCGCCTGCGCTGCGCCGGGCGCTATGGCCTGGTTTTGCCCTGATGCTGGTGACGGGCGTTGGCGTAGCGTTTCTGATATAGATGCGAGAATGAGGAGGTGCTTCATGCAACTTGCTGAGTTTCTGCCTGTGGCCCGGGGCGACGAGCCCGCAGACCTGGTGCTCACCAACGGGTGCGTGATCAACGTTTTCACCGGCGAGACCATCGATGCCGATGTAGCCGTCGCAGGTGATACGATCGTGGGCGTGGGACGGGACTACGATGCGCGAGTACAGATCGACGTGGGTGGACGGTACGTGTGCCCGGGCCTCATCGATGCCCACGTCCACATCGAGTCCTCGATGGTCACCCCGCCGCAGTTCGCCCATGCCGTCGTGCCGCGCGGCACGACCACGGTGGTCACCGACCCGCACGAAATCGCCAACGTCGCCGGCGCCGATGGCGTTCGTTACATGCTGGCGGCTTCCGAAGGTCTGCCGCTGACCGTGTGCGTCAACCTCCCTTCCTGCGTCCCGGCCACGCACATGGGCACTGCCGGCGCGGATCTGACTGCTGATGATCTGGTTGGGCTGCGTAACCACGGCCGCGTCACCGGCCTGGCGGAATTCATGAATGTGCCGGGAGCGGTCCTGGGATTGCCCGGCGCGCTGGAGAAGCTCGTGGCCTTCCAGGGCCGGGTCATCGACGGCCACGCCCCGGGCACGAGCGGCAAGTGGTTGCAGGCCTACGTGGGTGCTGGACCTGGCTCTGACCACGAGTGCACCACGACCGACGAGATGCTGGAAAAACTGCGGCTGGGCATGGTCGTCTTCATCCGCGAATCCACCGCGGCCAGGAACCTGCGCGCGCTCATACCCGCCGTCACCCCGCGCAACAGTCGACGCTGCGCCTTCGCCACCGATGACCGCCACCCGGCTGACTTGCTCGATCAGGGCCATCTGGATCACCTGATGCGCCTGGCTGTCTCCGAAGGGCTCGATCCGGTCACCGCCATCCGAATGGCGACGCTCAACGCGGCCGAGTGGTTCAGGCTGCGCGACCGAGGGGCGATTGCACCGGGGAAGCGGGCCGATCTGGTCATATTCTCCGATCTGAGGGACTTCCACGCCGAGATGGTGTTCGCAGGAGGGGCATTGGTCGCCCGTGAGGGGGTCCCCGTCGGCGAGTGGCCCACGCCCACCGTCGATGACTCTCACGTGCGCGACACTGTGCACGTGGATTGGGACCATCTCAGCTTTGCCATTCCCGCCGCGGAGGGGAACGTGCGCGTCATCGGCGTCGTCCCCGACCAGGTTGTCACCGAGCACCTGGTCGAACCGGCACACGTGGTCGATGGACTGGCCGTAGCCAACCCGGAGCGAGACTTGCTCAAGCTGGCGGTGATCGAGCGTCACGTGGGGACCGGCAACGTGGGTCTGGGGTTCGTGCGCGGGCTGGGGCTCCAGCGCGGTGCGCTGGCCGGGAGCGTGGGCCACGACGCCCACAACCTGACCGTCGCCGGCTGCGACGACACTTCGATGATGACGGCTGCCCGCGCCGTGGGCGAGCTGGGCGGTGGGCTGGTCGCTGCGGTTGGGGAGGAGGTGCTGGGCGCTGTGCCCTTGCCCATCGCGGGGCTGATGTCCGACCAACCGGTGGAGACGGTCCGCCGGCAGATGGACCGGCTGGTGGAGACTGCCAAGGACCTCGGTTCGCCGCTACATGACCCCTTCATGGCCCTGGGCTTCCTGGCGCTCGAGGTCATCCCGGCGCTCAAGCTGACGGACCAGGGGTTGGTGGACGTGGATACGTTCGACTTCGTGCCGCTGTTTGTTCAAGGAGGCAGTGAGTAGGTTGGGCAAGGGAAACACAACGTGAAGGGCGACCCCGGTAAGCCAACAGATCGGCGCACCCGCCGCCAGCGTGAGCAGCGGCGGCTCTTCTGGGTCGTCGCCGCTTTCCTGGTCGTGGGCGGCGGTATCGCCATCACGCTGGTCTACGGTCCACGGGCCGTGGCGCTGGGCGCCACGTGCCTCCTGGCTGGCGCTGGCGTGCTGGGTCTTTTGTGGATTGTCTTGCTTCTGATTGAGCGATTGGCAGAATAGCTCTCGATCGAGACCCTGGGGATTTCTGAAACCCTCGGGGTTTTCTCATGGTGAGATGGTACTGGTTGCCAAAGCACGGGTATTGTGCTATCATCAAGCCTATCCTCGCGGAAGGAGGTGGTGTGAAGCAGCAGAGTGCATTCACCCGACTACCGGCATTTACTTCTCTATTACAAAATCCCTATCTGTAGAATCTCCAAAGGAGGTAGAGAATGTCTAATCGTCTGTGGAACCTGATGGTCGTTATGGTCATCGCGGCGTTGGTGCTGGCAGCCTGTGCGCCGGCTGCAACGCCTGTGCCCACCGAGCCGCCGGCTGAAGAGCCGGCGGAGGAGCCGGCCGAAGCTCCAGCAGAGCCGCTCAAGGTGGCTTTCGTCTACATTGGCCCGCCTGGTGACCTGGGCTGGACCTACGAGCACGACCGTGGTCGCTTGATGCTTGAGGAGGAGTTGGGCGATCAAGTTGAGACGACTTTCATTGAGGACGTCCCCGAGGGACCCGATGCCGCCCGCGTCATCCGCCAGTACGCCCAGGAGGGCTACGACGTCATCTTCACGACTTCGTTTGGCTACATGGACCCCACGCTCGAGGTGGCTCAGGAGTTCCCCGACGTCTACTTTGAACATTGCTCGGGGTACAAGACGGCGGACAACATGTCCACCTACTTCGGTCGCATATACCAGCCTCGGTACCTGTCCGGGATGGTGGCCGGGATGATGACCGAGAGCAACATCATCGGCTACGCTGCTGCGTTCCCCATTCCCGAGGTGATCCGTGGTATCAACGCCTTCACGCTGGGTGCGCGCGCGGTGAACCCGGACGCGGAGGTTCGCGTGGTCTGGACCTCCACCTGGTATGATCCAGTGGTGGAGCGCGAGGCGGCGGAGGCACTGCTCGACCAGGGCGCTGACATCATCGCCCAGCACCAGGACACGACCGAGCCTCAGAAGGCCGCTCAGGAGCGAGATGCGCTGAGCATCGGCTACGACTCCGACATGCGCCAGTTCGTGGGCGACACCGTCCTCTGCGGCCCGCAGTGGAACTGGGGCTCCTACTACGTCCAGACCGTGCAGGATGTTCTCGACGGCACGTGGACCACCCACCAGTTCTGGGGCTCGATGGCGGACGGTACTGTCCTGCTTACCGACTTCAGCTCGCTGGTGCCGGACGACGTCCGCGAGGCGGTCGAGGCGAAGGAGCAGGAGATCCTCGAAGGCACCTGGGACGTCTTCTGCGGTCCCATCAACGACCAGGATGGCAACGAGGCGGTCGCCGCTGGCGAGTGTATGTCGGACGGTGATATGCTTGGCATGAGCTGGTTCGTCGAGGGCGTGGTCGGCGAGATTCCAGAATAGAACGGACTTCCCGTGGGGGGCAGGGCGCGTGCTCTGCCCCCCACGCGCTATCTTCCTTGCAGCGATGGAGCAGAAACTGACGATGAGCGAAACAAGCACACGCCAGCCCGTCCTGCGAATGGTCGGCATCACCAAGCGTTTCCCCGGAGTGCTCGCCAACGACCACGTCACCCTAGATCTGTACGAGGGCGAGGTGCTGGCCTTGCTCGGCGAGAACGGCGCTGGCAAATCCACGCTGATGAACGTCCTCTGCGGCCTGTACCGTCCCGACGAAGGTGCGATCTACGTCGACGGTCGTCCTATCGAGATCCGCTCGCCCCGCGATGCCTACGATCTGGGGATCGGTATGGTCCATCAGAACTTCATGCTGGTCGAGACAATGACGGTGGCGGAAAACGTCGTGCTGGGGCTGCGCGGTCTCCCGTTCCGTCCTGACTTCTCCGACGTTTCGGAAGGGTTGCGGGACATCTCCGCCCGCTATGGGTTGGAGGTGGACCCCGATGCCTATATCTGGCAGCTCTCGGTGGGCGAGCAGCAGCGGGTGGAGATCCTCAAGCTGCTCTACCGGGGGGCGGATATCCTCATCCTCGATGAGCCGACGGCAGTCCTGACCCCCCAGGAGGTGGACGACCTGGTCCGGGTCCTGCGTCGCATGGTCGCGGAGGGCAAGTCGATTGTCTTCATCACCCACAAGATGAACGAGGTGATGGTGTTCTCGGACCGGGTGACTGTCCTGCGACAGGGCCGCGTCACCGCCACGCTGCCCACTTCGGGGACCTCGCCCCAGGAACTGGCGCGGTTGATGGTCGGGCGAGAGGTGCTGTTCCGGCTGGAGAAGGAACCCTGCCGGCCCGGCCCGCCCGTGCTCGAGGTTGAGGGGCTGGAAGCGCTGAACGACAAAAACTTGCCTGCCCTGCGGGGTGTCTCGCTGACCCTCCGCGCCGGTGAGATCGTCGGCATCGCCGGTGTGGCGGGCAATGGTCAGCGCGAGTTGGCCGAGGTCGTCACCGGACTTCGCACTGCTGTCGCCGGCGAAGTCCGGGTGAACGAGACGTGCGTCACCAACTGTTCTCCCCTGGAGATGATTCGTGTTGGAGTCAGCCACGTCCCCGAGGACCGCGTCGGGGTAGGGTTGGTGGGCAGTATGGCCGTCTCCGACAACTTGGCGCTCAAGGGCTACCGCGGCCCAGAGCTGTCGCGTGGCCCTGTGCTTCTCCCGAGCGCCGTGCAGCGTTTCGCTCACGACCTCATAGAAAGCTTCGACATCGCGACTCCTGGACCTGAGACGCGGGTCAAATTCCTATCCGGTGGCAACTTGCAGAAAACCATCCTCGCCCGCGAGCTCACGGCCTGCGGGGGATTGCTGGTGGCGGTTCATCCCACCCGTGGGCTGGACGTGGGCGCCACGGAAGCGGTGCGCAAACTGCTGTTGGAGCAGCGCAATCAGGGGAATGCCGTGCTTCTCATCTCGGAGGATCTGGAGGAGTTGATGGCAGTCTCCGATCGCATCGCCGTGATGTTCGAGGGTCAGATTGTGGACGTCGTCCCGGCTGCCGACGCCGACGTGGCCGCGCTTGGGCTGATGATGGCCGGTGGGCGACCGGAGCCAGGAGGAGTAGCGCAGTGAGAGTCGTCATTGAAAAGCGTGAGGCAATCTCTCGGAGCGCCAGGCTCCTGGTACCGATCATCTCCTTTGTTTTTGCCTTGATCTTTGGGGCAATTCTACTGCTTGCTTCGGGCGTCAATCCCCTCGTCACCTACGCGGCGATGGCCAGGGGTGCCCTGGGTGGGCGCCATGCGCTGGGCGAGACGCTGGTGAAAGCCATCCCGTTGATGTTCACCGGATTGGGTGTCTCCCTTGCCTTCCGCATGTTGTTCTGGAACATCGGTGCTGAGGGGCAACTGGCCATGGGAGGCCTGGCGGCCACCGGCGTCGCGCTCTTCCTCGCCGGAAGGCTGCCGTCCTGGTCTGTGCTGCCGGCGGTGATTGTGGCCGGGATGGTGGCCGGTGCTGTGTGGGGCGCGATCCCGGCACTGCTGCGGGCCTATCTGAAGGTGAACGAGACGATCACGACGTTGATGATGAACTACATCGCCATACTGTGGATTTCGCATCTCTACCACGGTCCGTGGCGAGATCCCGGGGGATATGGCTTCCCGGGCACAGCGCAATTTCCCCCTGAAGCGTGGCTGCCGCGCCTGTTCGACCGCGTGCACCTGGGGATCTTGTTGGCCGTCGTCGCTGCCGCCATCCTGTGGTTCGTCATTCAGCGCACCAAGTGGGGCTTCGAGATTCGCGTCACCGGCGAAAACCCGCAGGCAGCCCGGTACGCCGGCATCGACATCGCCCGCAACATCGTGTTGGTGATGTTGCTCTCAGGCGCGCTCTGTGGCCTGGCCGGGGCCTGCGAGGTCTCCGGTGTCATGCGTCGCCTGCAGCAGGGCCTCACCGTAGGCTATGGCTATACGGCCATCATCGTCGCCTGGATGGGCCAATTGAATCCCCTGGGCGTGCTGCTGGTGGCTTTTCTGCTGGCGGTCATCCTGGTAGGGGGGGACCAGATCCAGTTGGCGATGGGACTGCCGGCGGCGATGGCCTTCGTCCTGCAGGGTGCGCTGCTGTTCCCGATGCTGGGTGGGGCATTGTTCACAGAGTACCGTCTGCGGATCGTTCGTACCGGCGCTCGCGTCACCGCCGTCACGACGAGCTCTGCTGTGGAGGAGGCCGAGTGATGGACATTTCGCTGCTTGTCTCTGTTCTCACCATCACACTGCGCGCCGGTACATCTCTCGTCTACGCGACCGTCGGTGAGATCTACACCGAGCGCTCGGGGATCCTCAACCTGGGCGTAGAAGGCATGATGATGATGGGGGCTTTGGCCGCTTTCGCCGTCGCCTATCACACCGGCAGCCTGGCGCTTGCCTTGCTGGTCGCTTTGCTCGTCGGGGGGCTGCTTGCGGCGGTGCATGCCTTCCTCTCCGTCAGCCTGCGCGCCAACCAGGTCGTCAGCGGCCTGACGCTGACGCTGTTTGGCACGGGCATGGCCAGTTTCCTGGGGCAGCGACTGGGGCCGGGAGGAACGTACCTGGTCGGATTGGTTGGACCCAGCCTGAAGCGTATTCCGATCCCCATTCTCTCGGAACTACCGCTCGTCGGTCCCTCACTGTTCAACCAGGATATTCTCACCTATGGTCTGTACATCTTTGTCCCGCTAGCGGGGTGGTATCTCTACAAGACCCGGCCCGGCCTCTACCTGCGGGCGGTTGGAGAGAATCCACAGACGGCCGACGCGATGGGGATCCACGTCGCGGCGTTCCGCTACCTGTACACCATCCTCGGTGGTATGTTGGCCGGCCTGGGGGGGGCACATCTGTCGCTGTCGTATACCAAGGGCTGGGCGGAGAATATCACGGGGGGCCGTGGCTGGATCGCCGTCGCGCTGGTGATTTTCGCCATGTGGGACCCCCTGCGCGCGGTCGTCGGAGCGATCCTGTTCGGCGGCATCAACGCGGTGCAGTTCCGCATGCAGGCTGCAGGGACGACGATTCCTTCTGCGCTCCTGAACATGCTGCCCTACATCGCCACCATCCTGGTCCTGGTCGTTATCACCTGGTGGGAGACGCTGCGCAAGCGCATCGGCGCGCCTGCGGCGCTGGGTCTGCCCTATGCGCGGGAGGAAAAGGGGTGATGATCTAGATCAATCCGCGGCCGCCCGCCGGGTGGCCTGGGAAGGCTGTTTGTGCAGGTGTGACACAGGCTGGGCGTTGGAGATGCTGGACGGCTGTAGCAACTGCAAGATACGCAACACGCGACACGTAGCGCTTATCGGATGTGGAGGTACCCCGCATGTCTGACGTGATGAACGTTCAACCCTTCGACGTTCTCCTCAACTGGATCTTGACTGAGCTGGAGGAGAACCAGTCCGTCTTTGGGATCCATTGTTCCCTGTTCTATACGCCCGGGCCAGACAGTCCATGCGTCACGAACAACGTCTTTGGTCAGACCCTGGGGACCCCCATCGGGCCAGGGGCCGGGCCGCACACCCAGTTGGCCCAGAATATCGTCTGCGCCTGGCTCTC
>Ga0180437_10002746_pt1 | contig 27329 bp, 21 predicted proteins | sample SS_ome_4_FD_132410 | JGI IMG/M metagenome (GOLD analysis project Ga0180437, IMG submission 132410) | Hypersaline lake sediment archaeal communities from the Salton Sea, California, USA - SS_3_D_1 metaG | ecosystem: Environmental > Aquatic > Non-marine Saline and Alkaline > Hypersaline >...
GCGGAGTCCCGCCTACCAGCGATTCCGCTCCGCGTGTCGGGAGATGCACGTCACCGGCCGGCCCATCTGCGAGGAGTGCTTCACCACCTGCGCCAACGGCCCGAAGAACATGAGAATCCACCGCCTCCGCCGCCCCTTCGCGAGAGCAAGGCAGAAGTAGACAGCAGCTTCCGGACAAGGTCCACCGTGGAGAGTCTGCTGGTTTCTCTCGTGCAATCTGCTGCCAGTTGCCCGGGCGGCGCGCCCGGGGTGTCCGCGCCGAGCGCTGCGACGTTCCCCCTGGACACTCATGAATCATCGGGACTCGTGCCGCAGAATCGGTCCCAAGGGGACGGAACCGGATCGGTCCGGGCGCGTCAGAAGGCGGGGGCGATGACCTGCCCGCCCCAGCGTTGTCTGCGATCGGTCCCTGCGTAAGCCTTCTATCGCACCACGTCGAGGATTTCTCGCTCGATCTCCGACCTGGAGGCCGTGGCGGTGTTGACGAGGTAGCACTCTGCGGCCTCGAACAGCCTCCCGAAGTACCGCCTCTGGAGCTCCATCCGCTCCGCCGTCCTCGCCAGGAGATGCGGGTTGAAGAACGGCTGGTTTCGGTAGGTGGCCAGGAGCGGTCCCGGGCCCGGTGAGCCCTCCACCCTCCCCTCCTCCAGAAAGCGAATCGCCTCGGCGGGCTCGGCCCTCATGAACGTCGAGGCCAGGGGGTCTTTGCGCAGGATAAAGACGTACTTGACGGGCGTGCGCTTGACGTACTTCTCCGGTCCGCCGATCCAGTACGGATCCAGCAGGCCGCGGGACGCCTTCGACGCCGAGAAGCAGTGGGTTGCACCGCGGTCGAGCCGGCAGCGATCGAGCCTCTCGCACGTGGTGTGGGTGCAGTCTTCCTTCCTCGTGATCACATTCTCGCACTTACTCCGATCCAGAAGGGACACCCAGTCCGGGTTGGCGTCGACCACCTTGGTCTTGACGTAGTACTTGCGCTCGGAGATATCGGCGAAGGCCTCGCTCCCCACGTAGCGGAGGAAGAAATAGTCGTTCGAATGGATGCGGACCCGGTCTCGCCGCGAGAGCGCGGCAAACAGTCCCTTGCGTCCCGTCCCCGGAGGACCGATGAGGATCGCGCCCCTGCCCCCGATGCTCAGGCAGGCGCCGTTGACGCCGTGGAGGTCGAACAGGCGCTCGCCCACGTCGGTGACCATTCCCAGGGCCAGCGACCGCAGCTGCCCGTAGAAGGCCGAGTTGACCAAGACCCCCGTCCGGGATTCGGAGTTGTAGAACGCCCGGGGCTCGCGGCCCGGGATCGACTTGGCCCCGTAGAGGATGCCGTGCGGCTCGATCTCGGCCTCCAGCTGGGATGGGTACCAGTTCTCCATCCAGAAGTCGTTGAGATGGGGGCTGTTGGTCCGCAGCTGGATGACCATGCCGCCGATGTTGGCGTTCCACTCGTAGTAGCCCTCGTGCCCCATGTGGGCTTCGACCTCGGCCACCAGCGCGTTCCTGAGTTCGAGGCTGAGGTCCGGCTGGGTCTCGACGTACTCGCGGACCTTGGTCATCGTGTTGTTCAACCGGACGCGGGCGACCTTCCTGGCCACCTGGAGCTTGGACATCGCGTCGGCGATCCGCTCCATGGCCTGCTCGATCTTCTCCATCGAGGCGGAGTAGGAAAAGCGGATGAAGTCGTCGGCCCCGAACGCGTCGCCCGGAACCACGGCCACCCGGGCGACCTTGAGCAGGAAGTAGGCCATCCCGTAGGAGTTCCGGATCTGCATCCCCTCGTACTCCTTCTCGTAGTAGGCGGAGACGTTGGGGAAGAGGTAGAAGGCGCCCTGGGGTTCGACGCAGGAGACCCGCGGGATCGAGCGGACCTTGTGCAGCATGAAGTTGCGGCGCTTCTGGAATTCGGCCACCATCCTCGAGACCTCAACCTGAGGTCCGCGGAGGGCCTCGAGGGCGGCCACCTGCGAGACCGAGGAGGCGTTCGAGGTGTTGTGGCTCTGGACCTTCGACATGGCCGCGATGATTTCCCTGGGGCCCGCGGCGTAGCCGATCCGCCAGCCCGTCATCGAGTAGGCCTTCGAGACCCCATTGATGAGGATGGTGCGCTGCTTGACCCTGGGGCTCAGGGCCGCGATGCTCGTGAACCGGAAGCCGTCGTAGACCAGCTTGTCGTAGATCTCGTCCGCGATGATGAACACGCCCTCGTCGGCCGCGATCTCGGCGATCTCCTCGAGCTGCTCGCGGGTGTAGGCCGCGCCCGTGGGGTTGGAGGGGTTGTTGATCAGGACGGCTTTGGTGTTGAAGGTCAGGGCCGACCGGAATTCACCGGGCGTCATCCGGAACCCGTTCTCTTCCTTGGTCGGGACGATCACCGGGTCGGCCTTTGCCAGGCTTACCTGCGCGGGGTAGGAGACCCAGTAGGGCGCCGGGATGATGACCTCCTCCCCCTTGTTGAGGAGGGCGACCGAGAGGTTGTACAGGCAGTTCTTGGCGCCGGAGGAGACGATGATCTCGTCGGTGTCGTAGTCCACCCCGTAGTCCTCCCGCAACCGTGTGGCGATCACCCGCCGGAGCTCCGGGAGGCCGTCGTTGGCCGTGTACTTGGTGATGTTCTGGTCGATGGCGCGCTTGGCGGCGTCCTTGATGTGCGCGGGCGTGGGGAAGTCGGGTTCCCCCAGGCTCAAATCGATGACGTCGATCCCCTCGGCCGCCATCGCCTTGGCCTTGGCCGTGATCCTGAGGGTGGGCGAGGTGGCCACACGACTGACCCGATCGGCCACCGTACCGGTGGCCTGGCGGGCCGGCTCGCGGGCCGCAGCCTTCGGGCGCGCCGAGATCAGGGGCTGGAATTCTCGAGTTTCGGCCTTCTGAGGCGCCTTCGCTTCCTCTGGAGTCATCACTTCTTCTCCTCCGGAGTCTCAGGTTCGGCGGCCCTGGCACGCTTGCCCTTGGAGATCTCCGGCAGGTTCTCCAGGAGTTTCCGGATGTCCACGCCGGTCAGGGACTCGAGGATGGTCGGCATCTGGGCCAGCACGTTGGCGACCTCGCCCGTGATCTTCGAGGCGCCTCCGCCTCCCCCGTTTCCGATGAGCGTGATGCGGTCGACCTTGGAGAGCGGCTCGGAAACGGCGCGGGCCAGCTGCGGCAGCACGTCGATGAACATCTGGTACACGGCCGCCTCATTGTACTCGCGCCAGGCCTCGGCCTTCTGCCTCATCCCGGTCGACTGGGCCGCGCCCTTGGCCTTCATCAGATCCACCTCGGCCGCGCCCTCGACCCTCATGGCCTCCGCCCGAGCCTTCGCCTCGGCCTGCATCCGGTAGCTCTCGGCCTCGGCCTCGGCCTGGATCTGGTACTTCTGCGCGTCGGCCACCTTCTTGACCGTCGCCTCGAGCTCGTGCTCCTTCCGCTCGATCTCCTTCCTCTCGACCTCGATCGCCTTCTCCTTCTCGATCAGGCGGACCCGGTACTCCTGAGTCTTGAGATCCTGGGTTACCCGCAACTTCTCCAGGTCGTAGGCCAGGTCGGCGCCGGCCTTCCTCTGGTTGATCATCGCCTGGTACTCGGCCCGCTTCGATTCGAAGTCCCGGTGGGCCTCGGCGACCTCGGTGTCGGCCTGGAGCTTGGCGACCTCCCCCTCCTTATGCGCGGCGGCGGACTTGATGATGGCGTCCCGGTCGGTCTCGGCCTGCGCGACGGTCGCGTCCCGCTTGACCTCGGCGATCCGCGGGCGCCCGAGGGCTTCCAGGTACCCCTGCGTGTCGGTCAGGTCCTTGAGGGAGAACGAGACCAGCTGGAGCCCCATGCGGTCGAGCTCCTTGGAAGCGGTGTCGGTGACCACAGCGGCGAACCCCTGGCGGTTCTGGTAGATCTTCTCGACCGTCATGGACCCGATGGCCGAGCGCATGTGGCCCTCCAGAACCTGCTGCGAGACATCCTGCATCGCCCCGGCGCCCTTGCCCAGGAACTGCTCGGCGGCCAGCCGGATGGAGTACTCGTCGCCGCGGACCTTGACCTGCGCCAGGCCTTCCGTGATGACGGGAACGCCCGTGGAGGTCAGAACCTCGGGCGTCTTGAAATTGAGGGTGAAGATCTCGAGAGAGAGGGTCTGGTAGCTCTCGACGAAGGGCAGGACGAAGGTACCGCCTCCGATCTGCATCCGGTACCCGATCTTGCGTTTCGTCCCGTCGGGGTCCACGACCGTGTGCTTGCGGCCGCCGGAGATGATGAGCACCTCGTTGGGCCCCACCTTCCGGTACTGCCTCCACATGGCCAAGACGAAAATGGCCGCAGCCGCGACTGCAACGATCACCCAGATCAACCACGCCGCCATTGCTGAGCCTCCTTGAAATGGGCGCGCACGTAGCCGCCCGGAGTGACTCTAGGTTCTTGTGTGTAGGGCCCCTCGAGTGGGCGGGAGACCCAAGAAAATAGGATTCCCGCTCTCGGCTTGCAGGCCGCTCGAGGGAAACCCGCACGCCATTCTAGAAAAGGGAACCGGAGAGTGCAACCGAAATCGGCGTCCCCGGCCGGGCGCCCAGGGCGCCCGGCGCGCCAATTTCTCGCCCCGCGGGCGGTCCAATGGAGGCCGGTTGCGCCTCCCGGCGGACGCGGCCCGGCGAATCCGGTTGCCTCGCCCGGAGTTCCGGACTACAATGGTGGGGATACGGGTGGATCTGAAGGACAGGCACGGATCTCTGGGAAGTGGAACAGGAGAGCCATGAGCAACAACATCTACGACGAAGAAGCCTACCGGAGGTTCAACGAGAACCTCCAGCCCCTTCTCAACGGGCCCAACATCGAGCATGCCAAGCTGAAAGATCTCCGGGACCGCGCGACTCAGACGGGCACGCGTACCCGCTTCGGATCCTACGGCTGGCGCTCGGCAGTCTCGAGCCGCATTGCGCCCAGGACGGTCTACCTGGGGAGCGAACCCGTGCGGTTGCCCAATCTAAGCGACGTGCAGGCGGACATCATCGAGAGGGCTCCGGGCGAGCTGCACAACGTCCTCCACATGATGCGGGCGCTGCCCTTCGTGCACCTCCGTCGCCAGATGGGCGACAACTCGGAGTACAACCCTATCTGCAACATCTACGTCTCGATCGCGGATCTCAAAAACATCCGGCTCGCCTACATGTGGGGACACACGATGCGGGAGCCGGACAGGAAGCCGGGCCCGGAGTTCACGCTGATCCACATCCCCGACGAGCACCACCTGAGACAACAGGTGCTCACCCTGCCCGAACACAGGCTCAACATCGTGCTGGGTTCGGACTACATGGGCGAGGACAAGAAGGGGTTCCTGCGCCAGGCCATGTTCACCGCCGACCAGAAGGGCATGCTGGGACTCCACGCCGGGACCAAGGTCGTCACCGCCCGGGATACTCGCGATGGGAAACTGAAGAAGTACGGCGTCTTCATCTTCGGTCTCACGGCCACAGGGAAATCCACCTGGTCCTGCCACCAGCTGGGGCTCAACGAGAAGGACGGCGAGAAGACGGAGGTCGCACAGGACGACATCGTGTTCTTGAAGAGGGACGGCTCGGCCTTCGGGAGCGAGGTCGGATTCTTCGTCAAGACAGACGTCGACCCGAAGCTCCAGGAGGCGATGTACAACGCCCTCATCCACAAGTCCGCCCTGTTCGAGAACGTGATGATCGACGCCAAGGGCAACCCCGACTTCCTCGACGAGGTTCTCTGCGGCAACGGACGGGCCGTGATTCGCAAGGACCAGCTCAAGGTCCGCCGGGGTCGCCGGATGGTGGACATCAGCTCGGAGAGCATCGACCTGCCTTCCCTCGAGGAACTGGACGGCCTGATGTTCGCCTTTATCACGCGCAGGAATACCATCATGCCGTTTGCCCAAGAGTTGACACCCGAGCAGGCGGTGCTTGCGTATCTTTGGGGAGAGTCGACTCACAGCTACGCGTCGCAGCCCGCCAGGGCCGGCGAGTCGGTCCGGATTGTGGGCACGGACCCCTTCATCGTCGGCTCTCGCGCGAAGAAAACCAACCAGTTCCACGACATCGTGATGGATCTGGTCGACCGCTTCCCGGAGAAGGTCGTCTTCGTCCAGTACAACACCGGCGGCGTCGGCGAGATCATTCAGACTTCTCAGGAGGGCGGCAAGACCAAGAAACGGCAGGTGCGGAAGGTCTCCCGGGTTCCGATCGATCTGATGGCGGCCATCCAGCGGGGCGATTTCCGCCGGACGAACCGGTACGAGCGCGGCCGTCTGGGAACCAAGGAAATCGTGCAGGTGGAGGGGTTCGACCTCCGACCCCACGATCCCGCCGGTTTCTACTCCGAGGACCAGATCCAGACCTACCTCAGGGACATCGTGGCCGGGCGGCGGAAGTTCACCGACGAGGTCGCGAGCGAAGGTCTTCGGCAGGAGATCATCGACTCGGCGGAGCGCTCGTTCCAGATCGTGAGAGACGACCGGAGGCTGGCCGAGGCCATGCGCCAGCAGCCCGACGAGGAACCGGACGAGTGGTTTGAGCCCGCCGAGTGGGAGCCGAGAGCCAGGCTGCCGCGCGAGCGCGGCTGGCGCTGGCGCTAGCCGGGGCGCGCGGCGAACCGGGCGCGCAAGTCGCGTCCCAACGCCCACCTCGGAGCGTGTGCTGGGCCCCGAGCGCGGGGGGAACCCTCCCCAGCGCCCACCGGGCGGCTCTGGCCTCGGCCCTCCGGAGGGAAGCCGTGAGGGGAGAGATCGAGGATCTGGTTCGTGAACAGGCGGGGGACCGAGACTTCCTGCTCGGGTTCTCGAGCCTCTACGGTCTGGTGGACGGCGGGCGGTCGGACCTGATCTACGGAATCTCCGTCGGCCTCAGGCTGCAGGACGACATCGTCGACGAACTCGCCGAGGGCCCGACCGAGCGCTACCTCGCCCACTACCACAGCACGAACAGAGGGCTCGACCGGATCACGGGGGTCGTCGCCGGGCTGCTCCGGTCGAGGGGTGCGAAGGCCGAAGTCATCCCCGCCACGATCAACCGCGAGCCGGCCGATCCGGAGGATCCATACTTCACGGATCTCTCGGCTTCCTTCTCGCACAAGATGGCGGCCACCCGGGCGGGTCTCGGCTGGATCGGGAAGACGGCTCTCTTCGTCTCCGATCGGTTCGGCCCCCGCGTGAGGCTGGTCACCGTCCTGACGGACCACCCGCTGGAGGTGGGCGTTCCGTGCGAGATGAGTCTCTGTGGGGAGTGCCTGCTGTGTGTCGAGGCGTGCCCCGCGCAGGCGGCCGACGGGATGGAGTGGTTCCCGGGGCTCGAGAGAGATCGGTTCTTCGATGCGGCCCGGTGCCGCACGACGTGCATCCAGATGACCGAATCCCGCACGGGTCAGCGGGGGACGGTGTGCGGGATCTGCATGGCGGTTTGTCCGGTGGGGATCGAGTTTCGGACGCCCGCGGCCGAGGATGAGTGGATCTAGCCCGGTTGGGGGACGATCCGGGCGGGGTTCGGTCTGGGTCGGGCGTGGGGAAACTGGGGGAAGCCGACCCCACATGCAGCCGCCGCGTCCGGGCAGACCCTCGATGGAGAACCCGAGACAGGGGAATCCCATGAACCCGGAGAGAGTGGGGCGAGACTTCCAGGAGGGGACCAAGTTCGTCTACATGCGCAAGCCCAGCGATATGGAGTTGGGCGCCCCCGTCCCGGACCCGAAAAAGCCGGTCCCATCCAAAGCCAAAGTCTTCCGGCTGCCGGACGTGGACCGGATCCGCGGGCCGGAGGTGTCATTCGTGGACCTGCTGGCGGGTCGGCGGTCGCGACGTGAGTTCAGGCCGGAGCCGCTCAGCATGGACGAGCTCTCGGTCCTGCTCTGGGCGACTCAGGGTGTCCTGAATGTGGTGGACGGACATTCCCTGAGAACGTCCCCCTCGGCCGGTGCCCGGCACCCGCTCGAAACCTACCTGGGGATCCACCGGGTGGAGGGCCTGGATTCGGGGCTATACCGCTATCTTCCCTTCCGGCACGCGGTGGCCGCTCTCACCAAGGACCCCGCGTTCGGCGCAAACCTGGCGGCGGCCTGTCTGGACCAGGACTTTCTGGACACCTGTGCGGTGGCCTTCGTGTGGACGGCCGTGATCCAGCGGAGCCGGTGGAAGTACCAGGAGAGGGGCTACCGCTACGTCTACCTCGACGCCGGACACGTGTGCCAGAACCTCTACCTTACCTGTGAGACGTTGGGACTCGGCTGCTGCGCGGTGGGGGCCTTTGACGACGACGCCGTGAACAGGCTCGTGGGCGCGGACGGCACCGAGGAGTTCGCCCTCTACCTGGCCGCGGTCGGCAAGCGCGAGACGTAGCGCGTCCGAGGGAGCGTCTGGGGGACCGCCCTCGACCTCCCCGGATCGTCCGTTGTTAAAACTCCAGCGCCGCGCCCGTCTCCTCTCGGCTTGAGAATGCACCCATGACTCGCTGGCAGGCAACGCAGACCGGCCTGATGGTGGCCGCGCTGCTCGCGGCGGTCGGTTGCGGCGAGGATACCTCCGCCCCCCCGCCGAACGGGAAGGTCGTGGACGAAATCCTCCCGGCCTCGGTAGAGGCGGTGTCCTTGCCTGCGCTGTGTCGCTGGGAGGAGGGTGTCGAGGTCCGGCTGGAAGGTACGGCCGGACCCTCTTCGTGTTACAGCCTGGATTGCGTCCTCGTCGAGCGGGGGGGACGCACGTACAGCCTGCGCCCCCTGGCGCGCCTTCTCGAGCAACGCGGGGAGGTCTGCGAGCCGGGGAGTGTCTGCTTCGACACGACCGTCGTGCTCCATCCTCCCGAGAACGGCCCCTGGTGGGTCGTCGTGATCGCCCTCAACGACACGCTGGTGGATTCGACCAAAGTGGAATCCTGAGCGCACGCAAGCCCCGGGCACCTAGGCCTCGCTGACCTCCTTGGGCGGTCTCACTTCACTCTCGATCTCCTTGATGGTCTCGAGGAACTCTCCGACCTGCTTTCCCAGCAGCAGCGCCTCCTGGCCGTCCTCACCGATCAGCATGGCCTTGGTGAGCATGAGGCAATGCTTCAGCTCCTTGACGGCCGTCTCGTGCTCGATGGCCCGGGCCTCGGCGTCCACCTTTCGTGTCTCCGCCCTCTTCTTTTCTCTCTCTGCGTAGAGAACCTGAACCTGGGCGTCCATCAGCACGTTCTCGTACCCCGCTTTTGCGAGCTTCTGTCTTGCGTATTCCAGGAGGGCAGAGCTGAACTCCTTGGCTTCTTCTCTGACAGTGGTTCGTCTCTTGAAATCGATTGTGGAATCCAGGAGAGCATGGAGTGCTTTGATGAACTTCTTCCGCAGTTCGCCCCACAGCTCGTCGGTCTTTCCACCGACTTCGAAGTGGATGAATCCCTCGTCGTGATCACGCGCTTCGCCGCTCGGCGCAGGCCTGTCGCTCATCTCACACCCCCGCGCCGCTTGGAGCAAATGCCGGGTCCAGAAGCGTCGTGCGCTTGATCACCAGCCCGTCTCCCCCGACGGATCGGTAGAGATCGGAAAGAAGGCCGATGCACTCGACAACCTCGTCTTCCGTGAACTCGGAAAGACTGAAGTAGAGGGAGAGCGTGGCCGCCGAGGGCTCCTTCCTGACCTTCTTCGGACGGCTCTTGGCCTTCTTGGCCTCCTTCGCAGGCGCCGGGGTCTCGCCGAGAACTCGCAGCACCTCCACCCGGACCTTCTTCCGGTCCAGACCCATGTGGGTGAGCACTCGAGCGGCGATCCCCTCGCCCTCTCGGAGGAGACCGAGCAAGAGATGCTCGGTGCCGACGTAGTTGTGGCCCAAGAGCCGCGCTTCGTCGACGGCGAGCTCAAGCGCTCGCTTGGCCCGAGGGGTGAAGGGAATTTCCCCGACGGAGAGAGTTCCACCTCCCTGCGTGATCATTCCTTCCGTGGCTTTACGGATGTCGTCCAGGTCCACGCCCAGATTCTGCAGGGCTGTGATGGCCGTTCCCTCGCCATCCCGGATGAGGCCCAGAAGGAGGTGCTCGGTGCCGATGTAGTCGTGGTGGAGGCGACCTGCCTCATCGCGCGACAGGTACATGACTTTCTTGACTCTCTCTGTGAACTTGTCAAACGTCACGGACTTGTTGTCCTGTCTCGGCTCCTCATCGGTCCTCCGCTCGACATCGGGCGATTCTCCGAGAATCCGGAGCGTTTCATCCATCACCTTGCCGTAGCTGAGCCCCACACTCACAAGGGCCTTACTCGCAGTGCAGTCCTTGTCCGCAAGAAAAGCTGGAAGCAAGTGATCAGTTCCGACGTAGTTGTGACCGAGCTTGCGGGCCTCATTAACCGCGTTCTCCAGAGCTCGCTTGGCGCGTGGTGTAAAAGGGATCTCACCCACGGTGAGTGTCGCGCTGCCTTGTGGGACCATGCCCTCTACCACCCGCCGCAAAACCTCGAGATCAACCTCAAGGGCCTGCAGTACACAGGCAGCAATGCCTTCGCCGTCTCGGATAATCCCAAGCAGCAGGTGCTCGGTCCCAATGTAGTCGTGACGCAGCCGCCCCGCCTCTTCGCGGGCCAGGTACATCACCTTCTTGACCCTCTCCGTGAATCGGTCGTGCATGGCACGCCTCCTTCTGCACTGTAGTGTTTCTGCTACAGTATATTCACTTGGGCCAAAGGGTCAAGACTGAAGTCACCCCGCGGCTCGGTGGCGTTCTGTCCTTCCATCTTCGAGGTTGGCTCGGGCGAAGGGCCATCGGGTGGGACGGTCGGTTCGACGCCCGCAGGTCTGGGCTAGCGCGGTAGATCCAGCTCCATCATGTCGTACCGCGGCCGGGTCATCCCCAACCGCCGGTAGACCTCGATGGCCTGGCGGTTCCCCTGGTGGACGTACAAACGGAGACCGTGCACGGAACCGTCGTCCCTCGCCATCTCGACGACCCGGTCGAAGAGCGCGCTGAGCACGCCGCGGCCGCGAAACTCCGGAAGCACGTACACACTCTGCACCCACCAGAAGAACCGGGACCGCCAATCGCTCCATTCGGGCGTGACGAGCAGCTGCCCTACGGTCCGGTCCGGGGTGGCAGCCAGGAGGTAGAACCCGCGGCCCGGATCACCGAGGACGGCGGCCACCCCCCGCCGGACCACGTGCGGGTCCAGATGCAGGCCCTCGGATTCCTCGGCCAGGCGGATGTTGAACCCCGCGATGGCGCCGACGTCTTCTTCGCTCGCGGGGCGAACGCGGAGATACTCGAGGGGACGGCCCACGTCAATCCTTCCCCTCCGATTCGGGGAATCGAGGCCGGATGGGCGTGCGCTTGTAGTCCGATCGGTTGAGCTCGACGTCCACGTTGGGATCGTAGGACTCATCGTCCGTGTAGATCACGTCGCCGCTCTCGTTCACCCATCGGCGTTCCCACTGGTTGGATCCCACCTCGACCTCGTTGGTGTAGGGGTTCACGTACTCTTCCTGGTCCGTGAGCGTGAGGAAGACGTCGTTGTGGATCTCGGCGTTCGTCTTCTGGCGGTGCTCGACGATCTCGCGCTCGATCCTCTGGATTTCCCGCTGGGTGTTGATGAGGATTTCCCCGCGCTCGATCTGCCCGCGGAGTTCCCCTGCCAGCCACTGCGGGCTGATCCGGACCGAGCCCTGGATCACGCTGAACACGGACTCCCACTCCGAGAACTCGTCCGCGGGCGCCCGGAGGAAGAACGTCTCCTTGTTGCCCCACATGCCCGCGCCCATCTGTCCCCAGTCCTCGATGACGGTCACGATCCTCTCTCTGTACGGGATCCCGCCCTCCTGGTAGGTCACCGTCAGAGTGGCCGCGTCGTACCGGAAGGTCGCCCCGGGCATGGTGGCCGACACCCACTGCTGGTACTTCTGCGCGATCTCGGGCAGGCTGCGCGCCTCGGCCACCCGGAAATCGCTCGCCTGGGGATGGGCGTACGGCAGGGCCACCTGTCTCAAGAACTCCTGGGCGGGCATGACGGGCCACACCGTCATCCCCATGTAGTTGCTGCCCGGGGGGAAGAGCCCCATCTGTCCGGCGGGGGACATCCGGGGGTCGAAGTAGAGGACGTCGGGGAGCCATCGGATCATGACCGTCCCCGCTGCGTCCTTCTTCACGGCGAAATCGACCTTGGCGGCGATGGATTGCGAGGGACCGCCCTGCGTCAGGGGGTTGATGCGGAGGATGCCCCCCTCGGTTCGCCAGCCAGCGGGAACCAACAGGCTGAAGGCGTGTTCTTTGGGCTCCTGGGAGCGTTGAAAGACGACGGTGCCCGGTCGAGCCGCACCCAGGTCGGAGGCGCACACCAGGACGGACAGGAGCAGGAATGGAAGCGTTCGGCGTGTCATCGGGATCTCCTTCGCGTCCGCGCTCGAGCACACACGCGGGAACGGGTCGGCAACGACTCTACCATCCGCCGTGGGGAACCGCCACCACGTTCTCGCATCCCGCGAGCAGAGATGAGAGATCAACGTAGAGCTCGGGCCCGCCCCCTTCGTGCGGGGTTCGGCCGGGCGGCCGGAACGGGACCCGGGGTGAGAGAGCGGGTATGGGGGCCGGGTCGGCGCGGCGTCAGATTCACACGCACACGGCGGAGCTCAGTCCCCGATGGGGTGGGCAACCGGGCCGTCCGCGCATTAGGTCTTGGCCGGCGCGGAGTCGCCCGCGGGCTGCATGCGTTCCTTGTCCGGGTGGTGCTCGGCCAGACACTCGGGGCACAGGCCGTGGCTGAAATGGGCATCGGAGTGGCTCTCGATGTACTCCTCCAGCTTTCGCCAGGTGTCGTGGTCGTCCCGGATTCTGTGGCAGTACATACAGATGGGGAGAAGTCCCTGGAGCAGCTGGACGTGGTCCAGCGCGTCCTGGAGATCGCGGACGCGGCCGGCCAGCGCGGACTGCAACTCCACGACGCGCCGGCCCACCTCGATCCGGGCGCGCAGCTCCGCCGGGTCGAAGGGCTTGGTGATGTAGTCGTTCGCCCCCGCCTCGAGGCCCAGGACCGTATCCTCCTTCTGCCCCCTGGCCGTCAGCAGGATGAGGTAGACCGGCGGGGCCGAGGTCATCCGGCGGATTCGGCGGCAGATCTCGACGCCGTCGAGCCCGGGCATCATCCAGTCGAGGATCGCCATGGGCGGCGGGTCGTCCGCCTGAAAGGCCTCCCAGGCTTCCCGCCCGTGGCGTGTGACGACGACGTCGTGGCCCCACTTGCGAAGCAGGATCTCCAGCAATCGTCGGGAGGTGGCTTCGTCTTCGGCAATCAGAATTCTCATGGTGTGGTTTCCCATCCTCCGCAGGCAGGACCCCGGTGGAGCTCGGCTTGGGCTCCGTCCGTCGAACCCCTCTCCGGGACCTCGCGATCCAACAGGTTCGCTGCTCGTCTCAACTTCCTTCGGTGATGGGCTCGCCGGCGTAGCCGTCGGGCAGGGCCGAGACGAAGTCCTCGATCTCCCGTTCCAGCCGATCGGCCAGGGTGATGCTGCCGTCGAGCCCGCGGTCGCGAGCCCAGGTCTCCAGCTCGCGGGCGGCCCGGCTCACGGCGCGGGCCCCGACGTTGGACGCGGCACCCTTGATCGAGTGAGCTTCTCGCTCGACCGTGTGTGCCCGGCCTTCCCTGAGGGCACGTTTGAGCCCCTCGATACGGCGGGGAGCGTCCTCCACGAACACGCGCACGACTTCCCGACACAGATCCTCGTCGCCGTCCAGCCGGCCAAGAAGCGCACCCCGGTCGAAGACACCGGTGGGTATGGACGCGGTGGTCCGGGTCGGCGGCGCGTTCTCGGTTGGGGGATCTGCAGGGAGGTGTCTCTCGATCACGTCGGCCAGCTCCTGGGGTTGTATGGGTTTCGGGACGTAGTCGTTCATGCCTGTCTCCAGACAGCGGTTTCGGTCGCCCTTCATCGCGTGGGCGGTCAGCGCGATGATGGGAATCTCGCGGTTCCGGACCGGGGATTGTGCATCGCGGACGGCCCGGGTTGCCTCGAAGCCATCCATCTCCGGCATCTGAAGGTCCATGAGCACAAGGTCGTAGGGGCGGTCCTCGAGGGCCTCGATCACCTGTCGGCCGTTGGTCACCGCATCGGCCAGGTAGCCGAGCTTCTCGAGGATGTGAAGGGCCACCTTCTGGTTGGTCGGGTGGTCTTCGGCCAACAGGACCCTCGGCCTGCGCTTGCGACGCCGTGGAACGGAGGGCCGGTGGGCGATCGGGCGGTGCCGAGCAGCGCCGCCGGGAATCCCCGTGCCGCTGACCGCCGTCAGGCAATCGTAGAGCTGCGACTGCTTCACGGGTTTCATCAGGCAGGCTGCAAACCCGATGTCGGCGATCCCCGCGGCGTCGCCCCGGCTGCCCACGGACGTGAGCATGACCAAAGCCGTCCCCGCGAGTTCGGTGTTCTCCTTGATCCTCCGTCCGAGCGTTTCTCCATCCGTCTCCGGCATGTGCATGTCCAAGAGGGCGATCTCATACGGGTCGCCCTCGGCGGCGGCCCGGTGGAGCGCGTCGAGCGCCTCCGAGGCGCTGGAGGCCCGGCCGACCCGGCAGTCCCAGGATCGGAGCTGCTCACCGAGGACGTAGCGGTTCGTCGTATTGTCGTCCACCACCAGGATGCGCTTGCCCCGGATTCCAACCAGGTCGGGAATCACCGTCGCGCGCCCGGCGGGTTGCTTCTCTAGCACCACCGTGAACCAGAAGGTGGAGCCCTTGCCCTCTTCACTCTCCACGCCGATCTGGCCGCCCATCATCTTGACGAGCTGCTTGGAGATGGCCAACCCCAGACCCGTGCCCCCATACTTGCGTGTGGTCGACGTGTCCACCTGTGTGAAGGACTCGAACACGTTGTCCAGGCGGTCTCTGGCGATGCCGATCCCAGTGTCCGTCACGCTGAAGCGAACGGTGGCGTGCGAGACGTTCTCGGCGTCCAGCGTGACGCGAAGGAAGACTTCGCCCCGCTGGGTGAACTTGATGGCGTTGCCCATCAGGTTGAGCAGGATCTGGCGCAGTCGGCCGGGGTCGCCCCGGACGTGGGGCGGGACGTCCTGCTCCATCAGGCTCGCGCACTCCAGCCCATTCTCGTGCGCCTTGATGGCCAGGATGTCGATGATGTCCTCGACCGTGTCCCTGAGATCGAAGTCGAGGATCTCCAGGTCCAGCTTCCGGGCCTCCATCTTGGAGTAGTCGAGGATGTCGTTGATGATGGTCAGGAGGGCGTCCGCGCTTCCTCGAACGGTCTTGGCGTAGTCTCGCTGCTCCGGGGAGAGATTCGTGTCCAGGAGAAGACCGATCATGCCCACCACGCCGTTCATGGGGGTCCGGATTTCGTGGCTCATGTTCGCCAGGAACTCGGTCTTGACGCGGGCGGCGTCCTCGGCCTTCTCCTTGGCCTCGGCCAGCTCCCGGTTCATGTTGGTCCGGATCGCGATCTCCTCCTCCAGTTCCCCACGGTGCTCTTCCAGCTCGAGGTCTCGCTGCTGGATCTGAGCCAACATCTCGTTGAACGAGTCGATGAGGATACCGATCTCGTCCTCGCTGCGCTTCTCGGCCCTCACCGAGTAGTCGCGGTCGACCGACACCGTCCTTGCGGTGTCCGCGAGCTGGACGATGGGTTCGGAAATCAGGCGCTGGAGCCACTCCGAAAGGGCGAAGGCAACCAGCGACGCGGCGAGCATGATGCCCGCGACGATCCTCGCGTACTGGACGAACCGGGCCTGGAGCTCCTGAAGGTCCGACCGCAGGTAGACCGTGCCGATCGTCTCGCCGTGGAGCGCAATTCTCTTGAAGAGATGCAGGTGCTCCTCGTGGAAGCGATGGCCGTCCTCCTCCGGGCGCGGGGGTTCGAAGGTGCCCGACACGCCCCGCACGTACACGGCGAAGGGCCGGCCCTCGTTGTCGTAGATGCACGCCGCCGCGATGTGGGCCTCTTCTCTGAGCGCCGACAGCGTCTCCTCGGCCGAGGCCCGGTCGTCGAAAATGAGGGCCGCGGTGCTGTTGGCGCCGATGATCTCGGCAACCGTAGAGACACCCTGCTGGGTCTGGCTGCGGAAGGTGCCGATCTCGTACCAGACGAAGGCGGCGCACGCGACCAGGAGAGTCACGCCGGTGGTGAGCAGGATGATGAGGGTCAGCTTCCGCCGTATGGACAGGTTTGGGAAGGCCCGCATCAGTCGGTCTCCTCCGGACGGATGTCGCCCACCAACTGGGCCAGTCGCAGGAGCTTGGAGCTGATCTTGAGGTCGGCCGCCTCGGCGGCCGCGACGTTGACCTCGAACTTGACCCGGTTCTCTTCGACCACGAAGTTGATGATCCCGCCGCTCCGGGCGAAGGGCTCCATCTCGCTGACCGTGAGCACGTGGAGCCCCCGGAGTGCGACGAGGATCTCGCTCAGGCGTCGCCTCTCGGAGGTGCTGACGAAGAGGATGTGACAGCGCGGGATCCGGTCGAGGCTCTGCAGATGCCGGATCTCGAGCGAGCGTTCTCCGATCACCTTGTCCTCGATGACCTTCTCCAGGAAGGGACCGAAGGGGTCGTCGCCGAGAATCCCGATCACGATCGGAGCGTCAGGCCGGTCGAAGGCGGACGGAGACCAGGTCACGAACTTGGCGAAGTTGTACAGGAAGGCCGCCTTGACCTCATACTCGTGGAAAGCGCTCGGGCCCGCGGCGCACGGACGCGCCCCGCCTGTCAGCAGGACCGCGATGAGAGCGACCCAGAGGACCCGATGTCGCATCAGTACTGCCACGTGACCTTCCCGTACACCCCTCGCTCCACATGCGTGGGCAGGGTGTCGTAGAACTCCGGCGTGAACTCGGGATGGCGCGTCTGGAGAAGATTCTGGCCCACCAGGTCCAGATGGACGGCCTCTGTCAACCTCCATCCCAAGCGGATGTCCAGGCTTGTGTAGCGGTCCACATTGAGACTCGGCAGTTGGTCCACGTACCGGGACGCGAGGTCGAGGGTCAGGTCCTCGGAGACCGCCATCATCGAGCGGACGAGGACCTGGTAGTGCGGGCTCTCTCCCTCGGCGGCCCTCGACGAGGTGTCCATGCTCCTCGGGTCGAGGCGGAGCCGCATCTGCAGGTACGTGCATGACGCGTGCAGGCGCCACCACTCCCGGGCCTGCCAATCGGCCGTGACCTCGAGACCGTACGTCTGGCCTTCCATCAGGTTGTCCGCGTACAGCGGGATCACCAGGTGGACGGGGGTCGGGGAGGCCTTGAAGAAAGGCGTCCCCTGTTCGATGGTCCGCAGATGGTCATACACGTTGTAGAAGGCCGCCAGGTCGAGCGAGAGCCGCGGGTTGGGACGGACGCGGCCGCCGACCTCGTAGGCGAGCAGCTCCTCGGATTCGAATTCCTCGTGGCCCTCGATCGTGACCACGGCCGGCATCCCGGGCACGAACTTGTCCGGGGGGAAGGCCTGGACAACGTAGATCGCCTCGTTCTCGGCCCGCGAGGGAGTCCTGGCGGCCTTCGAGACCGCTGCCCAGACCGTGTGTTTCTCCCCGGGCGTCCAGACCACCCTGGCGTTGGGGAGGATCTGCGGCCCCGTGTAGTTGTGATGTTCGAACTTCGACCCCAGGATCAGATGCAGACGGTCCGGCGACAGGGCGATTTCGTCCTGTACGAAACCGCTCCACAGATGCTCCCCGGGGCTGCCGGGCGGGAAGGCCACCGAAAAGGTGTTCTGGATTTCATAATCGGTGTACCGGCAACCCAGCCCCCAGACGATCTCCTGCCTCCAGCCTGCAGAGAACCGGTGCTGGACGTCCACCTCGGAGGTACTTCGGACCAGCTCGATGATGGGATCCTGGCGCTTCGCGCGTTCGTGGTAGGTCTGGACGGCCATGTCGGAAGCGCCCGAGAAGGCCCGTTCCCAGCGCCCCATGACGTGCCCCCCGGTCAAGCGGACCCTGTCGTCGTGGGTGTCGGCGTAGGGGGACTCCAGCGAGTAGACCGTGATCGTCTGGCCGGCCTCGCCGTCGTAGAGATCGCCGGAGAGGGTCAGCACGTCGTGTGGGGAGCTCGCCCAGTCGACCCGGAATCCGCCGCGGGCGGCGCGCCACTCGTCGGCGGCGTCCTGCCCCGACGCGTCGGCCGCGTGGTCACGGTCGAAGTACTTCGCGTAGGCGCGGTAGTGGGTCGCAACTCCCAGCTCCCCCCCGTACCGGATTTCGCCGAGGCGGCGTTCCTCCGATCCTCCGCCGAGACTGGCGTACAATCCCTGTGTTTGACCGGCGCTCCGTGTAATGATGTTGATGACGCCGTTGACCGCGTTGGCTCCCCAGAGGGTGGCTCCCGGACCGCGGATGACCTCGATGCGGTCGAGGTCCTGTAGGAAGACATCCTGCGCTTCCCAGAACACGCCCGAGTACATCGAGGAGTAGACGCCCCGGCCGTCGACAAGGACGAGCACCTTGTTGGCGAACCGACCGTTGAACCCGCGGGCGCTTACGGCCCACTTGTTGGCGTCGATCCTGGCGACCTCCAGCCCCGGCACCATGCGGAGGGCCTCGGGCAGGCTCGTACACCCGAAGCGCCGGATGTCCTCCGCGGTGAGTACGAAGACGGCGGCCGCGGCCTCGGACAGCTTCTCCTCCTTCTTCGAGACCGAGACCACCTCGATGTTCATGAGCTCTTCGAGACTGAGCTCGGCCAGGATGTCGGAGGGACCTAGAGCTCCTGCCGGGGCCGCCTGCCCCCAGGCGACGGCCACCACGATCATGGAGAGCAAGGCCGTTCGCCTCAACGGATGTCCCTCCTCGGCGCACGCCCTCGGCGGGGTCTCGATGTCGGATGCCAGGGCCCTCATCGGAATCGCCATGTCATCCTTCCGTACACCCCGCGGGGGACTTCCGTGGGCGCAACGTCGTAGAACTCCGGAGTGATCTCCGGGTGGTGATGGTCCGTGAGATTCTGCCCCACAAGGCAGATCTCGAGATGTTCGCTCGAGCGCCAGCCCACTCGCAGGTCGAACGCCGAGTAACCGTCGACCTGGAGGTCGGGGAGGTCGTCGACATACCGGGAGATGAGGTCGAGAGCCACGCCGCCCGGGAGCGCGAACTGCGAGCGGACGTGAATCTGGTGCCGGGGGTGCTGGTCCTCGGCGCGCTCGGAGACCAGGTCCCCGCTGTCCTCGTCCAGGTGCAGCTGCATATCGAGGTAGGCGTATGAGGCGCGCAGTGCCCACCCATCTACAGGTTGCCAGTCGGCCACGGCCTCCACGCCGTACGTCTTCCCGCCCATCTTGTTGCAGGTGGCCATGGGCACCAGTAGGTGGAGGGGGAGGGGCGTGGTCTCGAAGAACGGATCCCCCGGTTCGATGGTCCGCAGGTTGTCGTACACGTTCCGGAAGGCCGTCAGATCCAGCGACAGGTCGTGTCTCGGGTAGGTTCGGTAGCCGATCTCCCAGGCCGTGAGGTACTCGGATTCGAAGTCCGGGTTGCCCTCCATCGCGATCACCGCCGGTACCCCGGGTACCAGCTTGCCCGGAGCGTACACCTGCCCGACGAACCGGGCGTAGTTCTCTCCCAGAAACGGGGTCCGCACGGCGCGGGCGACGGCGCCCCAGACGGTGTGGTGTTCCCGGGGTGTCCATACCGCGCGTACGTTGGGTTGTGTCTCATTCCCGGTGTACTCGTTGTGCTCGAACTTGGAGCCGAGGATGAGGTGCAGGCGGTCTGCGAGGATCTCGATCTCGTCGTTCACGAACGCGCTCACCAGGTGCGCGGAGTGATTGTCGGACCGGAAGGAAACGGAAAGAGCGTCCTTTACGTCGAGGTGGCTGAAGCGATAGCCCATGCCCCAGACGAAATCGTGGCGTCGTCCGATGGGGAACTGGTGCTGAAAATCGACGTCGAAGATATCGCTGGTGAAGTGAGTGATGGGTTCCACGCGTTTGAAGCGCTCGTAGGACAGTTGGAGCCTGATCCGGGAGAGGTCCGAGACGGCGTGGGACCAGCGCGCCAGGGCCGAGGCGCCGGACATCTCGGCCACATCGTCGATCGTCTGCATGTAGGGCTCTTCCAGCATGGCGACGGTGACCGTCTCGTTGAGGTCGCCGTCGTACGCGTTGGCCTGGAGCGTGATGCCGCCCCCGGACGACGTGCTGCGATCCACCCGGAAGCCGCCGCGGACCATGTCCCACTGGTCCGGGGTCCTGACTCCGGAACCGTCGACCAGACCCTCGCGGTCGAAGTACTTCACGTAGGCCCGGCAGTGGGTGCTCTCGCTCAGCTGACCCCCGTACCGGAGACCGCCGAAAGCGCGTTCTTGAGATCCGCCGCCCAGGGTGAGCAGCCCCCCCCCGGTGTCTCGGGAATGCTTGGTGATGATGTTGACCACGCCGTTGACGGCGTTGGCGCCCCAGAGGGCGGCTCCGGGGCCGCGAATGACCTCGATGCGGTCCAGATCCTCGAGAAGGATGTCCTGCGCCTCCCAGAAGACGCCCGAGTAGAGGGGCGTGTACACGCTCTGGCCGTCCACGAGGACGAGCAGCTTGTTGGCGAACCGGCCGTTGAATCCTCGGGCGCTCACGGCCCACTTGTTCGAGTCCAGCCTGGCCACCTCCATCCCGGGGACCATCCGCAGTGCGTCGGGGATACTCGTGAACCCGTGTCTCTGGATATCCTCGGCCGTGATCACGAACACGGCCGCCGCGGCCTCGGACAGCTTCTCGGTCTTCTTGGAGACCGAAGTCACCTCCAGGTCCAGGAGCTCCTCGAGGCTCATCTCCGTCAGATCGTCGGGCCAGTTTTCAGAATCCGACGCCTGGACCGTGGGCCCAAGAAGGCCGATGAGAAGGGGGGCAAGAAGCCCGAGTAGGAGGCCCCGCAGAATGGGACCCCGCTCGCCCCGAGGGGGGTGGGGGAACCGAGAAATCAGAGATGCTGCGATACCTGCGGTCGTGGTCGGCACGGAGTCTCCGTTCGGCGGCACAGAGGGGCGCCGAGATGATCGAAGCGCGGCCCGGTCATTCCTCACTTTCAACACTTTCGGCCCCACCCTCTCGATTCTTTAGCGGTGGAATGAGCCAGCGGCTTGTCTCTCAGGGGGATCGAGGTGGCGGGCCATGGACCCGCGAATTCAGAGAAGGGACGGCAGACTCCCGGACGTTCGCGGTTTCCCATTGAAACTTCAACATATTGCCATGTAATAGAATGCGGTGCCAGCGGAGATGCTTCGCGTGGGTGGGCGAGAGAAAGGGGTTGACAGACAGGGATCTGTATGCTATTGTACTAGTACAAAGGTCATGTTTCGTATCCCAGCTTGCAGCTCCTTCGGGGAGGACCGACGCCTTGAGCATTCTGGCCATCCAGACGAGCAGTTTGACGCCCGTCTACCTCCAGATCATGGACCGGATCCGGTCCGCGGTTCGGCAGGGCGCCTTGAAACCGGGGGCGACGCTGCCCTCGGTGCGACAGCTGGCCTCTGATCTGGAGATCAATCCCAACACCGTGTCCAAGGCCTACATGCTGCTCGAGCGCGAGGGGATCATCCGCACCGTCCGTCGTCGGGGGAGCTTCGTCGCAGAATGCGCCGGGGCGCGCATTCGAGAATCGGCGAGCGAGAGGCTCGATCAGACGCTCGACCGGCTGTTGGAAGAGGCGGCCAGACTGGGCCTGGATCGACGTGAGATCCTCGAGGCCCTCCGGCGGAAGATCGGGGCCGGCGAGTCGGGGGATGGAGCGGAAGGAGGTCATGCGGGATGAACATCGGCATGGTTGCTGGTCTGGTCGTGGTTCAGGTTCTGGTGTTTCAGTTCTGGCTGGCCCGCCACCTGCGGGTTCTCTCGGACGTCTCTGCGGCGGGGAATCTGCCGGAGCCGGCGGTCTCCAGGCTACGGGCGTACGACGACAGGGCCCGGCTTGTCAGGACGCTCCTCGGCGGGGTCCTCGTGGCCGGTGTCCTCGGGGCGATTCTCTACCCCGGCCTCGGGCCCGGGTCCAGGAAACTCTCGCTGGCGGTGATCTCGATCGTGTCGAGCCTGGTGTTCGCCGCGGAGATGTTCCAGGAGCGGCGCCTCCTGCCGAAGGTGACGGCGGGTCTTCCCCGGTCGACCGTTCGGATCGCCTCCCTCGAACGGCGCACGTTCCGCCAACACTACTCGCCCTTCTGGGAGGTGATCCCTCCCGGGGTTTTCCTGGCGACCCTGGCCTACACCCTCTGGGCGATCCCGAGGATCCCCGAGGCTTCAGAGATCGGCGCTCGACCCACGGGAAGCCTGTGGATGCCGCTGGTGTTCCAGGGGGCCTACGTCCTGCTGACCCTGGTCCTCGGGCTCCACTTGGTGTACCGGCGGAGCGTCGTTCCCCAACGCTCCCGCCCCTTCGTGGGGACCCCCGAGCAGGCGGTGGCCCTGGACCAGACCCTCCGGTCGTTGAAGATGAGGGCCCTGTTCATGATCAAGATGTCGGGGGTGCTCATGCTCGCGCTGATGCAGGTCAAGCAGGTCCGGCTCGCCACGTCCGGTGAGGCCGAGGCATGGCTCACGCTGGCCGCCTGGTCGATGTTGATCGTCATGCTCGTCCTGTTCGCCGGATTCCTCTCTCGGGTCTCTCGAGCCCGACGGCAGATCGTGTCTCAGGATTCCCCATCCTGAGAGATGTGACCGGGCAGACGCAGGGCCAGCCGCCGTCGCCCGGCAGTGTTCAATCGAGGTACCCGGTCCGGACGGCGCATGCTATACTGCGCGAAGACTTGGGAATCGTACTGCCCACGAGAAACGAGTGCAGCCGGACGGAGAGATCACGCGTGCTCGATGACGGGGATCGGGTGGAACGGCGGAGTGGGCGGCGGGGATGCGTCGCCCCCCTTGCTCTTCTGGCCGGCACGCTCCTCGTCGCGATCGCCGGGCTGGAGGTCGGCGTTCGCCTCCTCGAACCTCAGACCATGTACGCCGTCCGCTTCTCGCCCCACACATGGTACGAGCCGATTCCCGGCGCGGTCTTCACCCACGAGCGGGCCGAGTTCCGACACCGGGTTCGGTACAACTCTCGGGGGTTCAGGGATCGAGAGGTGAGCGACCGGAAGCCTCCCGGCGTGCGACGCATCGTTGTGATCGGGGATTCCTTTGCCGAGGGTCTTCAGGTGGATCTGGCCGAGACCTTCTGCGAACGGCTTGAGCGGAGGCTGGGCGCCGCAGGGGTCGAGGTCGTCAACCTGGGGGTCTCGGGCTTCAGCACGATCCAGTCGATCCAGAGGCTCCACCACGCCGGTTTCCGCTGTGCGCCCGACTGGGTCCTCTACCTCGCGAGCCCGAACGATTTCGCCGAGAACATACGGCCCATGAGCCGCCGGTTCTACACATGGACGGACCGAGCGATCGAGCTCCGGGATGTCCATGTGGGTCCGCTCAAGGGGCTGGCCTACCGGGTGCGGGACGTCGTCCGCCGGCGGCTCCATCTCTATGCCTTTCTGCGGTGGCGGTTCCATTCGCTGCGCCATCGGAGGTTCGCCGGGGCCGGCGGGGAGGAGGCGGAGGAGCGGATCGAGAACGACCAGGTCGAGGTCATACGGCTGGCCCTCCGGCATCTGAAGGGCGCGTGCGAGGCGCACTCGGCGCCCCTAGTGGCCAGCATGGTGACCAAGAAGGACCTAGAGAGCGGGGCCGAGTACCTGGCCTGCTTCGAGGGGATCTGCCGGGACGAGGGGATCGCATTCGTCGATCTGACCCCCGCCTTTCGGGAGGCGGATCGCCTGGGTCAGGAGGTCTTCTTCGAAATCGACGGGCACTGGAACGCGGCGGGGCACGACCTGACCTCGGAGATCCTCGAGGGTTTCTTCCGCTCTCACCTGGAGGCCAGCACGCAGCCGGAGGCCGCCGGGGGCACATGAAGTCGATTGCTGTTCTTGCCCACTATCTTCTTCTCGCCGGCCTGCCGGGTCTGCTCTTCGCAGGTCCCGAGGTCGGGTCTGCGAGGCCGGGCCCCGGACGCAGGGGCCGGCGCGCGCCCGGTGAGTCTCCCCCTCGTCCTCATCTACACGACCCAGAAGCAGGCGATCGTGTCGTCCACCCCGGAGCTCCACTTCGGGGGGGAGGCCTGGACCCTGCGGGGCATGCTGGCCTACCAGGATCTACCCACGAGCCTGTTCGGCATCGGCAACGATACGCCCGAGGATTCGGAGGAGGAACTCACCCTGGAGATCGCCGAGCTCAGCGGGACACTGCTCGGGACGATCCTCGGTGCCGTACGCGCCGGGGTAGGCGCGACCGTGGCCAAGAGTACTCTGCTTGAAGCGGAGGGGGGTGGGGTCGCGGAGCAGTGGGACGAGCGAGGTCTCGCAAGCGGCATCCGGCAACAGAGAGGGGGAAGCCGAAATCCGGCCTCCCCCGATCCATTCCACCAGCGGCCACCGCGATGCTAGCGGCCCCTCAGGAACTTCAGCCCGCCGGTGATGAAAAGGTAGTCAGCGGCGCCGTTGACGCTGTAGCCGGCCCGGGCGACGAAGCTCATGCCGGAGTTGACCTCGACCTCGGTGCCGGCGCCGAACTGGATCCCGAACTCCAACTCGGTGTTGCTCTCGTCCTCGGTCACGGTCTGGGACGTCCAGGGGTTGAAGTAGGAGACCTCGCCGGACGCCCTGGCGATGTGGAGACCCAGATCGCTGAAGGCGAAGGGCGCGACGGTGCCTTCGACCGGGAAGTCGTACCGCACGCCGCCCTGGACGGCGATGTCGGTCAGACGCCACTCCGACTGGGCACCGAAGGCCCCGAAGTCGTAGCTCTTGGTCCAGAAATCCACGGATCCCTGCAGGTCCAGCGAGGGAACGATCTCGCCCAGATCGGTGGCGATCCCCAGAAGGAATGTGCTGCCGATGTCGTCCGTCACGTTGACGAACCCGGCTCTCGGCTCGATTCCCTTCAGACCGAGGCCCTGAGCATGAAGACGGACCGCGGGAACGGACGAGGCAAGCACGAAGGCCACAACCAGAGTCAAAACGCGCACGCGGTTCTTCATCAACTCCTCCTTGTAGTTCGGTCCACAGTCCCTGTTCCGAGGTGTCGCCCCGCCATTCATCGGGTCGGGGCACGAGTGCAGGGGAGGATAGCATCACGTCCATCTCTTGTCACGCGCGATTGTCCACAATCCCGGGGTGCTGTGGGTTTCGCAATACACCTAGCTCCGCTGCTCCGCTGGCCCCGTCCCCGCGTTCGGCATCCGGAGCGGAGCGGGTCGGGTCCCTCCGGGGAGCGGGTTTGACAAACCACACCCAACGAGGTATCATTAGTGCATGCATTGATGTAGATCATTTCCAGTGGTTCGATTGGATCCGGCCTTGTCCCGAGTCGCGGGCATCCGAGGAAGGGGATCAGACATGCGAGACACAGAGTGGGGGCTCTGGACCGCCGTCCTCCTGGCCGCGGCCGCGATCGTCGTCGCGCCGGGGATGGCGCTGGCCGAGTTCCAACTGGGCCCCGAGGAGCAGGTGCAGGCGGGTGGGAGCAACATCGCAGTTCCAGGCTATTCGGTTCCCTCCTTCGCCCACTGGGACGACGACGGCCTGCCCGATCTCATCGTCGGCGAGGGCAGCGGGCTGTACACGGGAAGGGTCCGCGTCTACCTGAACACCGGAAGCCCGTCGGCCCCGGCGTTCGGCGGCTACTTCTACGCGCAATCGGAGGGGGCCGATCTGACCGTCCCCGGCGGTGGGTGCCTGGGGCTCTATCCGCGGGTCGTCTACTGGGACGGGGACGGGCGGAAGGATCTCTTGGTCGGGCAGGCGGACGGGCGGATCAGGATCTTCCTCAACACCGCAACCGACGCGGAGCCGGAATTCGACGGCGGGACCTTCCTCACGTTCGGTGAGCCGGGCGCCAAGGTGGAGATGAACGTCGGGTACCGGGCGGCGCCGACCGCGGTCGACTGGGACAGCGACGGCGTAAGGGACCTCGCGGTGGGCGCGCTGGACGGCAAGCTCCACCTGTTCATCAATGAGGGGACGACCTCGGAACCGGATTTCCGCGTCGAACAGTTCGCCCAGGAGAACAGCAGCGATCTCGTTGTCCCTTCGAGCCGCCTGAGCCCCCAGGTCCTCGACCTGGACGACGACGGAAAGAAAGACCTCCTGGCGGGGAACACCAACGGCCAGGTGCTGCTCTACAGCAACGTGGGGACCGATGCGGCGCCCGTCTTCTCCGGCTACGCGCCGGTCGAGGCCGATGGTGTGCCCATCGATCTTCCCGGGACCCCGCGGTCCCGGATCTTCGTCTGCGACTGGACCGGCGACGGCCTCCACGACGTGCTCGTGGGCGCGGGCGACGGCCTGGTGCGCCTCTACCAGGGGTTCGATCCCACCGCGGTGGCCTGGGCCGGTGGGGCCGAACCCCCCCGGCGCGCCCTCCTCGGATCGCCCTACCCCAATCCCTTCAACCCGCAGGTCACCATTCCGTTTGTGCTCTCCGGAGCGCAGGAGGTTTCCATCTCGGTGTACGATGTGGAGGGGCGGCTCCTGGCGCGCCTGGCCGAGGGACTCTACGGGAGTGGATCCCAGGCCCTGAGTTGGCGGGGACTCGGTCCTGACGGCCAGGTTCTTCCCTCGGGCGTCTACTTCCTGCGCATGGAGGGCGCCGGCGTGCGCGAAACGACCAAGCTCCTTCTGCTCAGGTAGCCGGGCGCCGGTCCGCCGTTCCCAACGCCAGCCTGTATGATCCAGGCTAGGGTCCGACCTCCAGGCTTACGATCTTGATGGGCTTGGGGTAGCCAATGGGACCCAGGGCGGTGTCGATCGTGGGGGTCGCTTCGAGGCGGATGTGCTTGGGGGATGCGCCCCTGCCGGCCAGGGCCAACGCCAACTCGACCAGATCGCCGGCGGTCCCTTTGAAGAACCGTACCATATCCAGAGCAACGGCGATGGGGATGTCCTGAGGCTCGCCGGGCGGCAGGACGACGGGCTCGTCGAAAAGTCCGCGGACCGTCTCCCGGTTCTGGAGGAACAGCGTCCACTCCATCCGGACGAGGCGCGCCTCCACCGTGTTGGTCGGAGGATTCTCGGCCCGGAGGTGGAGCTGGAACTGGAGCGGCATTTCCTTCTCTGCAAGGGCCAGGCCCAGGCGGCCGATCTCGGTGAGTCCAAGATCCTCGTAGGACTGGACACCGGAAAGATCGACGCCCGCCAGGCGAAGGTCGCTGACACCCGCCACCCGGAACTCGACCCTCTGGAGGGCCGACATCTCGCGAATCGTGGCGCAGCCGTGAACCGCAGCGACTATGAGCATACCCAGTGCAAACGACTGGAACCGGGGAGAGGGGCTTTTCACTTGATCGACCTCCGGGTCAGGGCCACCAGGGCTTCTCGCGGTTTCGAGAATGGACGGACTATACGGACCGACCGCCTGTCGGGCAAGCTCGGTTTTTTGAACCTCGGCCGCGCAGTCCCGGGGCCGGATCGAAC
>Ga0180437_10002747_pt1 | contig 27329 bp, 26 predicted proteins | sample SS_ome_4_FD_132410 | JGI IMG/M metagenome (GOLD analysis project Ga0180437, IMG submission 132410) | Hypersaline lake sediment archaeal communities from the Salton Sea, California, USA - SS_3_D_1 metaG | ecosystem: Environmental > Aquatic > Non-marine Saline and Alkaline > Hypersaline >...
AAGGTCGTCGTGTGAAGATCCGTTCCGACCTTGCCCACGACAAAACACGGCCAGGCATACAATAGTCCTACAGATTCCAAGCCATCCTGCAACTCGTTCAAGAACCGGTCAAAGCTTGATAAGTCCACCAGGCCACCGCGCACTTCCTCCGTACCCACTTCGTACGACACCGGCGGCAGCCCCATCCGCTCGCGTGCCGACTCAGCGTAGGCGATCAACTCGACCGTACGCTCCACCACCACCTCAATCGGTGGGGGCTGCCCAGGAGGAAGCATCCGATCCACAGTCGGATCGACGTGCAACAGGGCATATCCAGCCTCCAGGCAGGCCGTCAGCGTGGCCTTCACCTCGCCCATCGTCTCCGCCAGACTCAGCCCGTCCCGGGTGTGGGCATCCCTCAGCCAGGGACCTCCGTGGTCAAGACACGCATAGAGCGGTGAGGAACACCTGTACTTAGCGGCTAACTCCTTTATCCGGGCGACGAAAGCCCTTGGCGTCCAGCCCGTGTAGCCACCGTCGCGGTCCACCTGGTTTAGCGTAGCCGCAAAGAGCATAGGCATGTTGTTGGCCCCAGCCGCCTTGACCGCTGCCTCCAGCACGGTGTCGGAGTTTGGGCAGACGGCGAGGAGCGTGATCTGCATGCCACGTGCCCGTAGATCGATGATCCGCTCAACGATGTGGCTGATGGGCGTCATCCATCGCCTCCAGCGCCTCGGCCAGCGTAGCTTGACCGTTCGTACCGCCAGGTTGCCGCGTGGTCAGGGCCCCGCAAGCACAGGCCAGTCGCAGCGTCTTTTCCAACGACCAGCCTGCCAGGTAGCCGTAGACAAAGCCAGCCGCGAAACTGTCCCCCGCACCCGTGGTATCCACGACCTGGACTGAGGGTGGCACAGCACGGACGGTCTCCTCCCCTCGACGCGCAATGGCCCCCTCGGCCCCCAGTTTGACCGCGACGACCGGCACCTGTTCCACCAGCGATGCCAGCGCAGCCTCGACGTCAGCGGCACCGGTGATGGCCCGGGCCTCATCGATATTGGGAAGAAAGACGTCGGTCTGTGCCAGCGTTTCCCAGAAACGGCTATTCCATCTCTCGTGAGGATCCCAGCCGGTATCCTGTGAAACAGTGAGCCCCTGAGCCCGCGCCTGGGCCAGTAGTTCCGCCAGTCCGTTTTGCAGCCCGGTCTGGAGAAAGTAGGAGCCAACATGCAGGTGACGGGCCCTGTCAAGGAGAGCACGATCGACCCGCTCGGGTGTGAGCGCGGCGATGGAGCCACTGTAGGTCAACATCGCCCGGTCGACAGGCGTGGAGAGACTCACCGTGATGCCGGTCTTGACCGCCGGGTCCACGACGGTAGGTTCCACGTCAACACCCCGCGCGGACATCTCCCGGAGCATAAAGCGCCCGAACTCGTCCTCGCCAACAACACCGACATATCCCACCCGCAACCCCAGCCGAGCCGCTCCGCACGCGAATATGACCGACGACCCTCCTATCGTCAGCGTCGTTTCATCGACCAGAATCTCTTGCCCGAATACCGGCGCGATTTCCTCCGCTCCCAGGATCAGATCCACGTTAATCTCGCCTAGCACCAGTACGTCGTAGTCAGCCATCACGCTCCTCTGTACGTGCGATACCAGCCATCACGCTCCTCTGTACGTGCGATACCAGCCATCACGCTCCTCTGTACGTGCGATACCAGCCCTCAGGCACCGGCTGCGGGGGGTAGCACTCGGCCCAGGAGCGACCCTCGCGGTCGGCGACAGCGGCCAGCGTATCCAGCCGCTTGGCTGCCTCCTCACGCAGGAACCGCACCCGCGCCTCTCCTCTCAGCGCAATCGCCTCCCTCCAAATCGCTCGACCCGCCAGATACCCTGAGGCTCCCTTCTGGCAGGCAGTCTGCACCTGCCGCCGGAAAGTGAAAGTCCACGCCTTTTGCCAACGCTGATATCCATTCACACCTCAAAGTGCTTGAACTGGGGCAGGTAGTCCTGATTCTGGCGGAACATCTCGTTGACCATGTCCTTGATCTCGGCCAGCGAAAGCACCGCTGCCGTCAGAGGATCGTGCGCGATGGCCTGAAAGACCAGGCGCGGGTCGCCGGTCAGCGCCGCCTCGACTGCCATCTCCTCAATCATCGAATTCAACTGCGTCAAGATCGCGCACTGAGCGGGAAGCGGGCCGACATGCACGGGATGAAAGCCGGCTCTATCCACAAAGACTGGCACCTCCACGCAGGCCCCCTCTGGTAGGTTGGTGATCAACCCGGTGTTGCTCACGTTGCCATTGAAGGCAAAGGTCTCGCCGCCCTTCCAGGCATTGATGATGGAAGACGCGTATTCGTGTCCCCGCTCCAGGCTTATCGGGGTATCCTCGGCAAACCACTTCTTCGCTTCATCTTTCCACGTATCCTCTTTTTCCTGATATTCTTTCAGGATGTAGGCGTACTCGCCGGGGTTCCAGCCGGTGCCGTGTATACAGTATTTTTCGATCAGGTCGGGCCGCTTGCGGAACCACCAGTTGTACTCAGAGTTGTGCCCGCTGGACTCGGTGACATAGTAGTCGAGGTGCAGAAACATCTCGTTGCGCACGATCTCCTCGTTGTAGACCTCGGGGTTCTCTGTGGCCGCCTTGCGGATCAACGGATAGGCGTCCTCGCCGTTCCACTCAAACTTGAGGTACCACGCCTGATGGTTGATGCCCGCGCAAGTGTAGGTGATCTCCTCATATGGCGCGCCGATCCAACCGGCCAGCATCATCGCCGTGCCCTGCACGCTATGACAGAGGCCCGTGAGCCGGACGAACGACTCGCGCTGCATCGCCCGGCACAGCATCGCCATTGGGTTGGTGTAGTTGAGGAAAATGGCATCGGGGCAGTAACGCTCTACATCCCCGATGATGTCGAGCATGACCGGAATGGTGCGCAGTGCCCGAAAGATGCCCGAGGGGCCTCGCGTATCCCCGATGTTGGTATCCACACCGTACTTCTTGGGAATCTCGATGTCATGCCGCCAGACCTCAGTCCCGCCGGCCAGGATGGTACACAGCACCGCGTCGGCCCCTTTCAGCGCCTCCACGCGGTCCATCGTCGCCTCGACCTTGGCCGGGTAGTTCCCCATATCCACGATCCGCTGCACCGCCCGCTGTGAGAACTCCAGCCGCTCGGCATCGATATCCATCAGCGAGATGGTCGCATCCTTCAACAGGGGAAAGGTCAGGATGTCTCGCACCAACCCGCGCGTAAACCCCAAACTCCCTGCACCGATGAAGGTAATTTTCGTCATTGATCTACTCCTTTCTTTTTGGGAAGACTAGTGAGATGGCAGATTCACAACGTCAGCGGTCCGCCTAGAACGATCCGGTTCCAGTAACCTTTTGAGCCATTACCCTATCCCCCTGAACGCTCACCTGGACGATTTTACCAGCTTCGGCCCCAACCTCAAGGACCCTCTGCCAGCCAAGATGAACAGAACAAGTCCGAGCACTGCACTGATCCCACCCCACCGGAACATCAGAGCAGCACCCAGACCTTCATACAACAACCCCCCAATGAAAGCACCGAGGGCAGATCTCAAGCCCATAGCCACGCCAGAGAACAACCCCTGAGCTGTGGCCCTCATTCCCTCCGGGGCGATCTCAGCAACGTAAGAGACGCCCGCCGCCCACATCGCCGAGAAAGCGGGACCGTGCAGCAGTTGGATGACCAGCACAAGCCAAGGGTTTCGTATCCAGGAATAGCCGAACGCCTGTACCCCACAGGCCAGCAGCGAAAACGCAAGCAGTCTCCTCGCCCCCCAACGCTTGAGGAAACGGTCCGCAAAGAACCAGACGGGCAACTCGCTGATCGTGCCTACGGTCAGGGCGAGGCCCATCAGGGTCTTGTCCGCTCCTAGGCCGTCCATGTACAGAGAAAGAAAGCCCATTTCGAAGCTAAGACTCAGCGCGCCGATCAAGATGGCCGCCAGAAAGGCCATCCACTGCCTGTTGGTGAGCAACGCCCGCACGCCCTGCCGGAACTGCCCTCCTATGGCCGCGTCCGTGACCGGCAAGCGAGTAGAGACGACCAAGTTGCACATCGCCAGCATCAGATAGCTGTAAAACATCCACTGCAGGCCGGCGCGATCGATCAGGAATCCAACGAGCGGCGCAGCCACGCCCCAGCCCACCGCTCCCCACAGCCGCTGTTTGCCGTACTCGTCCCTCCGGTCATCCAACATGGCCACGACCGTGCTGTCTATTAGCGGCATAGTTGGGGCTCCAAGAAAGGCACGGGCAGCGACGAGCGGCACGAGCCAAAGGAAAGCAGGGGTCAGGCTCAGCGCGAAGACCATAAGTGATGAACCCACCATCGCCACTACCAAAAGGAGCTTATGTCGGTGGGTGGCGTCGGCCAATCCACCCCATAGGGGAGCACTGACCAGCGTTAGCAAAGGCGGAATCCCAAACAACAGCCCAATCTGGCGGCCCGACAGGCCGATCTGCTCATAGTAGAGGCCTAGAAACGGACCCAGAGCAGCCATTGATGAGTAGTAGAGGAAGTAGAAAGCCTTCGGAACAAGCGTCGGATGATCAGCGGGCGTAATGGGTGAACGTCGCATATCAATTACAGGTCGTTGACCGGGTAATTGCCGTGCTCCTCGATGGCCTCTACAATGGCCAGCGTTCCGGCCTTGAAAACCCGTTCGGTTTTTTCGTCCATCGCACCCCATAGCCCCATCTCTGTGAAGCCGATGATCAGGGCGTTGCCCGGTGCATCGCTCTTCAAGAGTTCAGTCGTGTACCGCTTGGTCTCCTCCGCGCCAGACCAAAATAGAGTCTCAGGGAAGTTTATCCAAATCACAGTATCCTCGCCCCATGCTTCCCTCGCCTCTTTGAGCGACAGGTTTCCCACCGGCGGTGGGGTAAACGCCTCGATCACGTCAAATCCAAGCTCAGCGACCACGTCGCCAAAGACCTTCAGATTCGAGGCATGCGCGTGCAGCGCGCATATCTTTCCTCGGGCCTGTAGAAAGGGCAACCACTCCATATAGAAGTCAAGCTCGTACTGCCTGAACTTGTCCGGGCCCCACACGCCGTCTAGCTCGCCAAACGCTACAAACTCTGCCGGCGAGTCGGCCATCAGTTGCAGACGCTTCTCGCTCCGCTTTTCCAGGGCCTGCAACAGCCGCGCAAAGTGATCGGGATGATCTTGCTGTTCATAGATCCATCTCTCCAGCCCATACGCTCCCCCAAAAAAGTACCTGGCCGCTCCGTAAGGTGAGAACTCTAGAGCATAATCTCTGACGATACCGTCCCGGCCCACATCACGTACCGCACCATGGTAGACATCGTTATCCACGTGCAATACAGTGTCCTCGATCATAAAGATGACCGGATCATAGTCCTCGACACCCGCGATCATGCCTTCCATCTCCAGCGTCGAACCATCTTGGATCCGGCCCGCATGGATCTTGGTGCGGACCGACACATCGCCCTCCGATGTACGATATATGACGAGTACGGTATCCCCCTCCATCCTGCGCTCAACCGTCACATTAGGACTTTCCTCCCAGATCGTCGAACATCGCAGACACAGGCCCATACCCCGGTTTCTCAACTCGCGCGCGAACTCTCCCCGAGGCACCAGGTTGTCGTAGGGCGCAAAAGGCACCTGGTCGGGCTCTTTGTGGTGTAGCACCGCGTTGATTCGGGTAAGAAAATCCATTGCAGGGAAATCCTTTCCATCAGAAGACACAGTAAACGACGCAGACCATCTCAGTCCGGCTCAAAGCCGGGGTTGATGCGCAGTCGCCCCAAGAAGCGATCGGTGACGTAGGGAACATAGCCCCGGACGCGGGCGCGGGCATAGGCATCGGCAATCTGTTCCGGGCGAGCGGTGTAGTCAATAGTCAGCACCAATTTCCCGGCTGCCACCCATTGATCCAGGATCACCTCCCGCTCCGCCGTCCACTCCGGCGGGGAGGGCGCGTGATCGCGAGGATAGCCATAATAGAGGTCCTCCACGCCGATACCGGTGACCGTCTCCAAATAGTCTGGAAAGCGGATGCCCAGTTCTTCGGCATTCTGGGGAAAGACACCAAAACCAGGGTGACGCTCCCGAGCATATTGGGCAAGATCGATGATGAAATCAGCCATCTCCCGCGCCGCCGTTTCCCGTCCTTGCTCCTCGTAGTACCAATAGGCATCCACCCGATCCAGATAAACCCCATCAAAGCCCAGATCCAGGATCCGGTCCAGGTAACTGTCCGGTGAGCCAAGGATAATGGCCTGCCATTCGGGGTCCCAGTACCGGACCCAGTAATCGCCAGCCCAGTCCGGATCAGGCTCATCCAGCCACGCAGGCGGATTCTCCCGCCATTCCCGCTGCCAGTAGTAGCGATAGTCCGCAGCCTGCCCGATGCTCATATAGCATAGGACGATCTTTTTGCCGCCAGAGCTCTGCTTGAGGGCAGGGATGACGTCCGGCGAGCTGCCCGCTGCCGAGTAGCTCACGACCACGAGGTCGAAAGCAGTCTCACCGATGCGGTCTGGCCTCGCCCACTGCAACTGATAGAGAAAGTCATTCACGGCTAACCAGTCGGGCTCGTCAGGCTGGGGGGTGGTCTGGGTGCAGGCGGCGCTCGCCAGCGCAAGTGTGAGCAGAAGCGCCACGAGTAGCATCGTGCATGGGGGTCTGCTGAAGCTGAGGGGACGAAAGCGGACGCCGTGACCTGCCCGCATCAAGTGTACCTCCCATACTCCTCCACAGCCTCAAAGAAAGCCAGAACATTCTCCCAGGGCACGTCTGGCTCGATGACGTGCGTGGGAGCTAGGAGCAAGCCTCCCCCCTGCCCCACCGTCTCGATGCGTTCTTTGACCACAGCCTTCACATCCTTCGGCGTACCAAAGGGCATCGTGGTCTGCGTACCGATGGTGCCCCAGAAAGCTAGATCGTTTCCATACTCGCGCTTCAACTGGGCTGGATCCATACACTCTGGCTGGACGGGATTCAGGACGTCCACACCGATCTCGATCAGTTCGGGGATGATGGGCTCGATCACTCCATCACTGTGATAAAAGACCAGCAGGTCGGGGTTGACTTTCTTGGCGGCAGAGATGACATCTGCCAGGCGGGGTTTAAGCCACCGTCGCCATAATTGAGGGCTCATCATCATGCCATGTTGCATACCCACATCATCACCCGTGAGCAGAACGTCGATCCCTGCCTGGGCCAGCCGCGCCGCACTCTCGATTCCCGAGGCCGTCAGACGATCCAGCAGGGCGGTAGCCAGGTCGGGGTTGAGTTTAAAATCAACCAGCAGGTTCTCCAGACCCCGCAACAGCCACGCACACTCAAAGATCGTGCCGCTATAGTGGGGCACCTCAGCCTGCACGGCATAGCCCTGCCGATGCCACTCGGTCACTTCCCCTGCCAGGTTTGCGTAGCGATATTCGGCCGTCACGTCGGGGAACGGATAGGCCTTCAGCTCCGCAACGGTGGAGATATCTTGCAGAGGATGGGCATAGTCGTGAAAGTGATAGAAGGAACCAGGCATGTGGCCAATCCCCCACTCGTTCACCCAGGTATCAGGGGGAAGAGGACCGAGGTAAGGCGAGAAATCCACCTGTTGGCGAGTTGGAGCCAGCTCGACGGTTCGTACCTCCAAGTCAAAGTACCCTGCCGGGTCAGTGGCCCCGGTCCGACGCCGAAACTCCTCCAGCACTGGTGGCGTGAAGCCCATTTCCCTGGGCATCCTATCGGGGACCCGGCGTCTCAGGGCTGCAAGGACCCTGTCCTGCGGCGTCATCCTTTCACTCATCGATCTGCCCCATAGTCCATCCTACTTGAACCCGGTCATCGTGATACCCTGCACGATCCAGCGCTGGAAGAAGAAATAGACAAGCAGGATAGGTATCACCACCATTACCGTGGCCGTCATCTGCATATGAGGTCGGGCGCCGTGCTGGTCCGAGTACCAGGTCAGGATAATGGGTAGCGTGCGTCGCTCCTTCTCGGTAATGACCACCATCGGCCAAAGGTAAGAGTTCCAATTACTCATAAAAGTCAGCGTGCCCAGGGTAGCCAGCGCCGGGCCCAACTGCGGCACCACGACGCGCGCATAGATCTGCCACTCAGACGCGCCGTCGATGCGGGCGGCATCCAGCAACTCGTCAGGAATCGTCTCGATAAACTGTCGCATCATAAAGATACCAAAGGCGTTCAGGAAACTAGTCAGAATCAGCCCCCAGAGCGTGTTGATCAGATGGAGCTTTACCAGAATCAAGTATCCCGGAATCATTGTCACCTGGCCAGGGATCATCATCGTCAGTAAAAAGTAACCAAAGAGCGCCTGTTTACCCCGGAATTCGTACTTGGCAAAAAGATAGCCGAGAAGTGAACTGGTGAACAGGGTGCTGATTACATTGCTGACGGCGACAAAGAGACTGTTGCCATAGAAACGGAGCAGCGGGAGCTGCGGGTCGTGCAGGATAGTCTCAAAGTTGTCCAGCGTAGGGTTCTCTGGGAAGAACGTAGGCGGGATGCGAGCCATCTCGGTGGGCGTCTTGAGGGCTGAAAAGATCATCCAGAAAAACGGCAACAGCGTCATTGACAATCCTAACGTCAGCAGCACGTAGACCAACAAGCCCTCCAAGTCGCGCCGGGTCCCAAGCCGTTTTGGATTGGGGTTCTTCCTAGTTTTACGCACGTCGTTAGCAGTCTTTTGCGAAGCAGCGACTGCCATGTTAGTACTCCCATTCAGTGCGCAGCAAACGCATCTGGACCACAGTGACGAGCATCACCACCAGCAGCAACACAAACGAAGCGGCGGCAGCCCAACCCATACGCTGATAACGGAACGCATTCAGGTAAATGTCCAACACCAGCACGCGAGTCTGATCTCGGGGTCCGCCGTTGGTCATCACCTGAATGATGTCGAATACCTGGAATGAGGACAGCATTGTCATCACACAGACAAACAGAAGGGTAGGACGTAACAACGGTATCGTCACGTGGCGAAAGGCCTGCCAGGCGCCAGCCCCGTCTATCATCGCCGCTTCCCCAAACTCCTTTGGGATGCCCTGGAGGGCAGCGACAAAGATCACCATGTTGTATCCATAATCCTGCCATAGGTAAGCGATGACGACCGACCACATCGCAACCGAGACGCCCAAGAAGCTGAGGCGAGGATCCGAGAGCCAAAACACCGGAGACCCGCCAAGCGTGCGGATGGCGGCGTTGAGCAACCCTTCCTGCGGGTGGTACATATGCCCCCACATCAACGCCACACCCACCGACGCAGTTACGGCTGGCAGGAAGTAGATGGCTCGGAAAGCGCTCCTGAGCTGACCGCGCACAGACTCAATGAGGGCCGCCAGGGGAAGCGTCAGGATCAGGTTGAGGGGAAGCACGGCGAAGGCAAAGATCAGGGTGTTCTTCAGGCTGGTATGGAACAGGCGTGCTTCCAGCGTCACCCCCTCGATCATATTGCGGAAATGCGCCAGGCCGACGAATGGGTTGTTTCCACCCAGCCCCAGGATAGGGCCGCCGCCACGCCCTGGGCTGTATTCGAAAAACATCAGTGCAAAGGCCCAGACTATGGACAACACATTCAGTCCCGCAGCGTAGAGAACCGTCGGAATCGTGACCCCAAGAATAAAACGACGTTGTCCAGCCTCGACGCCTCCTCGACGCCTCCTTGATCTCGACGCACGCACGCTCATCGTCGTCTCCTATCTTCTCCCTATTGAATTACTTGAGCCCGCTCAGTGCAAAACCTTGCACGATCCAGCGCTGGAACGTGGCATAGACAATCAAAACAGGCACGACTACCAACACACTTGCCGCCATGGTAAGGTCATAGCTCTGGTACTGCATACCACTGTACCAGGTGAGCATAATTGGCAATGTACGCCGGTCGGGAGAGGTGATGACAACCAGCGGCCACAGGTAGTTGTTCCAGCGGTACATAAAGGTGAGGATACCCAACGTCGCCATTGGTGCCCCGAGTTGTGGCACGATAATACGCCAGTAGATGCCCCACTCAGAGGCACCGTCAATGCGACCGGCGTCCATCAGCTCACTGGGCAACCCCTCGATGAACTGCTTCATCATAAAGATGCCAAAGGCATCGACAGCCACCGGCACGATTAGCCCCCACAGCGAGTCGATCAGCTTCAGCTTTGCAAGGATCAGATAGCTTGGGATCATCAGTACCTGGAAAGGGATCATCATCGTGGCCAGAACGAAGGCAAACATGGCGTTCTTGCCAAAGAACTCGTACTTGGCAAAGATAAAACCAGCCAGCGAGGCGGTGAAGAGTTCCAGAACGACTACGCTAACAGCCACAATGGTGCTGTTTATGTAGAAGCGACCCAGTGGGACGTGTGGGTCGTTGAGTACGGTCCGGTAGTTCTCCAGCGTCGGGCTCTCAGGGAAGAACGTCGGTGGTATACGAATGATCTCACTGCTTGACTTGAAAGAGCCCATTACCATCCACATAAAGGGCAACAGCGTAGCCACACAACCAGCCACCAGGAAGGCGTAGAGCAAGACCTGTCCCAAGCGGCCACGTACCACGCCCCAATCCAACGCCCGGCGTGTGGCAGGTGCTTGTCTGGCGGGTGCGATATTTGCCATAATCTAGTACTCCCAGCGGGTGCGCAGTATCCGCATCTGGACTATAGTGACGACGATGACGATGAGAAACAAGATCAGGGATTCGGCACCGGCCCAGCCCATACGTTGATAACGGAAGGCGTTCAGATAGATATCTAGCACGAGCACCCGTGCCTGATCCTGAGGGCGGCCGTTCTCCGTCATGATCTGGATGACGTCGAACACTTGGAACGATGAAAGCATCGTCATCACGCAGACAAAGACCAACGTCGGCTGCAACAGTGGCACGGTGATGCGCCAGAATATCTGCCATACATTAGCGCCATCCACCACCGCTGCCTCCTTGAACTCGCGCGGGATACCCTGAAGCGCAGCGATAAAAATCACCAGATTGTACCCCATATCCTGCCACAGATAGGTGAAGATAACGGCCCACAACACCAACGGTACGCCGAGATAGATTGCACGTGGGTTGGAAAGCCATATCTGGGAAGGCAGTCCGACCGCTTTGAGAATCATGTTGAACAGACCTCGCTGCGGATGATAGAGATACCCCCATATGAGAGCCACGCCGACGGAGGAAGTAAGCGTGGGTAGAAAGTAGATAAAGCGAAAAACGGTCTTGAGGCGCGCGACGACCGCCTCAATGGCCACTGCTAGGGGGACGGTGATGGCCAGGTTCAACGGCAACACCAAAAAGGCAAACATCAGAGTGGTCTTTAGGCTGATACGGAATTTCTGCGCCTCCAACGAATCGCCAAGCATGTTCCGAAAGTGACCCAACCCGACGAAGGGGTTATCTCCACCGAGACCCAGAAGCGCCCCACCCGCGTGCTTGGGACTATACTCAAAAAACGCCAGCAGCATCGCCCAAATCATAGGCAGCAGGGTCCAGAACATCATGTAGAGCATAAGTGGCGTCAGAGCGCTGCTCACAAACAGACCATGGCCTCTCGTAGCGCCAGCACGTGTACGACGCCGCCGGAACCGCATCCCCTTGACAAAAGTGCTCATTGCCCACTCCTGGACGCTATGGATGAAGTATCATGTGAGCTGGATGGGGGCCTGTTCGGCCACCCACCCAGCTCCAGTCATCCCTGCGGTCTATGCGATGGACGACCACAGACGATGACTATGGAAATTGCCCCTAATCAAACATCGCATTCGACTCGGCGTCTATAGCCTGCAACGCCTCGTCTATCGTCTCGGTCTCCTGGAACACGCCCAGGATGTGCGGGTAGACGATATCGTACCAGAACAGGTCCCTGTCAGGCAGCGGGCCGACGTAGCGGCCATAGTCGAGGACCGCCAGGCTGGCTTCGAACCAGGGTGCCTCATTGAGCAGTTCGGGATCAGCGGCCACCGACTTGAGCGCTGGAATGGTACCGGTGCCTATGTTCCACGCCTTGGCGTTGTCAACGTTTGCCGTCGCGAACTTGACAAACTCAAAGGCGATATCCTTGTGCTTGCTGTTGGGAGAGACCAGCTTACCCCATCCCGCGTCGGCGGCAAAGTAGTGCTTGTCACCTGCATAGTTGGGGAGAGGCAAGTAGTCAAACTCCATATCGGTGTATTCCTCGAGCCCCACAGGAACGATCCACGGCCCGATAAAGCCAATGGCCACCTGGTTGCTAAAGAAGGAGTCACCGACCCAGTTGCTTTCTCCGTTGAACAGGAATGGGTCCGTCACCTGGTAGTCGGCCACCCACGAGTTCATGTCCTGAAGCGTCTCTTTGGCCTCGGGAGTGTCGAACTGGAGGCCACTACCATCGGCCTTCCAATACTCACCGCCGCGCTGAAGGATACCGGCCAGGAACTGGAAAGCCAACCCATCGCCAGAGATAAAGTGATAGCCAGACACCGTCATCACGTCACCATCGAACTCGACCAGTTGCGTGGCATCAGCCAAGAGATCGGCTGTTGATCCCCACACGGGCGGATAATCCAGACCAGCGGCCTCATACATGGCCGGGTTGACCAGTACAGCGCCGTTCTCGATGTTGAACTCGTTGGGCAGGCCATACAGCTTGCCGTTGCAGTAGTATCCATCGAGCGGTGCTGCATAGAACAGCTCCTGAGCCTCCGAGTAGGACATCACGCTCTCGGGCATCTCCTCCAGCCGATCGGCGTAGGAGCAAACCCAGGATCCGAACATCTCCATAATGTCCCCTTCGGTGCCCGCTGGCATCGACGTCTGCAGGGTCTGGATGAACAGATCGTACTCAAAGCTCTCCAGCTTGATGGTCACGTTGGGATGCTCGGCCTCAAAGCGCCTGATGATCTCCTCGTTAGCCGCAATAAAGGCCGGGTTCTGGTGCATCCAGAGACGCAACTCGATCTTTTCTCCCTCCGCTGGCGCGGCAGGCTCCTCCCCTTCCTCAGGCGCTTCAGTCGCAGCCGGTCCTCCGCAGGCTACCAGGCTGAGCGCCAGCAACACGGCCAGCATACTTAACAACGTTCTCTTGCTCATCTTGTTCCTCCTGTCTTAGATTCGTCTTGGGATTGCCAAACCTGTACTTGCAGAATACCCAGTATCTATGCCCGCATTCACCTCCTTATCTCTCCGTTCTCAATACCCATTCCACCGTCACAGTTACAGCTTTACAACCGCCTCCAGATTGTGCGGACGGTCCGGGTTCAGTCCCTTTGCCAGTGCCCGGTGGAAAGCCATCAAATGGATCGCCGGGAGGTAAAGCGCCCCGCGCTCCCACTCATCCAGACCGCTGCGCAGTTCGATGACGTGATCGGCTCGCCAATCGGCGTGCGGCCCACCTGCGGCGTGCGGCCCACCTGCGGCGTGCTTGGGCCCATCCTCGACCAGCGCCAGCGTACGAGCTCCCAACTGCCGCATATCCTTCAGCACGTGAAGTTCCTCGGCCAGACCCGTGTCGGAGAGAAACCCGATCACTAGCGTGTGCTCGTTCACCATAGACATCGGCCCGTGACGGAACTCCAAGGGATAGTAGGCCTCGGCGTAGGACAGGGACATCTCTTTTGTCTTGAGCATCGCCTCGTTGGCCAGACCGTGGAGCATACACCCGCCGAGGAAAAAGAAGCGCTCAATGTCCAGGTCCGACCCCAGCCCCTGGGGCAGATTGCCCAATCGACCCACCAGGTCCTCCAAAATATCAGGGAGCTGGCGGAGGCGCTCCAGCGCCTTCTCGTCGTCCTCTTGAGCCAGAACGGATGTCAATGCCTGTGTTAGCAAAAGCATACTGGTAAAGGAGCGCGTCTGGGCAACAGAGTGCTCCTGCGCATCGGGCGCCACCAGCGCAAAATCGGCCTGCTGGGCCAGCGTGCTCTCGGGATGACATGTGATAGCCAGCACCGGCCCACCGCAGACCTCTCGGAACCGTTCCACCGCCCGCAGTGTCTCCGTCGTCGTTCCGGAGCGGGAGATGGCGAGGAGCAACGTCTGGTCAGTCAGGAATGGGCCAGGGTGCAACCACAGTTCGGACGCGGGCAGCGCGCAGGCACGGACACTCGTACGGTAGACGAGCGTCGTCGCAGCGGTCTGAGCCAGATAGTGGGTAGACCCACATCCCACGGCAAGCACTCTGTCAAAGCCGGCTGTTTCCAGGAACCCGCCCAGCGCTGGCCGGCCGATCGCGAAAACCTCCAGGGTCGCCCGCCAGATCTGGGGTTGGCTATTTATCTCCTGCCACGTGTACGGCTCTTCTGCCATAGATGTTTTCCTCATTCATCCGCGTCGGCTACGATAACGCGAATCCCCATTCCCTTCAGGCGCTCCAACGTCTCCAGGTCTGTCCTCGAGTTGGTCACAATCGTGGTAATTCGCTCTATTGGTGCAAGGTAGGCAGAGGCTATTTTGCCAAACTTGGTGTGGTCGGCCACCACGATCAACTCGGAAGCCATCTCTATGATAGCACGGTCAGTCATCACTTCCGGGAGATAGTCGTTGGTCATCCCTGCTTCAAGACTGATGGCTGGTATGCCTATGATCACCTTATCCACGCGCACCTCGCGTAGGGACTGCTCGGCAATATGACCCACCAGCGAAAGCTCCGAGGCACGCATCATGCCGCCCGTGACGACGACGGTCACTCCCTTGGCAGAGGCCAGTTCAGTCGCAATGGTGAGGGCATTGGTCACTACGGTCAGACTATTGCGGTCGAGCAGGCCGCGGGCGACATAAGCAGTGGTCGAACCCGAGCCCACAAAGACGGATTCTCCATCAGCGACAAGTGCCGCAGCGGCACGGCCGATGTGTTCTTTACAGCTCTGCCCCTGGGCCATACGTTGGACCACAGGGGGCTCAGGGGGAGCAGGCATGATGGTGATAGCTCCGCCGTGAGCGCGTTGCAGCACCCCTTGGGCAGCAAGGTCGCGCAGGTCACGTCGAATGGTGACCTCGCTGACGTCGAAGCGACTACTTAACTCAGCAACGGTGACCTGCCGACAGTCCCGGAGGGTCTCTAGAATCAACTGCTGACGCTCTTCTTTGAGGGGGACACCCACGTTTACCTCACCTTAGTCAGGCAATTCCGAAACGTGAAGCATACGCATTATATCACAATCGGTCACATACGTCAATACCATGGTCAAATTCGGTCAGGGCAATCGCATTTAGCCCATCCGCTCGGTCTGGATCGCCAGATCCAGACGTCTAGCAGGCCCAACCTTCGGATCTGGCGATCCAAAGGGAGCGAAGCGGGCCGGCAGGTACGGCGAAAACACTCCGCTCCTCCAAATGCAATTGCCCTACAAATTCGGTCGTCATGGAGCCATCATCCAGTCGAGCGATGCATCCCGCCAGAACAGATTGCATACCATACAGTGATTTACCAGTGCCTACGCCACTCATCAATAAGAACGTCAATGTTCTGCCACGTGCGTGGCTCATCGACGGTGATGTTGTCAACGGGTGAGAGAACAAAACCCGTAGGACCCAGCGTGGTGATGGCGTGTCGAACCGCCCAGCGCACCTCCTCCTCAGTTCCCCTCTCGACCGTCACCGCCCCTGACACACCGCCCCACAAGCACACACGACCGCCCATACTCTTCTTAGTCAGCGCCATATCCATGTGCGTGTCCTGGATAGGGTCAACGCCGATCAGTACATCTATGCCCGCCTCCAGGTAGGAATCCAGCAAAGGTTTGGTTCCGCTTGTGCAGATATACCCAAACTTGACCTTACGCTCGTGCGCCAGGTTGATCTCTGCCCTCAGCCGTGGCAAGATCGCCCCACGATAGAACCGGGGCGTGAGGAAATCGCAGCCCTCGTACCAGGCACGCCGAATATAGAGATCAACTGGAGCAGAGAGAACAACCTCCATGCGCTGCTTGTTCCAGACGTGGATTATCTCCAGGAGATCAGTGACAAAGCTCGGCTGTTGCATCGTCAAGATCATAAGGTTCTCCATGCCGCACAGCCAGTTTGCCATGTCCGTGCCGACCCCCCAGCCACCTGCCAGAAGGACATCGTGCTCTTCGACAAAGGCGTGGGCCTCCTGGGCCTCCTTCTTGAAACGAGCAACATCCTCCTCGTGAGGAGCGGTCAGCATATACTGAAGCGCATCCAACTCCTCCGGCCGGGTGATCAGAGGCTTGATGGCACGGGGGACCTGGTAGTCATCTACGAAGGGGATATGATCGCCGTGGGGCCAGTCCTCAGACAGACGCACACTGGTTGTCAGCTTTCCCCCGGGCGTCGAATACTCCTTGTGTAGGATGTCAGTGCCGCCTGTGACCTCTTCTCGCCACTCCCTGGTCTTGACCTCGGGGTGAAATCGTAGCGGCAAGCCACGGAGATCTGGATGCTCCGGGCGCTGAGGACGCGGTGCCACGGGAATAAAGAGCATCGCGTCGAGGCCCATGGCACGCTCCGCCTTGGCAAGTTCGTACATATTCTCTTTGTGACGTCTGCGTAGCGCGGTGAAACTCATGAGACAGCACGGGATATGATCTGTCTCCTGACGATCCAGCGCTCGCAACATACGTTGTCGTGAGGTTAACCCTGCCACCTATCTGATCTCCTCGTCCTGTCGAATCCCAACGGCTCTGGAAACGGCCTCCCAGGTCGGCTGCCCCCGAAGGCCACCGACCGCATCAGCGACGGATCGACCACAGTAGTAGCAGGCGATATCCAGGCACCGGCTCAGGGGCAAGCCACGCAGCCAACCAGCCAGGAATCCGGCGTCGAAGCTGTCGCCCGCACCGATGCTATCCCCGCCCGTGACAGGCGCCACGCTGCACTCGACCATCTCTTGTCCGTAGTAGACCCTGGCGCCATCTGTGCCTCGCTTAACCGTCACGACCGTTATTCTCTGATCGCGCAGCCAGCCAACAGCGTTCTCCAGGTCGGGACTTCCACTGATGTGGCATGCTTCCTGATCGTTGAGCATAAACATGTCTGTGAGAGGAAGCACCTCTGCCAGGGTCGTATCCCACCGCTCTTCAGGGTCCCAGTTTGGATCAAAGGGAAATGGAGACTCCCAACTCACGCGCCCGCCGAAAGATAGCGGGCACATGCGGCAGCAGGCCAGTATGCAAGAAGAAGCTGCCATAGTGTAGACATTCGCTCCTAACGCCGCGCCAGATGCCTCTATCCTTCTGGGTAAAAGTTGGGCAAATCCTGACGGTGGGCTTCTAGTAGTTCATCCGCCATCTTTGCCGCTATCTCTGGATCGGTCACTGCGCCATCGACCAACAGCGCCTCGACAAATAGCCCGCGGTCACCGGTCAAGGCTGCCTCCACCGTCAACAATGTCGCGGCGAGCTTACGGATGATGATCGCTGCCAAGGGCTCGGAGAAGTCACGGATCTGCAAGGGGCAAAGTCCAGTGGCTGTCGCTGCGGCAGGTAACTCAAGAACCGCTTCATAGGGCAGGTTGGGCACCGCACCGTAGTTGGGCAGATTGGCGGAAAAGACGCGGCGCTCGTCCCCCTCGATGGCGCGCAGAATAGCGATCAACTGCTCGTGCTCGCCTTCCGCACGCTCAAAGACCCGCTCGTCCAGCGGCTTCTCGCCCAGAGCTTGGGCCCGCATATCTGCATAGATCTCGTCACCCGCGGCGATGGTACCTTCGAACGAATAGGCGTCTACCCCCAGCGTTTTGCCATAGTACCGCCCCTCAGGAAAGCGTTCCGGAAAGAACTCGGACACGTGGCGATCGTTCACCGCGGGATAAGCGCCGTAGGTCTCAAAGAGCGACCACGAGAAGGGATTGTCGCCTGCTGTGAAAGGCTCCAGCCACTCCCCCGCCTCTGAAAACATCTGGCCCAACAGTGCGGTGTCAAAGGGTTGTCCTCGCCCTTTGGCTAACCTGGCTCTCACCAACGGCCATGCATCGCGGCCGCGCCAACGCAGGTCAAATATGAAGGTCAAGTGATTGAGCCCGACGAACAGTGAGGTCAATTCCTGAGGCGGAGCGCCGATGAACTCGGCCAACTGCCGCTCCACGTGGAATACGCCGTGGCACAGTCCCACCACCGGTACACCGGTGGCCCTACGGATTGCCCAGCAGTTGGCCGTCATCGGGTTGCTGTAGTTGACGAACAACGCGTCAGGGCAGAGTTCCTCCACGTCTCGCGCGATGTCCACCAGTACGGGAATCATGCGCATAGCACGCGAAACACCTCCCGGCATCACCGAGTCGCCTACGGGTTGATAGATACCGTACTTGCGCGGGATAAACACGTCCTTCTCCCAACCTCGGCGCCCCCCCACCCCAACCGTCATCACGACAACATCCGCCCCAGGGAGAACATCGCGGCGGTTGGTAGAACCACTGATGGAGATATCCGCTCCCTTAGCGTCCACCATGCGCCGGCTGAGCTTCTCCGCCGTCTCCAGAGCCTGTGGGGCGATGTCCACCAGCCCTAGCTCCCATGGGCCCATATCGGGACAAAGAATCATGTCAGCCACGAGGCCTTGGGTAAACATGGCGCTTCCTGCACCAATGAGTACGACCTTCCTGCTCTTGTTCATCCTGGTTTCTCCTATCGTGTTTGTTGTGCTTTGTTGCAGCGTCACCTCATCCATTATTGCGTTTTATCCCAGCGCTTGTCGTTCACGAAAGCAGGCACTCGCCCGCCCCAGGGGCAGTCCTGCAGGCGAAAATGGCGGCCGATCGTCCCATCTCGGCCTGATAGCGGCCACTGACATGGGCCTTGAACTCCGGAACCACATCATCCCGAGCGATCGCTACGATGCAGCCGCCCCACCCGGCACCGGTCAGCCGGGTCCCCACGACGCCATCCACCTCTCGAGCTGCTTGCACCAAGCACTCCAGCTCCGGACAGCTCACCTCATAGTCGTCCCGGGCGCTGGCGTGAGCCTCGTTCAACAGACGGCCCAGTGCCGTTACCTCGCCAGCGCGCAGGGCGGCCACGGCCGCTTCTACCCTCCGATTCTCTGTCCAAACGTGCCGGCAGCGGGCGCGGACCTTTAACAGCGTGTCGCTGGTCAGCCCTGGCAAATCGCCCAGGTCCATCCCCCGCTCCCACAGCTCACCGACCGTCATCTCTTCTGGCAACGTCGGGACCAGGTCATCCCAGGACACATCCTGCACATCGCGCAGATGGGTGGTGCCGGGAAAGCGGGCCTGCAGCAGCTTCACTCCAGCCCGGCAGGCGGCTACCCGCTGATTAAAGCCCCCCCCCACGTTCTGATGGCGCACGCCGCTGTCGACGATCAAGAGGCTGTATCCCCGAGGCAGGGGAACGTGATCCATCTGGTATTGCCCAACTGCATCAGGGCGGCAGTCCAGAAAGAGAGCGTGACCCCGCCGGCCAAGCATCGCGATGAAGTGGTCCATGATCCCGCCCCGTGTGCCGACGTACCACTCCGCCTCGGCGCAAAGCTGGGCCATCGCTGCGCCGTCTGGACGCCAGCCGTTGAGATGAGCGATAGCCACAGCGACCACCACGGTCACCGCCGAGGAGGAGCTGAGTCCCACGGCCCGAGGCACTCCGTGGGGCGGCTGCCCGGCAACTATGCCATCCAGTCCCTGCAGGTCCCGATCGATCCGCCGGGCCAGTTCACGCGCTGCGCCTTTGGCATAATTCCCCCAGTCTCCAGCGGGGCCCGGAGAGACACTCGAACTTATCGTGAAGGAGAATGGCGGAAAGTCCGCCTCCACGTTGCTCAAGCGGACCATGCTATCGGGCCGGGGACGGGCCAGGAGCAATACGTCTTTGTCCAGGGCCACGGGCATGACAAAGCCATGATTGTAGTCCGTGTGCTCACCGATGAGGTTGACCCGGCCGGGAGCGCGGAACACAAACACTTCACCCGGCCCATAGGCGGTGGTAAAGGCCTCCAGTGCCTGCTCGTAGCGACGGATCTGTACGGCTGCTCCCTCGCCATAGATGTCCTGCAAAGTGAGGCCCATGCTCAGTCTCCCGCTCTTATGGACGCACCTGTTATGCCTGGAAAATAGAAACCAGCCGCTCTACATTTCGGAAGTATAGCTTCTCTAACACATCGTCCGGCAAATCAATGGCATCCACCTTCCAATTCCCTTGAATGGGGAAACCCGGATACTCGATCTGCTGTTCTTTCGACTCGAAAAAGCGCCAATGGGCATCGTAGAAACGCTTGAGCTCTGCCATATCCTCTGGGTCTTTTGCCTCAAAGGCGTCCCAACCAAGCGTCAAATCGGCGCCAAAGATCACGCGGTCCTGGTGTTTGATGAAGAACGCCCTTACCTTGTCCACTGGATGCCGGCCGATCTCGCCGATGCGGGCGCTCGTATCCACGTAGAAGTTGGGGTAGCGATCCAGACATCCATCCACGTATGCCAGGTCCTCCGGGTAGTTGCCCAGATGCGCGCCGATAAAGATCGTGCTCGGGTGCCGCTCGAAAACGCGGTTGCGCTGCGCCAGCAGGATGTCGTGATCGGGGAATTCCAATCCGCCGAAATGCCAGTCAGGATGCAACCGCAGTTCATCCCATCGCTCGTTCTCCTCGTTCAGCGGCCGGAAGAAAGCCACCGGGTCGGCGGTGTGGATGAGCACGGGCACATCAAGCTCGCCAGCCTTGGCCCACAGTGGATCGAGGCGGGGGTCATCCACGGGGATCAGGTTGCCCCCGGCGTCTTTGTGCCGCAATCCTAGCTCCTTAAAGATCTTGAGGCCGCCAGCCCCAGCTTCCACTTTGCGTTCCAGATCTTGCGCCATGCGCTCGCCAAAGCCAGGCGCGGTGTCGCTGAAATCAGGCGTGGGGAAATAGGCCAGGCGATCCCCAAGCACCTTGCGGAAGGTAGCCATTCCCTCCTCGAAGGGGATCCCGAGCCCTTCGAGGATGCCCAAGTTGACTACCCGGCTCAGGTTGTTGGCCTCCATGATGGTCACCAGGTCCGTTATCCTACCGGGGTGAACGTGTACGTGAGCATCAACGACACGCCGACTATCCGAGACGTCTATCATCCGAGTGCCTCTCACAACTCGACCACAGCCGTCAGATTGTGCGGCCGGTCTGGGTCCAACCCCTTTGCCACCGCCCGGTGATAAGCCAGGCGCTGCAAAGCAGGTAGGTATAGCGGCCCGCGCTGCCACTCATCCAGGCCGCTGCGCAGTTCGATAACGCGGTCGGTCTGCCAGCCGCTGAAAGCCGAGCCGTCCTCGACCAGCACCAGCGTGCGGGCACCCAATTCCTCCATATCTTTCAGCACATAGAGCTCCTCCGCCAGGCCCGTGTCCGAGACAAGCCCAACGACCAACGTGCGCCCGTTCACCATAGACATCGGCCCGTGGCGGAACTCCAGGGGATGGTAGGCCTCAGAATACGAGAGCGACATCTCCTTCGCCTTGAGCATCGCCTCGTTGGCAAGACCATAGAGCAGGCCTCCACCGAGGAAGAACATGCGCTCGATGTTCAGGTCCGCCCCCAACCGCCGAGGCAGATCGCCCAGCCTGTCCACGAGATCGTGCAGAGCATCAGGAAGCCGGTGCAGGCGTTCCAACATCTCCGCGTCGTGGGCCAGAGTAGCCGCAAAAGCCAGGGTAAGCAACAGCATGCTGGTGAAAGAGCGCGTCTGAGCAATGGATCGCTCCTGAGCATCCGGGGCCGCCAACACAAAGTCGGCCCGCTGCGCCAGTTGACTTTCGGGATAGCAAGTGACGGCCAGGGTGGGCGCACCACCGAGCTCCTGAAAACGCTCCAACGCTCGCAGCGTCTCCGTCGTCGTCCCAGAACGAGAGACCGCGACGAGCAGCGTCCGCTCATTAAAGACCGTGTCGGGAAAGAGCCACAGCTCGGAAGAAGGACAAGCGCGAGCAGATATGCCAGTAGAATGAGTGATCATCGCTGCGGCAGTCTGGGCCAGGTAGTGCGTGGATCCGCATCCCACGACGAGGATCTGGTCAAAGCCCGTTTGATCGACAAAGCTTTGGAGCCTCTCTTGGTCGAGTTTGAACGCATCCAAGGTCGCCCGCCAGACCTGAGGTTGGCTGGTGATCTCCCGCCAGGTGTATGATTCGTCTGTCATTTCTGTCATTGGCCTGCTTCTCCGCCTGCTTCAGCCACGATGATTCGAATTCCCAATAAAGACCGAATCCCCATCAGCGACCAAGGCTGCCGCCGCGCGTCCGATGCACGCTTTGCAGCGCTCCGCCTGGATCATCCGCTGGATCACCGGCGGCTCAGGGGGCGCCGGTGCCGCCGCGACCGCCCCGCCGTGAGCGCGGCGCAGCACCCCCTGGTCAGCCAATTCACGCAGGTCGCGCCGGATAGTGACCTGGCTGACATCGAAGCGGCGGCTCAGGTCAGCGACGGTGACCTGTCGATGGTCCTGCAGAACATCCAGAATCTGTTGCTGACGCTCTTCCTTCAATGGGGCTGCCATGGTTCTCCTACCCGTGGAAAGATGTTCGCATTCGAAACCGAGGGCACACACATTATATCATAATCACTCATCGATGTCAACTATTTGATCATATTCGTACATACAAAAGGAATGATACCCAAATCTGGGTCTGCCTGGATAATTGACCGCTACATTCGACAGATTTTAAGGTTCACCTGTTGACCCCAAAGCGCATGCGAGTATAATATGTCGCTACAGCAACTACTGCTGCGGCAACAAACAGGGACGAACGTGCCCTACAAGCTTGAGAATGATCTCGGGTTCCTGTTAGCGCGGACGCGCCGGGCGATGAGACGCTGGTTGATGTCCAAGCTGGATCCCCTTGGAATCACATATGAGCAGTTCACCCTACTGACGCATCTCTGAAACGAGAAGGAGACAACAATATGCTTGAGCAAGAGAAAGAGGCACCCAGTGAATAACCATAACAATACGACAGCAAAGAGAACGGCGATGGTCGTCGCCGCGCTGAGCTCTTTCCTCGCGCCCTTTATGAGTTCCTCGGTCAATATCGCGCTGCCAGCCATCGGGCGCGAGTTCTCGTTGGACACGGTCCTCCTGGGCTGGATCGCCACCGCCTATCTCCTGGCTGCCGCCATGTTGCTGGTCCCGTTCGGAAAGATCGCCGACATGCACGGTAGGAAGAGGGTATTTACCTACGGCATAGGGCTCTACACGCTTGCCTCGTTGCTCTGTGCGCTCTCCCCCACTCCCCTATTGCTCATCGGCTCCCGCATCCTGCAGGGCATCGGCAGCACCATGATATTCGGGACCGGCGTGGCGATTCTGACCTCCGTCTTTCCCCCTGGTGAGCGAGGCCGGGTGCTGGGTATGAACGTCGCCGCGACCTACACTGGGCTCTCGCTGGGGCCGTTCGTGGGCGGGTTTCTCACGCAGAGCCTGGGTTGGAGAAGCCTGTTCCTGGCCAACGTGCCGCTGGGCCTGATCGTCATCGCCCTGGTGTTCTGGAAGTTGAAAGGAGAGTGGATCGGAGCGGCGGGAGAGCGGTTTGACTGGATCGGCTCCGCCATCTATAGCATCTCCCTCGTGATGGCGATGTATGGCCTGTCGCTGCTGCCCGATCCGGCGGGAGCGTGGGTGGTTTTGGCGGGCGTCGCAGGCATCGTCGCGTTCGTCTGGTGGGAGACCAAGGTGGAAAGCCCCGTTTTGAATATGTACCTGTTTGGGAGCAATCGGGTCTTTGCCTTCTCCAACCTGGCCGCCCTGGTCAACTACAGCGCTACGTTCGCCATCGGTTTCCTCCTGAGCCTCTACCTCCAGTATATCCAGGGCCTCAGTCCTCAGAGCGCGGGGCTGGTGCTGGTGTCCCAACCGGTGATGATGGCCGTTTTCTCGCCCCTCGCGGGCCGGCTCTCGGACAGCATCGAGTCACAGACCCTTGCCTCCGCCGGCATGGGCATAATGGTCGTCAGCCTGCTGTTGCTCGCCCTTTTGGGACCGGCGACGCCGCTGGGGTTCGTCGTCGCCTGCCAGGTGCTCCTCGGCTTTGGCTACGCTCTCTTCTCGTCTCCCAACGTCAACGCGGTGATGGGCTCCGTGGAGCAAAGGTTCTTTGGCGTCGCCTCGGCAACGCTTGGCACGATGCGCTTGATCGGTCAGATGTTCAGCATGGGCGTCGCGACACTGATCCTCGCTCTGATCGTCGGAAAGGTGCAGATCACGCCCGAGCACTATGGAGCGTTCTTGACCAGCCTGAAAACGACGTTCGTCCTCTTCGCCGTCCTCTGCTTCGGCGGCGTGTTTGCCTCCCTCGCCAGGGGGAAGGCGCGCGCTTGATGCGGGATATCGAGAGCGTACTATGTTCAAGCTCGAGAGTCCCCAGCGGCGACCACCGCCAGGACACCAATGACCCCGGGGCCGCCGTGGGAAGACAGTGCCGGTCCTGTCTCTCGCACCCAGATGTGCTCCCGGAGGAAACCGGTGCGCTCCGCCAGCCAATCGGCCATCTGCTCCGCCATCTCCTGACGGCGCGTGTGCACCACCGCCAGGTGTTCCAGCGGCCCCAGGCCTTCAACCAGGTCCAACACCCGCCTCAGCCCACCGTTGAGTGAGCGAGTCGCGCCCAGCAGCCGCAGTTGGCCTTCCACCAGATTGATCATGGCCTCGATGTTGAGCGCCTTCGTCATCCGGTCCGCAACGGCGATGAACCCATCGGCACGTCCTCCCCGCCGCAGGTTTTCCAGGGTGTCCAACACGATCGTCAGATGAATCCGCTCTCGTAAGCTCTCCAACCGCTCCAGGATCTCCTTCATCGAGCACCCATCCCACGCAGCCTGCGCCGCCTCCAGCACCTGTATCCCTAGCCCCAGCGAAAGGGAAAGGGAATCAAGGACCTTGACCGCTTCCCCAAACTGCTGGGCAGCCAGACAGGCCGCGTTAAAGGTGCCGCTGTGTTTGCTCGTGAGCGTCAGGCACAGGATCTGCTTTCCCTGCGAGACCAACCGCTCAAAGGCCTCCCCAAACGCGCCGGCTGAGGGTTGAGAGGTCTGGGGATGGTGCGGGCCGGCCGCCTTCTGCCAGAACTCGTCCATCGACAGCTCGCCATCCTCGTACACCTTTGACCCGAAGCGGACGACAAGTGGCACCACCGCATATAGGATACTATTGCGGGATCAACTCGGAAGCCGAGGGCTCGATCAAGCGACCCTCGAAAGCCCCCTGAGAATAGCAGCAAGCAACCAGGCAGCGATCAAGCCGAGAACCACAAATCCTGTAACGGGGCCGATCATTTCGCCCATCGTGAAGGGCACGCCCACGGACTTTTGGAAGACCGTGCTTCGGGTAGACGGATCGCGAATCCGCTTGGCGGGCAGCGCAGTGCTTCCCGCAACAGCCGTATCGTTGCCAATCAAACACAGACCTGTTCAGCGATACTGCTTCAGATTCCGGAACCCTGTTATGCTGTATCTCTCAGCCAAACGCCTACCGCTTCAGCGCTCTCCTGCCTGGGGATCAGGGTTATGGCGTCGCTTGGGCACGCTGCCCTGCACACGCCACACCCAAAACACCTGGTGGGATCGATGTAGACCTTGGCAAGCGCAGACGAGTAGAACTGTGCCCCGAACTGACATTGACTCATACAGGATTTGCATCCCGTGCAGAGGTCCCAGTCTACCCTGCAGATGTACTCCGCTCGGAAGAAACTGGGCGCCCCCCGCATCTCAATGTACCACTTGTAGGCCCCACAATCATGGTCACAGTTGCATATGCCCACCACGTACGGTGTGACGCCTGTCCAGATGCTGTGCATCAGCCCTTCCTCGTCGTATTGGCGAAAGATTCTCTTGGCTTGTTCCTTGTCCAGCACCTCCAGAGATGACGCCGCATCAGGAAACTTGCCCAATATGCCCCATTTGTCCACCCCCAAGCCGAAACAGTATCGTTTGTCTGCCTTGCCTGTCGTGATGAACCGGCATCCACATGGCATCCTCGTGATTGAGTCTACCATGTCGATGACCCTCTCCACGTCCTCGATGGGCAGTACTTGCCCAAAGTGCTTGACCTTCCGGTGAGCCACGATCTCGTCTTCGCTGAGTTGAATCTCGGAAAGTTCTGCTGCTGACGGAGCATGTTGGGACTCCCCCTGCGGTTCGGACACCCCGGCGATGGCTGGCATCACAAAGCTCTCCCAGAAGCGGTTGCTCCACTCGAACCGCGTCGTGGCCCCAACGATGTCCTTCTGGGTGGAAGAAAGCTCCTCATAGAGCAATTCGTCGGCATAGTTCTTCATCTGGAGGTACCACTTTTTTCCTTCGCCGTGTTCCGTACAGAACTCGCACATCTTGATCTCCTTAATCTAGAGGAACCGCTGTATGAGAAACGTCTTGGCTTCGTCCAAGGCCGGCAACTGCCGACTCAGAACCACCCTCCACCCTAATTCCTCCTCCAATAGCTCCATCAATTGCCGCAGCAGTTCCGAGCGAACCCTCACCTCCCTGGGCACGATGCCTGTCCGCGCAAGCAGGCGTACGACAGTGGTCGGCACCTTGCCGTACATCGATTCTAGGTCCGGATCTAGCGCGAGCAATTCACTTCCGAGGACTATCCCGCTGGCACTCTCGACAACCAGCAACGTATGGGCATAGCTTGGCCGATCACCTCTTTCCCCGATACGAGCGGGGAACATGAACAGATCCACCTCTATGCTGGCCACTCTCCTTGAGGCTGCCATCAGTGTACGTAGTGCATCAACGTCCATGGCAACGGAGATCATCGTCGGCTCCGGCGGCAAAACCTGCACGACCTGATCTTCCCACACCGGCGGTTCTCCACCCCGTGACACCCGCACCAAGCAGCTCTCCTCATCGCCAGGTGTCAATATGCCTGGATCTTCCCCAAAGCGCGGCGCGACGTCCGCCGTCTGCTCCAACGCATGCGTCAGGTACCGCACTTCTTCGGCTTCGAGATGCCAGGGGAAGTATCCAGGACGATAACTCCGAAACAGGGGCCATGCCTGCCGCCCTCGGAACTTGAGTCCCAACGTCTTGATCACGTCCCGGTCCCTTTGCGTCAACTGGCTGCGGTCCTCGAAGGATGCCTGAAGATGTGGAATGGCAAGGAGGTCTTCGGCCGCGGTGTCAGGTTCCGGGTCCTGGAAACCCAGGAAGCGATACAAGCCTTGCGAACCAAGATAGACCGCCACGGCGTAGTGCTCGCCCAGCGCCCCCATGATGCTGATATACCCTATCTCGCCCGTCTCAGGGTTCCGGACACCAAAGATATCGATCTCCGACATCCATTGCCAGGGCACCATCTCCTTGATATGGATCGCCGCTTGATACAATCTCGACCATTCATCGAGTTCCGGCATCGTATTATTCATTGACTCCTCCTATGTTATTCTTCGCCCACTACCATTAGCGCGTATCGCTCTCGCTGCCTG
>Ga0180437_10002749_pt1 | contig 27323 bp, 22 predicted proteins | sample SS_ome_4_FD_132410 | JGI IMG/M metagenome (GOLD analysis project Ga0180437, IMG submission 132410) | Hypersaline lake sediment archaeal communities from the Salton Sea, California, USA - SS_3_D_1 metaG | ecosystem: Environmental > Aquatic > Non-marine Saline and Alkaline > Hypersaline >...
TAACCTGAGCAAAGCTAAATCCACAGCCGCCGAACTCAAATCACAGCTCATTATCTTCAGAGAAATAGGATACCTCGCTGAAGGCGATTACATCGAATTTGACGACAGGATAAACCGGATCTCAGCCATGCTGGCCGGCCTTATCCGTGCCATCCGCAACAGAACAAAAGGGGACGGACAAAAAAAGCAAGAAAGTCAAAAAAAGGAACCATCGGCCCTGGATGCCCGACAGACTAAGGTCTAATCCTTAAATGAACGAGTCGATGTTAGCTGTTTTTCCAAAAAAGGTGCTAGAACCTTTTTTGGATTCGCACTTTGGCAACCCTTCATATCTCATCATCAGCTTCACTTAAGAGGGGGCGACCTTTCTCGCTAACACTTCCGAATCAAACCGGGAAGGTTTTCCCCTCCGTCTTCTCCGTCTTTGTGTTGACTGATCACCTAAAGTATTGATATAAAAGAATAAACGCACAATCCTCTAAAGGGGAGGAGACGTGGCCAAGGCAATAATGACGAGATATCACAACCGAAAATCGTTCGAATCGGATGAAATGGAAGCCTAGGTTAGAATTGTTGTGAAGAGCTGGGAGCAGGTGGGCTCTCCCATCCGGCCGTCAGAGGAAGTGTGTCGTCTCGTCGACGACGGATTTGTGTTTGCCGCTGGGGCCGACGGGCAATGCATCTACAATCTCCACATCGACTTCAGATACTCCCTTGAAGTGCGTTGAGACAGCCTCTCGGAAGTCATCTAAGAACGAGGCATTCTGACCTTCAAAAAGCTGCAGCCTGAAAACGAATTTATTCTCGGCGACTTTGGCGAATTGCATCTGCTTGACCGCAAACAGGTGTTTCATCAAATCGCTGACCACCCAAAACATGGGATTCAAAATTCCCCCGTCAGGCAGTACGAATAATTCGTTCACCCTGCCCACGACAGTGTCAAAGGTTTTCCATGTGCAGCCGCACTCACATGCTCCAAAATCACCCGCAATCAAATCGCCGATTTTATACCTTATGAGCGGCCAGGCATAATTCCACAGATCCGTTACTATGACTTCCTTGGTTCCGTTTCGAAAATCTTCTGCCTCAAAAATAAGGTTAGGTTCGACTATGTGATAGCCTTTTCTCTCCCTGCACTGATAGGCTTTGCCGAGAATTTCCCGGGATCCATAGCTGTCGTACACGGGGCCCAAGACTTCTTCGATCATACTCCTGTGGTTGGGAAGGAGTTTCTCCGCAGTCGTCAGGACTCCGTCAAACTTTTGTTCTAATTCAATATTCTGTTCCCTGGCCGAACAGGCGATCATATAAATGGGCTGCGTGTAACCGAAGACGAAGCCCCCTCTTTGGGTAGTCATAACCTCCAAAATTTCCCGAAAATAACGGCCTTCAATAAATCTATCCACAGGGAACCGCCTATCGCGATGGAGCTTCGCTTTAAGCTGAGACCCGAGCGTTGACCACTCGTGTTCGATGGTGTCGCGATTTCCCCAAAGGGTGATCACCTTATCGCCCAGTTTCTTCCCTGCCAGCTCCCATCCGGCTAGCACCGCGGCTCTTCCTGCGGAATAGGCCTGTTTATCATGATAGAAGACAATCGGCTCCCCAGTAGATCCGCTCGATTGCCCGGTAAGCAGTTTTTCCTTCCGGAATTCTCTGGAAATAATGTCAATCCCGTGATCCTGGATGTCTTTTCTTGTTACTGGTTTCAATTGGGCAAAATCGTCGAGAGACTGGATATCCTCAGGATGAATACCCTGCTTGTCAAATCTCTGTTTATAAAAAACGGTATTATCGTAGGCATATGCGATCAGCTTTTTCATGGCCTTGAATTGGAAATCCCGGATCTGTTCCGGATCTGCCTGTTTCATCCTTCTCAACCGCAAGAGATGTTTCGTAACGCTTTCGCCTTTAGCCGCATCCTCGAGGAAACGCAGCCCCGTATAAAGTGCTGTTCTCATTGCATGTTCTTCCGTGTTACAGATTTTCTTGACCCATTCAGCGCTAGCACTCTTGCACAAATCCAAAAGTGCAAAATGCGGGCAAGGAACATTTTAAAAAATGCAGCCCGTGCACTTTTTTGATAAAAATGGCTCCTGTTCATATCTTTTTCGTCATGTCGAGGACGACCTGGTGTTTGCCGCCGGGGCCGGTCTCGAATCTGTCCACAAACTCCACTTCAAAACCTATGACATCTTTGAAATAAGGCTCCAAATCCACTTTGATGCTGTTTCTTATTGAATCATCCGGCCCATTATGAAACAGAAGTTTCAGAACCAGCTTATCATGGTCCTCTTTAACCCACTGGAACTGCTTGATATTCGGGTGGTGGTCCAAGACAAACGATATAACCAGCCACAGCGTGTAATAGATCCTCCGGCCATCAGGGGCCGTTACCACATCCGATATCCTTCCATCGAGATTCTGAAAACCGGTCCAGGTGCAACCGCAGGGACAGTTGCCTTCTATCTTCCCCGAAACAAGATCGCCCGGCTTATATCGAATGAGTGGCCAGGCATAATTCCAGAGGTCTGTCAGAATGATCTCCTTGCTGTCATCAACACAGCCGCACGTCTCAAAAATCACATTGGGCTCGATAATATGATAGCCCTTTCTCTCCTGGCACTGGTAGGCGATGCCCAGGATTTCCTGACAGCCGTACCCATCGTAAACCGGCCCCAAAACATCTTCGATGACTCTTCTCTGATGCGGAAAAAGGTTTTCTGCCGTAGTCAGAACGCCGTCGAACTTGACCTCAAATTTGACATCATGGTCTTCTGCGTACGAAGCCAGCGTGTGGATCGCATTGGTGTAGCCAAAAATATAACCCCCCCTGCGTTTTCGAATGATATCCAAGGCCCTGCGGATTTTTGCTTCTTCTGACAGCGAATAGCTGGGGATTCTCCTGTTTCGATAGAGGATAGCTTTCAAGCGCGAATCCAATTTCGGCCATTTCTCCTCGGCTGTGCTCCTGTCCCCCCACACCGTGACCATTTTATCGCCCATCTTTTTGCCCGCCAAATCCCAGCCGAAGAGCACCGCCGCTCTTCCTGCGGAATACGATTTTTGATCGTAATGGAATATCATCGGCGTCCCGGAGGAGCCACTGGTGTAGCCACTCATGATCGAAAGTCTATCGTGGGCGTTTGAAAACAGGTCAAGTTCATTGCTTTTGACCGTTGCTCTATCGATTGCCGGCAATTTTGAAAAGTCCTCGAAGGATTTTATATCTTCAGGCTGCACTCCCTGCGCATCGAATTCCTTTTTATAGAACGGAACATTCGTGTACGCGTGCTTGAGCAGCTTCTGTAACGCCGCCCATTTGTAATCGTGAAGATACTCCGGGTCGACACACTTCAGCCGTTTCAATCGGCCAAAATGCTTCCTGGTGTTTCCCCCCTTCAGCATGTCCTCGAGCTGCATCAATGCCGGATATATGCTGAGATTCATCGCCTTTCTCCAGAATAAGCATCACAACTCATGCTGTTCATCTTATTTGGTCTCATCGACGATGGAGCGGTGTTTGCCGCTGGGGCCGATCTGGAAGCTCTCAACCACTTCCATATCGAATTTCATACCCAGCTTGGCGAAATGTGTTTTCATGGCTTCTTTCATATTATCCATAAAATCGTAATTTTGCCCTTCAAACAGCCGGACTCTAAAAATGACTTTATCCTCGGCCACTCTGGCAAATTGGACCTGCTTGAAGGTGGGCCAGTACTTGGCCATATCATCGATAAACCAGTACAGGGGATGCATCAATCGGCCATCCGGCAGCTTCAGGGCGTCCGTTGCTCTGCCGACGATGGTGTCGAATGTCTTCCAGGTGCACCCGCACGAGCATCTCCCGAACTCGCCTGCGATCAAATCGCTGATCTTGTACCTGATAAGCGGCCAGGCATAATTCCAGAGATCCGTGACCACGACTTCCTTTTTATCATCCAGGAAATCATCGGCCTCGAAAATAAGGTTGGGCTCGATGATGTGATAGCCTTTCCTCTCCCGGCATTGATAAGCTATGCCCAGGATTTCCCGCGAGCCATAGCAATCGTAAACCGGACCCAAGGCTTCTTCGACGAGCGCCCTATTCTGGGGATAAAGCTTTTCCGCTGTGGTCATGACCCCGTCGAATCTTCTCTCCAGTTCGATGTTTTGTTCCTTGACATAGCCGGCCACAGCCGCAATGGCATGCGAGTAGCCAAAAATATAACCCCCTCTCTGCTTCACCAGCACACCCAGTAATTCCCTGATGTAGTTCTCATCGACTAATCTGTCGACGGGAAATCTTTTATCTCTGTACAGATACGCTTTAAACCGCGACCCGGGCTTCGACCACTTGTTTTCGATGGTTTCCCGGTTTCCCCATAGCGTGACCACCTTGTCTCCCATCCGTCTCCCGGCCAGTTCCCATCCGGCCAGCACCGCCGCCCTGCCTGCCGATTGGGCCACTTTGTCCTGAAAATAGGTAATGGGTTGTCCTGTCGAGCCGCTGGAATGACTCTCGAGCAGATTCTCGCTCTTGAAATCCTTCGTGATGAATTCCAGTGTGTGCGCCTGCACATCCTCTCTCGTCACGGGCTTCAGTCGGGAAAAATCATCGAGAGACTTGATGTCTCCGGGCTTCACTCCCTGCTCATCGAATCTCTTTCTGTAGAAGGGAGAATTCTCATAGGCATAGGCCACCAATTTGGTCATCGCCTTGAATTGGTCGTCGCGGATGAATTCCGGGTCGGCCTCTTTCATCCTGCGCAGCTTCAGCAAATGTTTTGTTACTGTCTCGCCCTTTGACACATCCTCGAGCCACCTCAGTCCGGTGTAAAGGGCTGTTTTCATCGCCATCTTTTCGCCGATTCCCTAGATCCAGGCCTTGATCATCCTTTTGATTTTCATGACCGTGGTCTCGCGGCCTATCAGGTCTTCCAGTAAAGCCTTCATCCCCTCATCCTGTTCGGTTTTTCCTCTTCTCCTGGCATCGAGTGCCGTGACGATCACATCGTTGTGTGATTCATTCGCCCGGTTATGCCACAAGGTCATATCCCTCCTGGCTTTGTTCCTCCAGAAATAGAGTCTTGCCTTCTTGAGAGTCGAGGAGTACCAGTTTCTGTATCGCCTCAAAGAGTACTCTTTCCAGAGGCTTTCCAGCTTGTTATCATCCTCTATGATCCTGTTCAGCAATTCCAGACGGTTAAAAAAAACACGCCTACGGTCCTCCTGCAATCGTTTGAACTGGATCTCTTCGGCATCGAAGAAATAGGGGATGAGACCGAACGCCACCGCCCCCTTTGCATTGAAGTCGATGCGGGCCATAAGGCCTTCGTTCCAGTGCGGCCGACGCTTTCGTTTTTTCCTTCTGTAGCCGAACACAAAATTTGCCAGACCATAGAAAATCGGAACATCCTTGTACACTTCGAAGCCTTCGACGGTGTGGGTGTGGTGACAGATGACCGCCGCCGCACCGCAGTCGGCAAAGACCCGGCACTGCCGTTTGATCCGGGGACTGGGGAGGGGGTAGTGCTCCGAGCCGCAATGAAAGAGCGGGATCACAAGATCCGCCTCTTTCTTCGCTTTGCAAATGGCTTCGCAGACGCCGTGGATTTCGATCGGCGCGCATCCGGCTTTGGTTGGGGATCCGATATTGAATTCTGTCTCGCAGAAAGAGAGAAAGGCGATCCGCACCCCCTTTTTGTCCACAATCAGGGGCTTTCGGGCTTCATTCACGTTCAGACCGGCTCCGAGGTGGGGGATCCTGTTCTCATCGAGCACGTTGATCGTCTCGACCAGACCCTCTTGACCATAATCCATGATGTGGTTGTTCCCCAGGCTCAAAACATCGATGCCTATCTCCAGAGCCATGTTCACCGCCACCGGTTCGGCCTTGATGTTGGGGCCATCCTTGGCGATGGCTGTTTCGGAGGTTGTCAAAGGACATTCCAGATTGGCTATCGAGAGATCCTTGTTTTCGAAGTCTTTCCTGTAATCGCCCAGGACTTTTGCCGTATCTCCCCTCCGGCACACCTCTTCGATCCGGCCGAGGGGGCAAAAATCTCCCATGAACAGCAGCCGCAGTTTCTTTTCGGATTCTTTGATGATGATTGTCTTATCCATCCTGCTCCGATCCTGTCACCGTTGAGTGAGGTCTCTATGGCAATCTTCTCATTGCTTACTCAAATTCTATGCCCGGAAAATGAAATGTCAATATTCTTGATATCATGTCAGGCTTTGACCTCAACCGGCTCCAACTGGGGCTCCTTGGCTTTTTGCTTCCGCTTGAAATAAGCGTAGAAAGGCAGACCCAGGAGCATTAGCGTGAGGCCCACGCCAGCCTGAAACGGATTCCGAATCAAGGTGTTCACCACAAACAGGAAGAGAGCCAGGATGAACACGATTGGCGTCAGAGGATAACCGATCGTTTTATAGGGCCTGGGAGCTTCCGGCCTTTTGACGCGGAAAATGATGACCGTTGTGGCCGTGAGCATAATGAACGTCCAGCCGATGAAAACGACATAGGTTATCACAGCCTCGAATGTGCCCCACACGAGTATTATGACCATCGCCCAGAGGCTCTGGATGATGATGGCATTGACCGGTGTGTGATGCTTCGGATGGACCTTGGCCATCGATTTGAAGAACAGCCCGTCCTGGGCCATGGCGAAATAAATTCTGGGCGTGGTGAGGATGTAAATGAAGGTGGTCGCAAAAACCGAGAGGATGATGATAACGGCGATGACGATGCCCCCGAAGGGGAACAGTGTGGAGATGGCGTCGGCGGCGACACTGTCTGTCTGAATGATTTCCTGGACTGTCAGCAAATGCATGTAGCTCACATTGGTCAGCATGTAGACGGCGATGACGACCAGGACGCCCACCACAATGGCTACGGGAACGCTGCGTTGGGGATTTTTGGCTTCTCCCGAAAGATAGGTCACGTGCTGCCATCCTCCGTAGGACCAGAGGACTCCGATGAGGGCGAGGCCGAAGGCACTGAGCACGCTGAGGGATGAGCCTCGTGTGACAGTGCTTTCCACGCTCTGCTTGAACATATCGGCCGACCCCCAGATCAATCCGGCCAGGATAACGAAGGATATGCTGATCAGTTTCAGTCCGCTGAAGATGTTCGTGAAGATCTCGGCCACCTTAACTCGAAAGATGTTGATAAGCGTCAGGATTACGATAAGGGAAACGGCGACCATGCTCTTGGCGGTCGAACTCAGGGGAAAGATGAAGGAAAGATAATTCGTGCAGGCGATGGCCAGAGCGGCCACGATGCCGGTCATGACGATCGTGAAGCTGATCCATCCGAACAGAAAGCCGGCCAAAGGGCCGTAAGCCTCCCTCAAATACACATAGACTCCACCCGTTTTGGGAAACATCGAACCCAATTCGGCAAAGGTAAAGGCCCCGGCCAGGGCGATGACGCCACCCACGCACCAGACCAGCAGAATGGTGTAGGGCGATGATAGATGTCCGGCGATTTGGGAGGGGGTCAGATAAATCCCTGATCCGATAAGCGTCCCGATCACGATCATGGTCAGTCCGTAGGCGGACAGTTCCTGTCTAAGCTTTGTCATGTTCCACCTTGGCCACGATAATTCGCAGATGACGGGGGAGAAGAGGAGTAGTCCTGATAGATTGCGCCTTCATGCCGTACATATGAAAAGCACAGTGATTAATTTGGCAGAGACTCGGCTTCTCCCTGCCCCGCTGAATCCTTTATAACACAGACTGCACCCTCGGTCAATTAAAAACGCAGATGTGGACAGGCCACTTTTTGTTCGAGAATAGGGCCTGGCGGCCTTGTTTTAAAAAAGTTGCCCGCTTACTTTTTTGATCCCATTTTGAAGTAGAGAGGTTTTTTGAGGAAGAAGAATTTCATGTAGCGAACCTTGGTGCTGAGTGTGTATCCCGCTTTCTCAAAACTTCGCCACGACGCGTAATTGCGGCCGTAGACGATGGCTTTTAGAACGGAAGCGCTGCGGTCCCTGTAAAACCGGGCCGCTTCCTTAAGTATATAGGGGAAAATCCCTCGGCCTCGAAATTCAGGGGCCGTGAAGCAATTGTAGATGTAGGCCTCGTTCGATTTCACCCTGAGGGGCCAGGTCGTCGTGCCGTCGAAGAAAAATCGCTCTCCCATGACGCCCCAGGCGTAAAAGACGATTTTGTCATCCCCTATGGCTAAAAAGCAGGTGTGGCCGTCCGCGAGCCTTTTTGGGATGTAATCCTTATCCGGATATTCGCTCAGCGCCCTCAGTTCATCATGTCGATCGGGTGGGAGCAACGTCATCGTTATTCCCGGAGGAGGCAGGGCCGAAATGTCCTCATCCCCGGTCAGATCTTTCTCATAGATTCTCTCGGAGTAGAAGCTGACCACAGGCTTGAACAGGCGCAGGATAATTCTGGACGAAAGCACAAGGAGACCGAACCGCGCATATCTCTGTTTGCCCTCTTTGTATTCATCGATAAGTTTTTTAACAAAGGTCATATTATTTCCATCCCCAACATGAATCTCAAACAGTCTACAAAACTTATGGATAGTGATGCAAATGTATTGCGCGCAAAGTGTAAATTTTTTCTGCAAAGAAAACCTTTATATCTCTAGAATGGGGAAAAGCGGCGGAGAATCGCAGGCGCGACAAACAGTTGTCAGAAGGCGGCCCTGCGTGTCTGAGTCTGGCTTAAAAGCCCGATATTTGATATCGTGGTAGCCGTGGAGGAAAATACCGCATGTCGAAAATACTTTTTGCCTGCTTAAGAAATTCGCAGCAGACTTCATTTTCACCCATGGTTTTCGAAATGCTTTCCAAGAGGCTGGAGCCGGATAACATCTCCTTTCACCCTCCCCAAATCATAGACAACAACGGTGTGGTCATTGCTCTCTTCAATCCCAATAACTCCACCCTTGTGTATGAAACCAGCGTCTGCTTAGGTCAGATGATCGATGCAGGCGACGAGTGGTGGAGACCGGGGAGCCAGATCCCGGATGGTTCTTATGCCCTGTTCAGAAGCGATGCGGACCGGGTCGAAATCCTGACGGACGTCGTGTCTACCCGCACAGTCTGGTACTATCTGGACGACGATATCTTTGTTGCCTCTTCCTCTCAGCGGGCTATAGTCTTCTTGCTGAAAAGCTTTGAGTTCAATCGGGCTGTTATTCCCTGGGTCCTGTCAGCCGGTCTTCTGGGGCCGGGTCACTCATGGGATAGCCGCATCAAATTCCTGAGAGGGGACTCAACCCTCAATTTCGATCGCTCCTCGTGGACGCTGACCGTACAAAGCCGGGACTGCCGGTTCAATCCGGCCGAAAGGCCTGAAAAAGCCCACTATGATAAATTGATGCAGGCGCTTCAAGAATCAATGACATCCTTGAATTTGGATTTCTCAAAGTGGGTGCTTCCTCTATCCGGTGGCTATGACAGCCGGGGAATTCTCTGTTTCCTCAAAGACCACCGGGATTTGAAGTGTGTCACCTGGGGCTTGGAATCGTCACAGCATGAAAAGCACAACGATGCCTTCGTAGCCAAACAGGTGGCGGAGCACTTCAACAAAAAGCACACATACTATCCGACGGATTTTTCCGATGAACCCGTCGAGGTTCTCTTTCATCGGTTCCTCATCTGCGGTGAGGGCCGGATCGACCACATCGGTGCCTACATGGATGGATTTTCCATATGGAGAAATTTCTTTAGCGAAGACATCGACGGTGTGATCAGAGGAGATGAAGTCTTCGGCTGTTCGGCCCAGCCATCCGAATTGGATGTCCGGATATTCGAGAGTTTTCCTCTGCTCTCGGATTTCGCCAACCTGAAAAATCTCCACGAATACGGGATCGAGGGACAGGAGCTTCCGGATTGGGCTCAGAGGAGAGAGGGGGAGCCTTTCGAAGACTGGCGCGACAGGATGTCACATGAGATTGAGTTGCCCTATTTTTTGGCGGCGCTGAATGATTTGAAGTTGCCCTACGTCGAAGTCATTAACCCTCTCTTGACGAGGAAGATAGTCTCTGTTATCAGAGAACTCCCCGCTGATTTACGGACCAACAAGATCCTTTACACCAAAATTGTCGATGACATCGGGCCGAAGATCGCTTACGCCAAAAATGCCGCCATCGCCAGCACCCGGAACCTCCTGAAGAAAAAGACTGTCAGGTGCGAAATTTCGCGGGAATTGAACACGGAATCTGCCCGGTCCGTCCTGCCCGCCGAATTCATCGGGTATGTACTGGACAAAATCAGAGACACCGAAGAGCCCGCCAAGATGAGGGGATCGGCATTGAAGCAAGCCATAAAGCGACGGATGCCCCGCAAGATGCAGAGCCTCCTGAGGCAGTCAGTAGTCAAGCCAATCTTGAGTTTTCATGTGCTGGCTTTTCGGTGTTATGTCCTGAGCGCCATGAATCGGATGTTCACCGATGATGCCAGAGCGCTCGATTGATTGCATAAAGTTATCTCCTGTGCTATATACCTTTGGTTAAGGCCGATGCATGGGGCCTCGGCCTGAGGTGGACGAAATGGAAGCATTATCGCTGATTGCGCTCATCCTGCTAACGCTTGTCGGGTATTCTGCCGGGGTTTCCTTTGCTGCAAAAAACATCCCGGATCCCAAACCCGGAATTGTCGACCTGGTTCTCATCGTGCTTATTTGGGGGGGAGCTTTCTATGCAAAAGTGAATTTGGACGTCAGCAGATGGCTGTTGATTCTGATCTTTGCCGTCTCGACCTTTATGATCGCCGCTTTGGTTTCTGCCCTCAAAGGAAGCCGACGCAGAGCGGCCGGCCGCAAATCTCAGGATGATAAAGATCGACCTCAGCATCAGGAATCTCCGTCCCTCTGGGTGAGGTGGAAACAATTCTCCAGGAAAATGGGCGGTTTTCAGAGCCGGGCCGTTCTCTCCTTCTTTTATTTCATCGTCGTCTTTCCCTTCGCTCTCATCGTCCGCATATTTTCCGATCCGCTGAGACTGAGACGGAAACAAGCCGAATCCCATTGGATCGCCCGAAAGCCCTCCGGCTCCGCTCCGGATAATTTTAGGAAACAATTCTGATGTACCTGTCAGGACAATTTAGGAAAGGATTCTGATGTACATACTCGGCATTTCCTGTTTTTATCACGATGCGGCAGCCGCCCTTCTCGAGGACGGCAAGCTTATAGCTGCAGCCGAAGAGGAGCGGTTTTCCCGGAAGAAGCACGACTTCGACTTTCCCGAAAAGGCCATCCGGTTTTGTCTCGAATTCGCCGGTATTTCAGGGAAGGATGTGGACTACGTCGTTTTTTATGAAAAGCCCTTCCATAAATTCGAGCGCATCCTGATGAGCTCGCTCAAGACTTTTCCCAAATCGTGGAGGGTCTTCAGAGAGTCGATGATAACCTGGCTGGGTGATAAACTGTGGGTCAAGAGCATAATCAAAGACAGGCTGGGAATCGACGACAGCAAGCTGCTCTTTACCGGGCACCACCATTCGCATGCGGCCAGCGCCTTTTATCCGTCCCCCTTCGACGAGGCCGCCATTCTCACCATCGACGGAGTGGGGGAGTGGACATCGGCCACCTCCGGTCGGGGAAAAGGAACAGACATTCAAATTCTCAACGAAATCAAGTTTCCCCATTCCCTGGGCCTTCTCTACAGCGCCTTCACGGCCTTTCTCGGCTTCAAGGTCAACAACGGCGAGTACAAGGTCATGGGTATGGCGCCCTACGGGAAGCCGCGCTATATGGATAAGATCTACGACAACCTGATCGATGTCTCATCGGACGGCTCCTTCTGGATCAACATGGATTATTTTTCCTACCACTACTCGGATTCGCGGACCTTCAATGCCAAATTCGTCGACCTTTTCGGCGAGCCTCGCAAGCCCGAGAGCTATTTCTTCACCTCAGGGACACGGTTTCCCTCCTATTTTGGCGAGAAGCCGGCCAATTTTGACGAGCTCTGTAAGGAAAACGAACACTATGCCGACATTGCGGCCAGCATTCAAAAAGTGACCGAAGAAATCATTCTGAAGATCGTGAATGCGCTCCATGAGGAGACGGGGCTGGATAAGCTCTGCATGGCCGGCGGTGTGGCGCTCAATTCCGTGGCCAACGGCCGGATCCTGCGCGAGACACCCTTCAAGGAAGTCTTTATCCAGCCTGCGGCCGGAGACAGCGGCGGCGCCCTGGGAGCGGCGTTCCATGCCCATCATGTCTTTTTGAACCAGCCCCGCGGCTTCATCCTGGAGAATGCCTACTACGGGAAAGAGTATTCGGAGGGCGCGATCCGATCCTTTCTTGAGGGGCAGAGCATTGCCTACGAACAATTCGACGATGAAAATGCCCTCCAGGATAGGGTCGTCGACGATTTGGTCAAAGGCAAGGTCGTGGGGCTCTATCAGGGACGTTTCGAATGGGGCCCCCGTGCTCTCGGCAACCGCAGCATCCTGGCTGATCCCAGAAGCGAAGAGATGAAAGACCTGGTCAACATCAAGATCAAATTCCGCGAGCCCTTCCGCCCCTTCGCGCCTGTCATACTCGAAGAAAGAACCGCGGAGTTTTTCAGCGGTGGAAACATCGAAAAGCAATTTCCCGCACGTTATATGCTGCTGGTCCTTCCTCTGAATGAGGAAAAGGCAGGCAAGGTCAATGCCGTCAATCACATGGGAACGGGCCGGCTCCAGACTATCCGCAAGGAGTGGAATCCCCGCTACTACGAGATCGTCCGGAAGTTCGGCGAGGCCACCGGCGTGCCCGTGCTTCTCAATACCTCTTTCAACCTCAGGGGAGAGCCCATCGTCGAATCACCCGCCAATGCCTACAACACCTTTGCCAAGAGCGGGATTGACTCTCTGGTCCTGGGAAATTTCATGGTCAGAAAGTAAGTGGAGGGAATGCAGGAGGCGCCTGGAGCAGCGGCATCAAAGGATGCTGTCAAATTGAAGCTCGTCGGAAATGAAATTGAAATCACAGTGAACTTCACAGTGAACTTAAATTGACAGGCTGGGAGAAACGGAATAGGATAGGGAGGGAATGCCCCGTCAAGTGGCATGACATAAAAGAGAGCGATTGAAATAATACATAATTATGAGTAAAGCCGTATCCAAAGCCAAAATCTTCGGTGAGCTCCTCTCCTTTCTCTGGCAGAGAAAGCTCTGGTGGCTGATCCCCATGATCGTCGTCCTCGTGCTGGTCGGATTGCTGCTGATCTTCGCCGGCAGCTCGTCAATTGCACCATTTATTTATACCTTGTTCTAAATATCGAAATGGTGCCAGGCACCTTTTTTCCCCATATAAAAAAAAGGTGCCTGGCACCATTTTTTTACCCCTGTAAAAAGGTGCCTGGCACCTTTTTGTGATATTTCCGGAGGGCGAAATTAGCGAGCATTTCCTGCTGGATCTGCGATGTGCCTTCGATAATCTCTAAAATCTTTGCTTCCCGGAAATATCGTTCGACCGGATACTCCTGGCTGCAGCCGCTTCCGCCGTGGATCTGCACGGCATCAGAGGCGACCTCCAGCGCCACCTTAGAGGTGAAATATTTGGCCATGGCTGTCTCATGAATGGCCTCTATGTGGCCATTCCTCCTCATTTCGCCTGCTTTCAGACACAGTGCCCGGGCTGCATGTGTTTTGGTCACGGCGTCTCCGATTAATCCGCGAACGAGCTGAAACTCGTAGATCTTCTTCCCGAATTGACGCCGGTTTCGCGCGAAGGCCACCATGGCCTCGAGGGCTGCCTGGGCGATGGCCACGCCTCCCCAGGCCACGCTGTAGCGGCCATGATCGAGCGCGGTTCCAACCACATAGGGGAAGCCAGCTCCTTCCTGTCCCAAAATATTGGCCGCAGGCACCGCCACATTTCTGAATTCGATTTCTGAGATATGGGCAGCTCTGCACCCCAGCATGTTCGCTATGCGCCTGGTCTGAATCCCCTCCATCTCTCTCTCGACGATAAATACCGTTACTTTTTGATTTCCGGATGTGGCTTGACTCCCCCCGGCTGCTTGAGTTTCCGCCGCAGAATGCTGCTTATCGGTTCCCTTTTGACCCCCTTTGTGCGCTTCTGCTGCCACGACGAGATAAAAATCAGCGATCTCTCCAAAGGAAATCCATTTTTTTGTTCCGGAGATGATGTAGCCATCAGCCTCCCTTGTGTAGGCTGTTCGAACGCTCCGGGCGTCAGAACCCACTTCCGGTTCCGACAGGGCGAAGGCTCCGATTTTCATCCCTCCCGCCATGGCCTTGAGCCATGTCTCTTTTTGCCCGCTGTTTCCCCACCGGAGGAGCGTCTCTCCCACCACAGAGGCATGAACCGTTATCAAGGATCTCGTCGAACAGCAGGCCTTTCCCATCTCCTCCGTGAAAAGACCGTAGCATACCGGATCCAGCCCCAAACCCCCGTACTCTACGGGCAGGTTGGGCGTCAGGAGTTTTTTGGCTGCCAATTTGGCGATGATGTCTCTGGGGAGAGTCTCCTTCCTATCGAAATCCGCGGCGAATGGGGCGATCTCCTTTTCGGCAAAATCCTTGGCTTCCTCCACAATGCGGGCGAATGTGTCTGCCTTATCCATTTGGTTTTGCCTTATCTGTTCTTTGGATTGTCTTTGGAATGAATGAAAGAAACGATGGCGTCGATCGAACTGAAATTTTGGATATCCAGGTCGTCATCGGTCACTTCGATGCCGAATGTCTCTTCGATGAATCCCACCAGTTGGAGAGCGAACATGGAGTCCAGAAACCCCAGTTCAAAAATCTTGTCATCTTTCTTCAGCTCGAAATTATCGCTCGAGCTCACAATGTGTCTTTCGATAAATTCTTTGATTATCAGAGCTGCTTCCATCTTCTCAACCTCGATTGCCGATCAGGATCTTTATTGAAACTCCGCCTCTCTAATTACCGCCCTTTTAAACACGGTGATCATGACCGGATGACCTCGATGTAGGGGGGAATTTCCTGGATGAACGAACAATCATTTTCCATCCTCAAAATACCGCTGTCATCTGAGCTGATCACTTTGAAATTGGCGAACTTGAAGGTGATGAACATCATCCGGTTGCGGTCGGTTTTTTTGAAATCGGCACGCAGCGGTTTGCCGGCGCTTTTGGCCTCATGCATGATATGGGACAGGAAAACAGTCCCGGCGCCCCGGGCCATAACCCTGCAGGACATCAAAAACAGTTTCAAATTCCAGAATGTCTCGTCCAATTCGAGGAGGGCCAGGCCAATCTTTCCGTAGGAGCCGTATTTGTCTGTGAGCTCAGCAATGAGTAATCTGTGTCGCTCGGAATAAATCAATTCCTTCAACTCTTCGTAGCCGTAGGTGATGCCCGTGGTGTTCAATTGATTCGTCCTGTCTGTCAGTTCTTCGGCTCTCTGCAGGTCATCTTCTCTGGCTTCGCCGACAATGAATGTCATGCCCAGTCCTTGGAGGAACTCCTTTTTCGGACCCTCGGATTCCTCCTCTTCCTTTTTTCTGTCCATCTCCTCCAGATACATCAGGCGCCTTCTTTTGGAATCCTCGGTGACAAATCTAGGATTCAGGCGCGGATGATCGAGTAAAGAGTCATAATCCGCCGCGTCGATACAGAGAACGTCCGGGAATGTGTGCCGGACTTCATCGCGTTCATAGGGTTGATCGTCGACAAACATGAATGTGTCGATTCCGATGTTGAGGCTTTTCTGGATGTGTCCCAGCGAGACAGATTTGGCATTCCAGTTTATCTCGGGGTAGAGGAAGTATTCATCTAGCTTGAATGCCTGCAGTGTGTTCATAGCCAGGTCAAAACTGCCTTTGCTGGCAATGGATTGGAGAATGCCTCGCCCATCAAGGATTTTGATGATATGTGCAATCCCCGGCTTTAATCGGACATCGTCGGATTCGAGCAGAATACCGTCCCAGAGCGTGTTGTCCAGATCCCACACAACGCATTTGATATCTTTATCGTTCATTGGCGTTTCAAAATGGTGCCAGGCACCTTTTTTCCCCATATAAAAAAAAGGTGCCTGGCACCTTTTATTTCCCCTCTGTAAAAAGGTGCCTGGCACCTTTTTGGTACTCAAACAAGCTTTTTTTTGATTTAGTGCCTAGAAAGCCGGCTTTAACCATTTCATCGAGCAAAGGGCAGGGCTTGTATTTGGGATCTTTGTAATTTTCGTACAACACCAGGAGCGAATTGCGGATGGTGTCCAGACCGATGAGATCGGCCGTGGCCAGCGGTCCCATCTTGTGGCCGAACCCGATCTTGAATATCGTATCCACATCCCTGGGGCCGGCAATATCGTCGTGCCAGACCCAAAAACATTCGTTGATGGTCACCATCAGCACTCTATTGGTCACAAATCCGGCCGCGTCGTTGACCACCACCCATGTTTTGTCGAGACTCTGCAGCAGTGCCTTCGTTCTCTCCAGCGTCTCATCCGATGTCATGTCCGTCTTTATGACTTCGACCAGGTTTTTCAAAGGCACCGGATTCAAAAAATGCATGCCGATCACATTTTCCGGTTTGGGCATGGGGCGGGCAATCTGCGCGATCGGGATGCAACTGGTATTCACGCCGTACAGGACATCCTCCCGGCAAACCTCCCTAAGCTCTTTGTAAACCTTCTTCTTGGCCTCATAATTTTCGGTGATGTTCTCTATAACCGCATCCACTTTTTCGAAACCGTCATAATCCTCCATAAAGTGAATTCTTGACAGCAGCTCCTCCAGAGGGGGAAATTCCCTTTTCATCATTTTGATGAATTTGTAGTTGGCCTTCATCCTTTGCTCGGCGCCGCATAGAATCTCTTCGTTCAGGTCTTTCAGGAGGACATCGTAACCATGAGCAGAAAGGTCCAGGGCCAGGTCGCTACCCATGACTCCGGCGCCTATGACGGCTATCCTTTCAATGCTCATCTCGGCTCTCCCATCTGTTTTCTAAGGGGAATTATTAATGCTAACATCAACTGGCTTCAAGCCAGGATGAACTAAACGATAGCTTAATGGGATTATCTTCAATTTTTCTCATATCCTTAGCCCGTGAAGACGGTTTATTTTATTTAACGATAGCGTTTATGTCTTGTTGAGTCAAGCGGTGTTTTTTGCCCCGCTGTCCAAAATGTGGAAGGCCGCATTTTTAAAAAAATGTTGCCGGACTACGTTTTTTTTTGTATAAGTTTGGGTGTTATTGGAAAAGGAAGATGGTGTCTGAATATATTGCGTCCTTAACTCCTTTTGCAGCTCAAACGGGAGTTGGACAAACATGACCGTAAAAAGAAAAAGCCTCGGCCGAAGGTTCTTCAACAGAATTCTTCATAAGCTTGCCCATATCTTACCGGGGCATACCACCTTAAGGCCTTTTATTCACAAGCTGCGTGGCGTCAAAATCTACGGCAGAGTATCCATCGGAGATGATGTTTATCTGGAAAACGAATACCCGGAAAGGGTGGAGATTCATGATGGCGCCGTGCTTGTCCTGAGGTCCGTGATTTTAGCTCACGGCAGGGGAGTGGGTCGGGTCATCATCAAGGAAAATGTGCGCATCGGTCCAAATGCTGTCGTAGCTGCCTCAGGAGTGCGCACTCTCACCATCGGAGAGGGATCTGTCGTCGCTGCGGGGTCTGTGGTCAACAGGGATGTTCCCCCCTTCACGCTCGTCAACGGCGTCCCTGCCCAACCCACAGCGCGCATCACCGTGCCCTTGACATTGGAGCACTCCTACGACGAGTTCGTCATGGGCCTCCGACCTCTGAACAAAGAGAAACGAGACTGACGCCATGCCTTCTGAAGCTGTGATCCTGACCTCTCCTGAACCGGATGCCTTTGATTTGAATCTGGCCAAAGTGGTCGATTTTCTGGGATTGAAATGCCGGCTTCTCCGAATAGAAGATACACACCTCAGCCTCGATTTTCTGGGCCGGAACATTCCGGATGAATCCCCCTGTTTGATGGTCAATGCTACCACCCTCCTCGAGGTGCTATCCAACCGGAATAAAGTCGAAGGCTTGAAATCTTATATCCGCTCCAGGCCCTGCTTTGTATTGATTTACAACGTGTTACCGACAGAGGAGCACTCTGCGGCCCTCAGCAATTTTACCGACGGCATCGTCACGGGCATCGTTCCTTTCGACCATAACGGATACACATTCGACGTCGTCAGCGACAGCCGTCCCATCTGCCGACAGCTTTCCGGCCTGTCCGTTCAGTCGATAGACAGAGAACACGATTTCGGATTTATCCTTGAAAACCAGGCTGCGGATTCTACCACGCTCATCGCCATCGATAAAAAGCCCTTTTTTTTACGCCTCCCGATGGCGGAGTCCAGCCTGTTTCTGGTGGCCAACAATCATATCGTCGATCCCGACGAGCGAAGCCTCTTCCAAATTTTTCTCACGTTGTACATATCCAAACTCGTCCCTGTTCTCCTCTTCCTGAAGCATGTCTTCGGCGATAAGTGCTGGCACAGGCCCGTCTCTCAGGCCAGTGCCATTCTGGATGATCCCCTCCTCAGGGAGCCCTACGGTTTTCTGAGCTACACAAAACTCCTTCAGGTGATGGATGAGCACAATTTTTTCATGAACATCGCCTTTATTCCCTGGAATTACAAACGGACGAAGCCAGAGGTCGCCGATCTCATGGCCTCGAGGCCGGATAGGTTCGCCCTCTGTGTGCACGGCTGTGACCACACTCGCCGGGAATTTTCGGTCAGGAATCCCATCGAGCTGAACAGGATAATCAAACGGGCCGATGCCCGTATGGCTGCCCATGCGGAATCGACGGGCCTCGGCTACGACAGGTTCATGCTTTTTCCCCAGGCTTATTTTTCCAGGAATGCGATGATGATGCTGAAACTCAATGGCTATTTGGGTGCTGCTTCTGTGGCCATAAATCCACGCGATAGAAGAGAGAGGCTGCCCACCGCCTCTCTTCTCGATTTAGCCGTCTTGGATTACTACGCCTTTCCGCTGCTCCTCAGGAGATATCCCAGTCAAAAGCTCAGCTTTGCCCTGGATTTTCTTTTGGGAAGGCCTGCTCTCATCTATCTCCATCCCGAAGATTTTCGCGAGGGATTCACCGGCCTCATCGATCTGGTGCACACCATAAACGCCTTTGACGAGGGAATCGAGTGGGTCAGTGCGGCGAATATCATCCGAAGCCTCTACAAGCAGAAGCGGCGTGACGACGGGTTCACCGATATCAAACTGTGCGCGGATGAGTGTGTCATCACGAACCCGGCGGAAGCCCCCCAAAAGTATTTCATTACGAAGGAAGAAAAAGGCGATGTCGTTTTCGAAAAAATGAATCTCAACGGACGGGAGGCCGGCTGTGAGATCCGGAACGGAGTCCTCAGTTTCAGCGTCGAGATCCCGCCCCGGAGTCGACTGGAAATCAAGACATTTTACAAAAACGACATTCCCCATATCATCAGAAAAAATAGCCTCAGGAAGGAGGTCTCGGTTTGGGTCAGGCGTTATCTGTCCGAACTTCGAGATCAGCATCTCAGTCGAAATCATTATCTGGTGACGAGAGCCAGGCGGATAATGCAAAAGTTCCGTTAGCGAGGGAGAGAGCCATGAAAAAGTCTTTTTTGAAAAGAGCATTCAACAGAATCGTCCACAAAATAGCGCGATCCGTTCCCGGGTACGGGACGCTGCGGCCGTTCTTTCATAGATTGCGGGGTGTGAAAATATACGGCAAGGTCTTCATCGGCGATGAGGCTTATCTGGAAAACGATTATCCCGAGATGATCGAGATCCATCACCTGGCTTTTGTGGCGCTGCGGTCGATCATCATGTGCCATGGGAAGGGTGTCGGTAGGGTCGTCATCCAGGAGAAGGCGAGGGTAGGGCCGGGAGCTATTGTGATTGCCAGCGGGGGAAGGTCGATCACGGTCGGCGAAGGCGCCGTCATTGCCCCGGGGGCCGTGGTGATCAAAGATGTACAGCCCTACACCCTGGTGGGAGGCGTTCCGGCCAAGCCCATCGCCAAGCTGGAGGTCGCCTGGCCCGGCTCCAGCTACGAGGACTTCCGCGCCGGCTTCCGCCCGATTGAATAAAAGAAATGGTGCCAGGCACCATTTTTCAATGACGAAGGAATCTGTCGCGGAGGTAGGAGAGGCCGATGCCGGTGAAGGCCAGGTAGAACGGGATGGCCGGCAACTTGAAACGGGCCATCCCCTTCACGCCCGTCAACGCGGCAAAATAGACGATTATGACCGCACACAGGACGATGATATACCGGTTGTATTTTTTCCAGGATACAAAAAACCCCAACACGGCTCCCAAATAAGCCACCAGAAATAGGGGAGCGATGACAAGAGCCATCACAACACCCGCCACACCTTTTTTGGCTATGAAATTCTTCACCAAATCGATGACATTGTGTGTGCCTTTTATGTTGGCCTCAGGCATCGTTATCCCGAGCTTTTCCGAAAAAACGGTGGTATTCAGGCTCGTAAACAGATACATCACTCCGTACAGATAAGTCTTTCCGAAAAGGACGGGGTCGCGCTTGATATAGCTCATGGCCAGGGGCCTGTAGTATTTCCCCTTCTCCCAGCCATCCATTGTCTCCGGATCAAGCCCATCGGCGATCATCCGCTGCTCGGCTTCCTCCAGAAGCGAGGCCTTCACTTCGTTGAAGGATTGATTCCGCCTGATCATCTCCATGGGGGCCACATACCCCACCAGCATGTTCTGATAGCTGGCCGACGAAAAGACGAAATGGCCGAAGGTCTTATAATTCCGGATATACCAGGGCAACAGCGTCACCGCAAAGATGACCATAAACACGACCGCATACCGGAGCCCTTCTCTCCACTGCTTCCTGTACCACACCAGCAAAAAAACGATAAACACCACGGGCAAATACTGCGATATCGGTCTGCACAGCGTCGCCAGCCCCATAAAAAAGCCGCACACCCCGTAATACACCACCGTTTTTCCCGAGGAATCCGCCTTGAATCCCCGGCTGAACCAGTAAAAGGCAACCACCACGAGCCCCACAAACAACGAGTCGCTCAAAAGCGTGGCCGAACTGTACAGAATGAGCATGGGATCGATCGCATAGAAAAAGGCGGCGATCAACCCGACCCGGTAATCAAAAAGGCGAAAAAGCGTCAAAAACAGCAACAAACAGGCCAGAGCATCCAGCACCATCTGAACACAAATAGCCACCCAGGGCTTGTATCCGAAGACAGCGTATACGGCCGCCACAAACCCGGGATAGAGCGGCGTCCGGCTCGAGTTCGGGACCTGATCCATCTCGATGGAAAAGCTCCCATGCTCCAGGATATTCCTGGCCAGCATATGATACCCCCAGGCATCACTCTGGAGCACGACATTCTCTTCCTTGTCCGCAGTCCAGGGATGGACGAACCCGAAAAAAACGATCCTGGTGATAAGACACACAAAGACAATGTTGACAACACTTCGGTTGATTCGCGGTGTGGATTGTCCGGTCGGCACGTAATCCTCCTTAGTTGGGAGGCATAATAGCAGGGAAACGGTCTCTCGTCAATCTATACTGTTCTATTCTCGTTCTGTTTCCCTTTCTATTCCCGCTCTATTTCCCACTCTATTCCCCGTTTTTTCCACTCTATTTCCCATAGCGGATACGCCTGTAAATTTTCCTGGCTTTCGTGTAGGCGTTATTGACCGTATTCGGAATGTCCGAAAAGTGCCTTTTCTGGCTTTCCTCGAACTCATCCAAGGTCATACCGATCTTTTCCAGGAACATCTCCAAGACGGGAGGCGGCGTTCTGACTTCGTCCTCTTCCTCTTCGGCCATCCGAAGGGCCTCGTCCCGTGACATAATCCCATTCCTGACCAACGAACTGTAGGCCTGCGTTATTTCGGAATAACCCCATTTCCTGTTCATGAGATAATCTTTGAGCGGATTTAACAGACAGTCCCCGTGTTGGATTTCCTCCGAAGGAGACTGCCATTCCAGCTCCTCGATAATCGTCTTCTTCAAATTGTCGATCCCGGGATCGATGTAGTTCAGGGGGTCGAACAACTGAGGGTTTTTTTTCGCTCGCTTCTTTATGGATTCCATCATGGGTGAATCGCCTGCAAAATCCTTGTAGTCACCCACATCGAGATTCGCCCTCTCCAGCACGTTGCAGTAATAATAATAGTTCGTGTATCTGGCCGGGCTTGCGTGATCGTAAGCGGCCGCATATTTCCCATAGGCACCCATCATGATCATGGGCACATCGAATTTCTTTGCAATCTCAAGTGAAGCCACTTTTATCAGCCGGTTACAGACGCAGCAGAACTCGCCGCTCTCGGTGAGAAAGGTGCGGAACAATTTGAACAATGTCTGTTCGTTGGGTTTGTAGACGACGAAATCGACACCCAGTTTTTTGACGGCGTTTTCCATGTTGCGAACGGCCAGTTCAGACCGAAAACCCGTATCGATGTTGAAGGCGAGCACTTTCGCCTTATGTTTGTGCGCCAGCTCGTACAAAATGAAGAGGCCGTCTTTCCCCCCGCTCATGGGCACCAAAAAGTCATATTTGCCTTTCCCTCTGTATTTCTCCAGAACCGACTCCAACTTTAAACGCAAGGCCTCCCTTTTCTCATCCGTATCCTCAGAATAAAGCTGTTCAAAGTTTCGACAGTAGTTGCACTTTCCTGTCTCATCTAAGCTGACACCGGGCATACTATCCGGCAAAATGCACACGCGACATCTTTCCATTTTAGCTCGCCTCCCAATAAATTCCTTCAATTATAGCGATTTTTGTCATTTTTCCCAAACTAAATTCAGTAACCCTCTCTCCGGTCACTTAGCGCAATTATCTCAAGACTCTCGACAAACAGCTTCCTGTATTCGCGGGTCTGGGCCACATAGGCCTCATTCTGGAACTCGACCCCGACACGGTGCGGCCCTTCCTGAAGCCCGACCCGGACATAATAGTCGTCCCACTCTTCCGAAGCCACCCAATCCTCCCCCCTCAACCGCCCGTCAATCCGGACTCCGGCCAGCGGCCACTCCCCACCGGCTGCCTGGCCCTTGGCCCTCAGCCTGATCAGGTAATCGCCTTCCCCGCAGGAGAACTCCCCCTGCCACTCCCTGATATGAGGCGGTCGGCCTCCCATTTCGCCTTCCCCCTCAGATAACTCGAATTGATAAACCAGCTCTCCGCGCTGACTCTCTCTCACTTCGCCCTCAAACCTCAGCACCCCCACGGCAATCCCCAAATCCCTCGGATCGGAACTTCCGAGCACATCCTCAGGTCTCCAGGTGCGGCTGACCTCAAAGAACATTATCCCTTCGGCCCCGATCCTGCCGCCGAAATCATAACGCCGCTCCCTCCAGCCATGCCCCCTCAGCTCGAATTCATCCAGCAGCGTTCGACTCCGAAACAGATTATCGGTCAGAAACACCTTCACCTCAACCGGAACCTCTCCGATATCCGGATGCGCGGCGAGCACTGGCACAACCACGACCGGTTTATTGGCCTTGACGGTCATCCCCGCAACCCACCCCGTCCACCGGAAGGCCCGGCCGTCCATCGTCTCTCTCTGATAGAATCCGAACTCCTGATTCAGATGAAACCTTTCTGTCCGTTCCCTCAAGGACAGGCGGCCGAATGAATCCCAGGTCAGAAAAGATCCAAAAATAATCACCGCCAAACCCAACCCGACCAAACACAGAGGAGATATCCTCCCCAGGTTTTCTGTCGCAGGCCTTAACTCCGATTCCAGCCCGGATGATTCGCCCGATTCCCCGCCCTCTCGCCCTGACGCCGGAGATATCCCAAACTCTCGCCTCGCCGCCGGAGACACGGCAAACAGCAGCCCCACACACAGCCAAAAGGCCAGCAAAATCTCGAAATGCAGCGTGTGGGCCCCCAGCCCGAAAATGACGAACATGGCCAGCACAGAGGCCGAAAGCCCGAGCCCCAGAAAACTTTCCTCGCCGATCGGCCCTTTTCTAAAGTAATCCTTCACAATCCGCTTCAGCACGCCAAAGAAGATCCATCCGAAAAAGAACAGCCCGACGAACCCCATCTCCGAGGCCACCTGGAGATAGTAATTCCCCGCCGAATCGACGCGGATGTCAGGCCCCGGATATTCCCTGTAGTAATTTGAGCTCATGATGGGCGTGATATCGTATTTCCGATAGAAATTCGGCAGCTCGCACGTAAAAGCCCCGAGCCCGATCCCGCTCACCGGATATTCCCTTATCATATGGATCGCCGAGGGCCAGGTCAGATGCCGGCCGTGGAGAATGATCTCCCGCGCCTTGGGATTGAACAGCACCTTCAATGATTTTATATTCTCGCTTACCCTGTAATGCAGGTTGGACTCTCTGTTGACGAGCACGAACGCGGCAATCAGCCCGAGCAAAAGCACGGCCGCTCCGCTGTGCCTGATTACAGACCTCCACAGCCCCGGATTTTCCCTTCGGGCACGCAGCCCCATCTTCAGGAGCAAAAACACGAACACCAGAAAAGCGACGGCCAATCCCAGCATCCCCACCCTGGACCCCGAATCCGGAATGAGAAAAATCCCCACCAGGATGGGCACCGCGAAGAGGATCTTTCCCAACCTCCTCCTGGCCAGCACAACCCCCGCGAAAACAGGCAGGCTCAAGCTCAGAAAAACGCCCAGCGCATTGGGGTCCGTAAACAGGGCATTGATCCTCCCCGATTGGATAAACCAATCCTGATTGCCCAGCCCTACGTTGCGCACACTCTGATAGAGGCCGAAAAGAAAGGAGAGAAGCGACGATACCGCCAGAAGAGAGACCGCCCACCAGACAATCCTCTTCACCCTGGCCACGCTGACCACAGCGACAAACCAGATAAACCCTCCCAGCCAATTCAGCACATCCAGAAGAACTCTCCGCATTGCCTCTCCCGCACTGACGTTCAGGACATTCACGGCCAGGTCATAGACTGCGCCCCCATTCAGCGGAAAAAAATTCGCATACCTCCAGAACGTAACCACAGCAGAGACAATCAAGACGGCCGAGGCTCCCACAACCGGCACAAACAAAGGGTTCCTCCTCGCACCCAACCTTTCCACATGCACGGTCTTATGAAGCAGCAGGCCCAGCACAAACCCGTAAAATATAAACACAAGGGGATTGAATCCGCTCAACCCATAAAAATAGGGGAGACTGCTTCCTACCGGAATCAAAAACACTACCAGCAGCGTGCCATTCCGGATGGAATTGACGGTAACGATTACGGTAACCACCACCAGCGGAATCAGGACCAACTGAAAACCCAGCACCCGGGGGACGTATTTATAATACAGCACCCCATAAGCAAGGCCGTACAGCACTATCCCCAGATAAAGAAAAAGACGGTGTTTGCTCTTCAACCGCGGCGGGGCCAAACGTTCTTGCTCCGGCATCGCCTTCACAATATCCGCAAGCACACTTCTTGTCAAATGGTAATTTATTTAGAATAAAAGACTTGACTTAAATTTTGTTTTATGGACAATAAAAAGCAGAAATACTGGAAGAGGAGATCATGACGACAAAGCTTCAAAAACAAACATACGCAAGACGGGAGTTCCTGGAAGCAGTTGCAAAAAGATCAGCCGTCCTGGCCGGTTTAGTGGCAGCGGCTCATCTTCCCTACAAAAAACCCGCAGTCCAGAGCTTTTTCGGCGTCAGAAGTGCCTATGCCCAAGCGACACCCACTTACACCATCAACATGGCTGATCAAATGGGCCCTTCTCCCTTAGGAACAGAGGCCAACATCGGCCAGGATGCCTACACCTTCGATTGCCCTGCCGGAGTCATCCTCACCATCTCCGTCACGGTGAATCAACTCTGGGCAGAAATCGGGCTCTTCGCACCCGGTGATACCACATCGGATGTCAATTTGCTCACCGGAGTTGCCGGTCTCGGGTTGGATTCAGGAGGTACGGGCAACCCCATCAACACCACCTATGGCCCTACAGTTGCCGGTACCTACACTTTCGCCATCGAAGATCAGCGTGAAAACCCCGTAGATTTGATTCCCCCTCCAGAGACATCAGGAACCTACAACGTGAACATTTCCTCACCACAGCCTCTCGGGTCCCCCATCCGGATTATTCACGGTGGATCGGAAACACTGCTTCACGACGGTCCCAGCTAAAAGACCGGCCGTCCGTCGCGCATCTCCCTCAGGCTGAGGCCGAAGGGAAAAGACGGATAAGTATTCTCCGACAATCGCTGATATCTCTATAAACGATTCTGTATATCCGGCAATCCTCCAGAACGCCGATCACTCTGTCAACCAAATCCTCCATGCCTTCTCTCGGCTCGAAACAATAGCCCAGAAATTCCGTCAGAAAGGCGCCCGGGCTCAAAGAGACGGCCTCCGCCTCTCCCTCTGCCTCCGGCTCCCGCTTCGGAACCAGGATCGTCGACAGCCTCAAAGGCTCCTCCCGGATAAGCTCCGGTGAATAGCGCACCAGCGACGGGTTGAGCTCATGGACCTTTCCTCGCCTTACCGGGAATTTCCCTTTGACGGCATCGATAAACCGCTTATCAAGAGACAGCGTCTGGAGAAAGGGATGGACCTCCTTCTTCTCCGAATCAATAAAGGCAATCTCCTCGCACATGAACTTCCATCCCAACTCCACCAAATGAAAGGTGGTGGTCGTCTTCCCCGAATCCGGATTCCCGGCCACAAGACAGGCCCCGTCTGCCACAGCCACACAACCGGCATGGATGGCCAGCCAGTCACCCCGCTGCTCCAGTATTGAAAGCTCAATATCGTACTCCAGGACAAACACAGCCTCCCACGCGCTTGCCCTGGAATCCAACACTTCGCCATCCTTGGTCACCACCCACTTCTGCTCCTCTCTCTCCACCCTGTAAGCATGCGTCACAAACAGAGGCTTCCCCTCAGATTGACTGAAGGGATAGAAAACAAAGGCCTTTTCCAGCACCTCCTCTCCCGCAGTCAGGGAGATGGTCATGCGCGGAAAGGCTAAATAGACGGTTCTCATTCGGCTATCTTTATGAACCCATACCTCAGGAATAGATCGATGGTTTCCTCGAGGTCCTCCCTTATGGCCTGCTCCTCGCCTCCGGTCACTTCTTTTATAACATCGACCAGCTCATCGAACAGAATGGGCTCACTCATCGCCTCATAGATGAGATAGGCCGTCTGGTTCAGCACATGCACGGCCTGCTGATCCCCCACATAGAGGGCCTTGTCGTTCCCCACCGTCTTTACCTTCGCTTTTCCCGATTGGACATAATAGGTGTCTTTAGTCATCGCCCTTCCATTATCTATAAAAAAGAGAGACAGGCAAATTTTTTTTGTCTTTCTTCAGCCATTCCAAATTGACAAATCCCCCGAATTAGGGAATCCTAAAACCAATGGAGACCTACACCGTCGAGGACCGGGACAAATGCCTGAA